>ERZ773359.1110-NODE-1110-length-38151-cov-455.935768_pt1 | contig 38151 bp, 33 predicted proteins | sample MGYA00374955_ERZ773359 | MGnify/ENA primary metagenome ERZ773359 (study PRJEB29098, sample SAMN04486028) | biogas fermenter metagenome | study: EMG produced TPA metagenomics assembly of the Biogas fermentation microbial communities from Germany - Plant 4 DNA1...
GCTTGAGGGGAAGAACCGCTAGGCTATGGTGGCCTAGCGGTTCGTCATTCATCATTCTATGGCTCGAAACGGTCTACGCTTCATCCATATGGGGATAGCGGTAGCAGCGGGGCGGCAGCGGATGTTCTTTGATTGTCCGCTGGGAGACCCATCTCAAGAGGTTGAGCATACTGCCCGCCTTGTCGTTGGTGCCGGATGCCCTGGCACCGCCGAAGGGCTGCTGGCTCACCACTGCTCCAGTGGGCTTGTCGTTCACGTAGAAGTTGCCCGCAGCTTCGCTTAGGGCCCGGGACATGGCGTGGATCACCCTGCGGTCCCTGGCGAAAATGGAACCGGTGAGGCCGTAGGGCGAAGTGGTGTTGCACAGCTCCAGGGTTTCCTCCAGCTCATCGTCGGGATACACGTAGACGGTGAGCACGGGGCCGAAGATTTCCTCCTCCATCAGCTTGAACTTGGGATTGGTTGTCTGCACGATGGTGGGTTGGATAAAGTAGCCCACGCTGTCGTCGCAGCCGCCGCCAACCAAGATGGTGGCTTCAGGAGAATTCTTGGCGTAGTCGATATACGATTTGATGTTGTCAAAGCTCTTCTTGTCGATGACCGCGCCCATGAAGTTGGTGAAGTCGCTTACATCACCCACCTTCAGTTCCTTGGTCATCTCCACTAGGCGCTCCTGGACTTCCGGCCAGATGCTCTCGGGGATATACGCCCGGGAGGCCGCGGAGCATTTCTGCCCCTGGAACTCGAAGGCACCCCTGACCAGGGCCACAACCAGGGCCTCTATATCCGCGCTGTTGTGGGCGAAGACGAAGTCCTTACCGCCCGTTTCACCCACCAAGCGGGGGTAGGTGCGGTAGGTGTGGATGTTGTTGCCCACCGTCCTCCACATGTTCTGGAAGGTTTCCGTGCTGCCGGTGAAGTGGATGCCTGCCAGGTCCCGGTGTTTGAGGACCAGATCGCCCACGGTGCTGCCGGGCCCGGGGATGAAGTTGATCACGCCCGGAGGCAGCCCAGCCTCTTCCAGGAGCTTCATGACAAAATAGGCGGGATAGACAGCGGACGAAGCGGGTTTCCAGACCACTGTGTTACCCATCATGGCTGGGGCGGTGGGCAGGTTGCCGGCGATGGAGGTGAAGTTAAAGGGCGTCACCGCGAAGATGAAGCCTTCCAAGCCCCTGTGTTCCACCCGGTTCCAGCTCAAGGGAGTGGAGCGGGGCTGCTGGCGGTAGATCTGCTCCATGTAATAGACGTTGAAACGGAAGAAGTCGATTAATTCGCAGGCGGAGTCGATTTCAGCCTGGTAGGGCGTTTTGCTCAGTCCCAGCATGGTCGCGGCGTTGATCAGGTAACGCTTCTCATGGGCCAGAATTTCCGCGGCTTTGATGAAGACGCCAGCCCGCTCTTCCCAGGGCAGGGCAGCCCACTCTTTGCGTGCCCGCAGGGCGGCGTCAATGGCAGCCTTTACTTCCTCCGGGCCCGCTTGATGGAACTGCCCTAAGCGGTGCCCGTGGTTGTGGGGCATGACGCAATCACCCAAGCGCCCGGTTCTCACTTCTTGGCCATCAATAATCAGGGGAATCTCTACTTCTTTACCCTTGAGTTCCTCTAAAGCAGCCTTCAGTTTGGCCTTTTCCGGGCTTCCCGGCCCGTAGTTGAGTATCGGTTCGTTGTCTGGACGGGGTACCTGGTAGATACCGTTGGACATGGGATCACCTCTCCTAAAGATTTATTTCAAAAGCTCCTCACCGCTGAAATCGCGGTAGGGAGACAGGTCAGCAAAGATCTCGAAATCCTGGCCATCCACAATGGCCGCAGCTGCGAACTCCGCTAGGCCGGGGCCGAGCATGAGCCCTTGGCCGCACATACCCACGGCATGGAAGAAGCCCTCAACGTCCCTGTCAAAGCCCACAATGGGCACACCGTCGGGTGTCATGGGATACAGTCCCCGCCACACCCTGCGCACCCGGATATTGCGCAGCCGGGGATAGAGGTTGAGCATACGGGGTATGACCATGGGCAGAAACTCCGAGGTGGAGCGCCTGTCCGTACCCATGCGCTTAGGTCTGGGCGTGATGCAGAAGACGATGCCGCCTTCTTTAGCCTGGTAGAAGTAGTAGTTGTCCGACTGCTCATCGGGAACGATGTCCACCAGCATGGGGTTGAACAGGGGCTGAATGGGCTCGGTTACCCCAGCTTCGTGGGAGTCGGGGTAAACAGGTAGATCCGCCCCCACCATGAGGCCGATCTCCCGGCCATAGCCGCCAGCGGCGTTCACCACCACCGAACAGCCGAACTTGCCCTGATCGGTGAGTACCCGGGTTACCTTGCCGCCGGAGAGCTCAAAACCGGTCACCTTGGTCTCAAAGTGAAATTCTGCCCCTGCTTGGCGCGCCAGGCGGTAAAAGGCGCCCGCAAGCTTGAGGGAAGAAAGGTGCCCGTCTTCCGGGGAAAAGGTTCCGCCCAGGAGCCCTTCGACGCGGATTCCCGGTACGATCTCCCGTACTTCTTCGGGCCCGATCCAATCGATGTTCAAGCCGTAGCTCTTTTGAATGGGGAGCAGCGACTGCAGGCCCTGCGCGGTTTTGTCATCGTAGGCGGGGAAGAGGTAGCCCCCTTCCACATAATCCACATCTTGGCCGAATTCGGGCTCTAGGCGCCGGATGAACTCCAGGGAGGCAATGCCGATCTGGATCTTGGCCCGATCGGAGTGGGTGGCCCGGATACCCCCAATGGCAGCCTTGTTCTGTCCTTGGCCTGGGGAAGGAAGTTCATCGATGACGCCCACGCTAACCCCTTTGACCGCCAGGCGGTGGGCTAAGGGCAATCCCACGCTTCCTGCCCCCACAATGATCACATCATAGTTCTTCATTCTTCTCCACCCCCTTGGTTGGCCAGGGCTTTCATGGGGATTTCCACAGTTAGGGGCCTGTAAGTTGCCGGACGGATAGCCTCCGTCTGCACACCCGCTTCCCGGAGTACCCTGGGCAAGAGATCCAGGCAGGTTTTGCCTCCGCAGGCTCCCATGGCAGCTCTGATCAGCTTCAGTTGGTTAAGGTCGGTGACCTCATTTTCCTGGACAAACTGTTTGACATCACCCACGCTCACCCGCTCGCAGCGGCAGACGATGGCGTTGTCAGGAAGGTAACTGAAATCCGCTTCGGGCAGGGGTTCAGTAACTGCTGGATCCTGAACTAAAATACCCGCCGCTTGAGTGGCAATTTCCGCGGCTACTTCCAGGTTGAGCAGGTGGGTGCGGTGCTTCTTGTTGAAGCGAGTTTTGAGCACAGTGCCCGTGCCCAAGTCCCGCCCTTCCACATCCCGCAGGGTCACCTCGTCGCCGGGCTGGAAGTTGTGGTCAAACTCGTAGGGTAAGACCAGCTCCGCTAAGCCATCTTTGGATTTTCGCACCAGGGTAATGGCCAAGCCTGGGCAGATCAGGACGCACATCCCGCAGCCGATGCACTTCCCGCTAAACTGGGGCAGATCCATGATCGTGCCCGTTTTTCCCGTGAGCCGAATGGAGTCGTGGGGACACACGGTGGTGCAGGGGTTACAGGGTATCTCCTGGTAACAATGGATCACCGGCTGCCAGCCGTCCTCTGGAGGCCAGGTGTGGGTGCGGGGGAATACTTCGCCCGGAGGGCTCTTGAGGATTTCCTGTTTCTCAAACCACTCCTGGGGTATTTCCAGCTCACTTCCCAAGAGCCGCGCCATTTCACGACCCGTGATGCGCCCGCCCATCATGGCGGAGGAGGCTTCGGCAATTTCGTTGGCATCGCCCGTTTTCAGCACCGGGAAGCCCGCCTCCAATCCGGCCTGGTAAAACTCGTCCACGGAACTTAAGCCCACGGCAATGAGCACTGTGTCCACGGCAAAGGTCTTGGCCGTCTCCAGGAGGGGATTTAAGTCTTGATCCACCTCTGCGATGGTGGCCTGCTCCACTTTGCCCTCTCCCTGGACGCTGAGGATGGTGTGACTGAGGTAAATGGGTACGCCCATGCGCTTGATCTTGTCGGCATGGACTTTGTAGCCGGAAACTTTCGGGGCGATGTCAATGAGGGCCGCGACCTCGATCCCTGCCTGCAGGGCATGGTAGGCGGCAATTAGGCCCACGTTGCCGCAGCCCACAATGAGCACCCGCTCTGACGATTTGACAAGGTCGCGGTTGACCAGGGTCTGAAAGGCACCAGCGCCAAAGACCCCTGGCAGGTCGTTGCCGGGGAAAACCAGGGAGCGCTCCCGGGCTCCGGCGGCCACAATCACTCCTGCAAAAGAAACCAAGAGGTAGCGTTCCTCTTGGGGTTGGTAGATCCCGGCCTTGCCGTCGGCGAACGCGCCGGCCACCACGGAATCGGTCATAATGGTGATGTTCTCCCTTTGGCGAGCTTCTTCCTCCAGGATCTTGGCTATGTCCGTGCCTCGGGTACCGGCGTAACAGTCCGCCATGGAGCCGAAGAACTTGTGGGTCTGGAGCACAAGTTTGCCACCGAGACGGTCCTTGTCGTCCACCAGGATTACGGAATAGCCTGCATCCGCGAGTTCAATCGCGGCCGTAATGCCGGAAGGACCCGCGCCAACCACCAAGACCTGACAGGCAAGCTCCAGGGGCTTCTGGGCCGGACGCACCTGGTCATCTGCGGGAAGTTCGGGAAAGTGGACCAGGGTCTTGATCTCCATCCCTTCCCTTAAAGGCGTGATACAGCTCTTCATGGGCAGGCCGTCTATGAGCACCGTGCACTGCGCGCACTGGCCGTTGGCACAAAAAATCCCTTGCGGCGCATCATCCACTACGTGGCGGGAAAAGGTACGGATGCCGTTGGCGAAAAGGGCCGAGGACACCATTTCCCCTTCTCTGCCCACAAGGGGCTGACCGTCAAAGGTAAAGGAGACGTCTCTGCCTGGTTTCTGGTCTAAAACCGGATGTTGTGTAATTCTCAATGCGTGCACCTCCAAAACTGGTGAGCAACCCTTGGAGGGTTTTTCACAATGTACGTATTCTGTTAACACACCTCTATTCCTGCCGCCCTCGGAAACACATCAACGAGTTTCGTAAGAGAAAAGAGCCGATCAAGCTGAGACAAAAAGCACAAACCCCAGCTTTGTGCTATTGACAGGGGGGCGGGCGAACTATATCATAAGGGTGAGAATGATTTTCACTGTCACGGTGCGCACGGGGAGGAAAGGACATGGCCTGTTTGCCGTTAACTAGTTTAAAGACGGGTACTCAGGGAAAAGTTGCACGGGTTGTTGCCGGGCATTCGGCCACAAGAAGGCTTTACGAAATGGGATTCAACACTGGGGCGGATGTTGTGGTCGTAAAGAACGACAGAGGCCCAGTCATCGTTGGGCTAAATGGTCACAAGGTGGCCTTGGGCCGCGGTTTGGCGCAAAAGATGCTCATTGATCCGAAGCAGTAGTTGACGTTGCGGGGTGAAACATCAGATGTCGAAGATTATCGCCTTAGTGGGAAATCCCAACAGTGGAAAGACCACTCTATTCAATGCCCTCACAGGGGCCAATCATCATGTGGGTAATTGGCCAGGTGTGACGGTGGAACGCAAAGAAGGGCAGTTTCGCTTCGGTGGAGACGTTTATACCGTTGTGGACTTGCCCGGTATCTATAGTTTGGGAGCCTTTTCTGAAGATGAGATGGTCGCTAGGGACTTCATCTTAAGCGGTGAGCCGGATGTGGTTATCAATGTAGTTGATGCTACCAACATTGAACGCAATTTGTACCTTACTACGCAGCTTTTGGAGATGGGAGCCAAGGTGGTGGTGGCTCTCAACATGGTTGATGAGGCAAGCAGTTTGTCCATGTCCTTCGACACCGAGACTCTAGCCAAGCGTTTGGGAGCTCCGGTGGTACCTACTGTTGCTTCCAAGCGGAAGGGCCTGGATGACTTGGTAGCTAAGGCCGTTGAGCTTATGCAGGCATCGCCGCAGGGTAGAAAGCAGCCTTTGAGTTATGGTGAGTCCGTCGATGTTCAAGTGACCAGACTCCAAGAGGTGTTGGCAGGCAAGAAGCTGGCCTACCCTGAGCGCTGGGTAGCTGTCAAGCTTCTGGAAGGCGATGCACATGTCCGCAGTATGGTGCAGGCAAGTTTGACAAGCCATGAACTGCAGGAGTTTGAACGTGTTTACAGCGAGCTGGCTGCCCACGGCAGCGATCTGGCCCTTGAGATCGTGGACGGGCGCTACAGGTTTGTTCACAGCGTCACCAATGGAGCGGTGAATAGGCCGAAAGAGCAGGTCCTGACCTTGACCGATCACCTGGATCGCGTGCTGACCCATAAATATTGGGGACTGCCCTTATTTGCTCTGATTATGTTTACCGTTTTCCAGCTTACTTTTGCCTTAGGTCAGGACGTCTTCGGTGAGTGGGTGGCAGAGGGTGTGGGCCTCGTGGGCGGGGCTCTGGATGGACTCCTGCTGCGCATGAACGCACCTGAGTGGCTGCGCGCTTACACGGCAGAAGGGCTTGTGGGCGGTGTGGGGGCTGTTTTGGAATTCATCCCCCTCATCGTGATTCTGTACACGCTCATGGGCCTCTTGGAAGACAGCGGTTACATGGCCAGGGCCGCCTATGTCATGGACAACACCATGCGGTCCGTGGGGCTGCAGGGTAAAACGTTTGTCCCCTTGATTGTGGGCTTTGGTTGTAATGTTCCAGGCGTGATGGCCACCCGAACCCTGGAGAACAGAAGGGATCGCATGATTGCCATCCTGATCAACCCGTTCATGTCCTGCGGGGCGAAAATCCCGATTTATCTAGCCTTCATTGCTGCCTTCTTCCCAGCTCACGGTGCCGTTGTCATGTTTTCCCTCTATGTCCTGGGGATTCTCGTGGCCCTGCTCATGGGCAAGATTTTGGGAAACACTCTGTTCAAAGGGGAAGTGTCCCATTTCCTGATGGAGCTTCCGCCATACCGCATACCAACGATCCGCAATGTCGTACGGAACATGTGGGACAACGTAGCGGGTTTTCTGGTTCGGGCTGGAACCGTGATTTTCCTGGTGATCAGCTTGCTGTGGGTGCTGGCCGTGCTGCCAGGTGGAGTGGAGCCCTACGGTTCCGAGAGTGTCTTGGGTAGGATTGGGACGCTCATTGCTCCCATCTTCGCGCCAGCGGGTTTTGGCAACTGGCAGGCCTCGGTTGGTCTTTTCTCTGGCATTGCTGCTAAAGAGGCGGTGGTGGCGACCTTGGGTATGGTGTACGCGGGCGTGGAAGAGGGAGTGGAGCTGATTTCCGCCCTGCAAGGCGCCTTCACCCCCCTAACCGCATTATCGTTTATGATCATGACCCTGTTGTATACACCCTGTGTAGCTACACTAGCCACCATTCGCAAGGAGACGGGCTCGGCGAAGTGGGCTCTGTTTTCTGCCATCTATTCCTTTGGTATTGGCTGGCTAGGTGCTGTCTTGGTGTTCCAAGTCGGCAGGCTGCTGGGCGTGGGCTAGAGGTGAGGAGGCGGTATCATGTTGAAGGAGCTGCTTGTAGAAATCAGCGCCTCGAATTACATTTCCAAGACTCAACTCGCGGCTAAGCTGCAACGGCCGGTGGGGCTGATAGCAGACGGTATTGTTCAGTTAGTACGCCTAGGGTATTTGGCGGAGGGCCAAGGGCTAGAGGATTGTGATGCGCACTGCGCGAAGTGTCCCTATGCTTCTCTATGCATCGGCAATGCCATTCATACTCTGTCCATTACGGCCGCTGGTGAGAGGTTTCTCCAGGGTCAGTGAATAAGAAAAAAGGTGCTTGCATGCACCTTTTTTTGTTCCCCTTAACCTATTTCGCTAAGTCGATGGTGGGCCCTTCCTGCGTTACGTTGAGCATGATTTGGGGGTGTAAAAAGCCCAGCAGCTCGCCTTTGAACAGGCCGAGGTAACCGTTGTTGGCCGCGTTGTTGCCCATGATCCCGGTGGGCAGGCCTTGGGCGTTATTGATCTCCAGCACGCCTCCATACAGCCCCGAGCGCAGAGCCACCAGTTTTGTCATATCCTTCGTTCCGTTGTAGAGCAGGAAAGCACCGGCATTGGCTTCATTTTGGATGGCAGCGGTGAGATGGCCTTCTTGATTGAAGATGCCCACCGCCCCGCCGTCGGCGTAGGATAGGAGCGACACTACTCTGCGGCCGTCGTTGTTGAACATTTCGAAACTGGCGTTTTGCTTCTGCTCATCATATTTAAGCACAGCCACTTCCTGTCCCTCGTCATTGACCACGACAATTTCCCGGGCCACGATACGTTCCAGGACCTGCTGGGTGGCGTTGACTATGTTCACACCTGTTAGGGCGGAAAACAGCGCAAGGAACAGCAGCGGATAGATGATCAGGCGCTCGTATTTCGACATAAGATCGCTCCTTTTCTGATACAGGGTAATGCTACATTTATTCGGTGCCCGGAGTAAAATACCTGCCGGTGCTGGGAGGACTGGAGCCGGGGGGTGGGGAATAAGAAGGGCATCATCTTTGCGGAGGACGATTGCCATAGTAATCTTCGAACCGTTTCTCATGTTGGCACTACTCATTGCCCTCGGTGCTCTGCTCTACCGCCTGCGCATCCTTGATCTGGATTTCTGCCGCAGGCTGAGCCGCTTGGTGGTGCAGGTTACCTTTCCAGTGCTGCTCTTTGTATCCATGTACAAGAACGTGGACTCAGGCGCCCTGCAGCGGGGTTGGATCTTTACACTTTTCGGCTTAGGTACCTCGGTGTTCCTGGCAGTCACAGCCCACCACAGCGGAAGAAAGCTTGGCCTCGAGGGAAGTACCTTTGGTACCTTCCAAATCCTCTGCACGAACGGGAACAACGTCTTTCTGCCCGTGCCCATTGTGGGCGCCCTGTTCGGGCCCGAGTTTGTGATCTATCCCATCTTGTTCGAGCTGGGGGCGGGGCTTTTCTACTGGAGCTACGGCGTCTCCCATTTGCGCAGGGGCCCCCGCTTTAACCTGAAAAGGCTTTTAAACCCGAACATGCTTGGGCTGATCCTGGGCCTGCTCTGCGGTGCTGCTGGCATTGGTCTGCCAGGGTTCGTCCTGGGCGGTTTGGAGATTGTGGCCAATATTACCGTGGGTTCGGCCATGCTGATCATCGGCTCCTTAGTGGCCAGCCTGGTGGAAAGAAGAGTGCCCCTCAAACGGGAGGTCTGGGGAGTGCTGCTGCACCGATTTGTGCTCAGCCCCGGACTGGGTTTGCTCGTGCTTCGCTTCGTCTCATTGCCGGAGTCGCTGCACACGATTTTGGTGATGATGCTGGCCATGCCGCCTCTGGCCACCACGGCTCTGGTGGCTGCCAGTTTTGGTGGAGACGAGGATCTGGCTGCAGCGGGTGTAGTAATTCCCACCATCTTAAGCTTTATTCTCGTACCCCTTGGACTGCTGCTATTTTAGGGGGGCTTAAAAAAAGGCGCAGGAAAATGTGAAAAAAGGGGACGGAAAAAGAGGATTTACTTCTCCGTCCATCAAATTATAGAAAGGCGGTTGTTTTTGTAGGGCAAAATGCAACCGGTTACATTACAACTCTGAGGAGGGTTCAGAAGTGAAGAGAAGCATAGTCGCGGTCTTCAGTCTCTTATTGGTGTTCTCCCTTGCCCTGGGCGCATTGGCGCAGGAGAGGGTTGTCACCATGATGGGAGTATGGGGTGGCCAGGAATTGGAGGCCTTCCAGGAAGTGATGGCTGCCTTTACTGCAAAGACCGGCATCAAAGTCCAGTTTGAAGGTACCCGTGATCTGCCCACACTGCTGCAAACCCGGATTGCCGCTGGTAATCCCCCGGATGTGGCTGCAATCCCTGGACCAGGCGCCATGAAGGAGTATGTTGACCAGGGCGCCCTGGTTGACCTGAACAAGGTGCTTGATGCCAAGCTCCTGGCGGAAGACATCAATGACGCCTGGATTGAGCTGGGTACTTACAAAGACGGCTTTTACGCCCTGACCTTTGCCGCCGACATCAAGAGCCTGGTTTGGTACCGCCCGGATCAGTTTGCCGCCAAGGGTTACAACATTCCAACCACTTGGGAGGAAATGGAGGCCCTCATGGATCAGATGGTGGCCAACGGGGATACCCCCTGGGCCATCGGGCTCGAGTCTGGTGCCGCCAGCGGCTGGCCGGCAACGGACTGGATCGAAGACATTATGCTGCGCACCGCTGGGCCTGAGGTCTATGATCAGTGGGTCAACCACGAAATCCACTGGACCGATCCCAGAGTCAAGGAAGCCTTTGAGATCTTCGGCAAGATCGCGCGCAGCAGCGACTACGTCTATGGCGGTCCCACCACGGTTCTGGCCACCAACTTCGGCGACTCCGTGAGCGAACTGTTCACCGATCCGCCGCGGGCCATGATGCACCGCCAGGCCAGCTTCATCACCAGCTTCATCACGGATGCCAATCCGGATGTGAAAATCGGTGAGGATGTATCCTTCTTCGGATTTCCCATGATCAAGCCTGAGCATGGCAATCCCATGCTGGGTGCCGGCGATATGATCGCTCAGTTCAGAGACAACCCAGAAGCTGCGGAGTTCATGAACTTCCTGGCCAGTGCTGAAGCCCAAGAGATTTGGGTGAACAGGCTGGGTAAACTCGGTACCAACAACAAGATCGATCCCGCGGCCTATCCCGATGATCTGACCCGCGAGATGGCTGAGCTGTTGAACAGTGCGGATGTGTTCCGCTTTGATGGTTCTGACTCCATGCCCGCAGCCGTTGGCTCCGGTGCTTTCTGGGAAGGCATGCTCATGTATGTGGGCGGCGAAGACCTGGATGACGTGCTTGAATACATTGATTCTGTAGCCGAGGAGAGCTACTAAAAGCGCGGAGAATGTAAGGTGAACTGCGGCGCGCCCTACCCTTTGGGCGCGCCTTCTTTCCCAGCCTAGGGAGAAGGGGTGAAGTTGGTGAAGCGGAAGACGAATGCCCTCACTCCGCTTCTGTACGTCGGTCCCGCGGTGCTGTTCCTCCTGGTCTACCAGGTGTACCCGGCTCTGCAGACAATCTACCTCAGCTTCTTGGATCGGCGTTCGGAATCGTTTGTGGGTTTAGCCAATTACAAATACGTATTCACATCCCAGACCATGCTGCGGGCCTTTAAGAACAACCTGCTCTGGTTGGTGGTGTTCACAGCGGGCACGGTGGGTTTGGGCCTGCTCTTTGCCATTTTAGTGGATCGGGTCAGGTATGAGCGGCTGGCCAAATCCATTATCTTCATGCCCATGGCCGTTTCCTTTGTGGGTGCCGGTGTGGTTTGGAAATTCATCTACGCCTACAGACCCGCTGGTGCAGAGCAAATTGGACTTCTAAACCAGATTGTGACTGTCTTGGGCCTGGAACCCAAGGGTTGGCTGCTGGAAAACCCCATCAACAACCTGGCCTTGATTGTGGTTGGTTTATGGATCTGGACCGGTTACTGCATGGTTATCCTGTCCGCCGCCTACAAAGGGATCCCCAAGGAACTCATGGAAGCCGGGCAGGTGGATGGCGCCAACGACTGGCAGGTGTTCAGGCACATCATCGTTCCTGAGATGCGGCCGGCCCTGACCATGGTCACCACCACCATGCTGGTGAATGTGCTTAAGATCTTTGATATCATCTACGTGATGACCAACGGCAATTTCGGCACCGAAGTTATTGCCAACCGCATGTTTAAAGAGATGTTCCAGTTTGCCAATACGGGTAGGGCCAGTGCCATCGCGGTGGTGCTGTTCATGATGATTATCCCCATCATGTACGCCAACGTCCGTCAGAAGCTGAAGGGGGAGGGATCAAGGTGACAAGGCAGAAGCTCAAGAACAAGATGCCGAAGATCGTGATTAACCTTGTCGTGCTCGTATCCATGCTGCTTTGGATCGTGCCCACCGTGGGCCTTTTGATCACTTCCTTCCGCCCCGCCAGTGATGTGGTGTATTCCGGTTGGTGGACTGTGCTCACCAGTCCCCTTAAGTTCACCCAGTACACGGTGGAGAACTACAAAGCGGTGCTCTCCTCGGGAGGTATGTCCACCGCTTTCCGCAACAGCTTCATTATTACCCTGGGCGGTACCGTCATTCCCGTGTTCCTGGCGGCGCTGGCGGCCTTCGGCCTGTCCAAACTGCATTTCAAGGGCCGCGGCTTCTTCTATGCGCTCATAGTCTTTATGCTGGTGGTACCCACCCAGATGACCTTTATCCCCGTGCTCAGGCTGTACAACAAACTCAGCCTCTCGGGAACCTTTGTGGGGCTGTGGCTGGTGCACACCGGTTACGGGCTGCCCTTTGCCATTTTCATGCTGCACAGCTTCTTCCAGGGGCTCCCCGATGAGTTGTTTGAAGCGGCCCATATCGACGGCGCTTCGCTGTGGACCACCTTTATCCGCCTGGCCATACCCCTATCGGTGCCGGCGCTGGCTTCGCTGGTCATCTTCCAGTTCCTGTTTGTCTGGAACGATCTGCTGGTGGCCTTAATCTACCTGGGCGGGCATGAATCGGTGGCACCGTTAACCATGCGCCTGTCCAGCTTGGTTGGCTCCTTTGGGCAGGATTGGCACTTGCTTACCGCCGCGGCCTTCGTGTCCATGGTGGTGCCCTTGATCGTTTTCTTCTCCCTGCAGCAGTATTTCGTCCGGGGTCTGTTGGGCGGAGCGGTGAAGGGTTGATCGACCTGTCACCCCTAGATTGGGATACCGCTGGGCTTAAACACCCAGCGGTTTTTTCATACCTGGGGCCGCCAGGGCATAATTACTCCACAGGCGATTCTCCTACCGGAGTTTCCGCCGGGCTGGGTGCGGAAGTCGTCTGGGTTTTCATGGATGATAACGGAGCGGCCTAGAACCTGCCACACTTTGAAACGATCGGTAAAAAAGCACATTTCTCCCAGTCCGTGGTTGGAAAAGAGCACAGGAAAGTCGCCGGCGTGGTTCCCGTGGGGATCATCATAGGGATTCCAGTGTTCACCCGCGGCTAGAAAGGGGTTCTGGGGATCGCCCACGCGGCAGTCGCCATGGACGTGCAGGTGGAAACCGTGGGGCCCGATGGGATCGCCCCCTGGCGGCGCGGGCTGGTAAAGAGGCAGGCCGGTCACCTTTACCGAGACGAAAGTTCCTCCCGGGACATCTTGAAACCACACGGCGCCACGGATATCGGGGTATTGGGGACTGCCTGTGATGCGGGCCACCGCAAAGCGGCAGGGGCCGCCAGAGGTACTTTGCTCCTGTCTGCTGCGCATGCTTTCACCTCCCTCGCCAGTTGGGTTATTATATGAGTGAGCATGTCTTCAGGTATGAGCTTAGGGTGTTGTTTCCTCTGGCAGGATCCCTGGGCCCATTGGCGAAGGCTTAAAAAGATAACTGCTGTGCACATACCGAAAGGGGGGCGCTGGGTGAGAACTTGGCTGTGTTTGTTTGTAGTCGTCTGCTGCTTGCTCGTTCCTGCCACTGCTGACGCCCGCAGCTACGAGCTGCTGGAGCTTAACGTGGAAGCTCAGGTGGGGGCCGATGCCGTGGTGCGCATCACGGAAACGCATACGGTAAGGTTCAATGGTACATATTCGGGCATGTACCAGTCCTTCGACACTTCCCGGGGCATCGAAATCAAGGATGTGGTGGTCTCCGAGGGAGGCTATGCTTACCAGTTGATTCCCGGGGAAACCCCAGGGGCACCTGGGACGTACTTCGTCAAGGAGAGCAGGGATGAGCTGCTGGTGGACTGGAGCTTCAGCGCCACCGATGAAGTGCGGGAGTTCCAAGTGAGCTACACACTGCACAATGCCATCTTAAAGCACAACGATGTGGCCGAGTTCTACTACCAGTTTGTGGGGAGCGGCTGGGATCTGCCCCGGGAGCGGGTGCGGGTGGTGCTCAGTCTGCCCCATGGCGCCGCGGAGGATCAGGTGGGTGCTTGGGGCTACGGTCCGCGGCACGGCCGAGTGATTGTGGAATCGCCCACCAGGATTATCTGGGAAGTGGATCAGCTGCCAGCCAACACCTTTGTGGAGGGGCGTGTGGTGTTCCCCAACGCCCTAGTGCCCTTGGGAACCAGGTACACCAATGAAAACGGTCTGGAGCGCATTTTAGGGGAAGAGCAGGCCAGGGAGGCACGGGAGCAGCGGGCTGCCCAGCGCAGGGCTTTGGACCCCTATATTGCCGCTGGGATGCTGCTTTTGTCCCTGCTGTTCATGGCTTACATCTGGCGCAACTTCCTGAAGTCCCCACGGGGCTATGCAGACCGCTATTACAAACAGCTGCCCGGGGATTACCCCCCTGCTGAACTAGCCATTTTGTACCGGCGTACAGTGCAGACCCAGGATTTCACAGCCACCCTCTTTGATCTGGCCCGCCGCGGTTATCTCAGCATCGAAGAAATAACGGGCCCGCAGGGCAAAGGGCGCGAGGGTGAATATAAGATCAGGCAGAGGGAAGTTTCAGGGCAAGAACTGAAGAAACTGCGCCCCTACGAAGCCCAGATTCTGCAGCTGCTCTTCGAAGATATTAACCACGGGGAAGTGACCCTCGCCGAGCTGCAGGACTTTGCCAAGAAGCATGCCAAACGCTTTGCCTCCTTCTGGAAGCAGTGGGGGAAGGAGGTGGAGAAGGCCGCCCAGCAGCACGGCTTCTTTGACGAGGCGGGGAACAAGCGGGCTGGCATCCTGTTCCTCCCCGCCCTGCTCTTGCTTCTGCTAGCCATTCCCATCGGCGTTTTGGAGTTGTTCCTCACCCTGGGCGTCTGCGTGGTCATGGGCATGGCTGCAGTGATTGCGGCTGCCGCCGCCTCCAACCGCCGATCTGCCTACGGCCACGATCAGTACACCAAGTGGGTTGCCTTCCGCCGCTACCTGAAGGAGTTTTCCAGGGTAGATCAGGCCCGTGTGGGCAAACTGGGCATCTGGGAAGAGTTCCTGCCCTATGCGGTCACTTTGGGCGTGGCTGATCAGATGCTGAAGCAGCTGGAAGTGCAGTTCCCCTCCCTCCAGGCGGGTGGGTATCGGTTCGGCTATCCTTGGTTTGTGTATTATCACTGGACAGGAGTCAATACTGTAAGCCGCATGACCCAAACCGTCGATCGGTCCATCAACAGTGTGATCCTGCCCCAGGGGACTGGCGGCAGTGGAGGCTTCTCCGCCGGGGGCGGAGGAGGCTTCGGCGGTGGAGGAGGGGGTGCGCGCTGATAGGAAGGAGAGAATGGCACTGAAATCAAGATGGAGATTTGCACTTATACTTTTGCTGATTTTGCTCCTGGCCGCGCAGGCGGGTGCCGCCAGCAAGCGGGTGCTGGTCCTGGATTTTTTGGCCCTGGATGATCAAGGCAACTACATCGATTCCCGCAGCGTGGCTCAGGGAGATCTGCTCAGTCTGTCGCGGATCATGTCCCAGGGTATTGCGGCACGGTTGGTACAGTTTGGTGAGTTCCAAGTACAGGACAGCGTGTCCCTCCGGGAGGAACTGGACGCTCTAGGGTTTGCCTCCCACGCCTCCGCCTGGGATCGGGCCCGGGCCATCCTCCTGGCGGATCTGGCTGATCAGGTGATCACCGGCTCCCTCACGCTCCTGCAAAGCACGGCGGTGGTGGGAGTGCAGCGCTTTGAGCTGCAGGGTGATCAGCCGGTGCTGGTGGGATCGTCCCTGGCCAGCGCCTCCAGGATCCAGGATGCGCCTAATCTAGTGGACGGTCTGCTCAACGATCTGTTTCCCCCGGATGTGCAGGTGATCGAGCGCGCCGTGGAACAGGTCTTTGTGGTGCCCGCGCAGGTGCGCCTCAATTTGGGGCAGTCCAAGGAGCTCACCGTCTATGCCCTGGATGCTCTGGGCAGGCCCGTGGCCAATCCTGAGTTCCTCTTTTTATCCAGCGATGAATCTAAAGTTTCCGTGGATGAAAAGGGTGTAGTCACCGGTCTGCAGCCCGGCACGGCTAATGTTACGGTGCGGGCCATCACCAAAGGGACACGCTCCGGCTCCCCCGCGGTCGCGCAGGTAACTGTCATGCCGCCAACCTTTGGCGTGCGGGTGGGCAGTCTGCTCACTCCCCGGGGTGAAAAGCGTTTTCCCGTGCGCATCGGCTTGAGGCTGACCCCCACCGTGGATCAGAAGGGAGCCCAGAGTGCGGCGCCTGATTTGGCGCCCGAGGCCATTCCCTCTGACAGTTCGAACCCCTTGGGGCTCATTTCTTCCTTTTTCAGCTCCATGCTCACCAACGGGCTCATGACCATTGATCTGGACTTCGATCCGTCCCGTGAGCTTTTGGTTTCCTTCAGCGGCGTGCAGCGCTCCAGCGGGGGATACCTGGGTACCGGGGTAGGTTATGTGACGCCACTGGATGATATGGAAGCCCAGAAAGGCTTCATCCTCCGCTTCACCATCGGTACTCAGTACCGCACTTCCAACCGGATGGCGATTCCCGTGGAGGCGGTGGTGGATGCCGTGTTTCCCACCACCAGCGCGTTCAGCCCCAGTTTCAGGCTGGGCGTGAACATTGGCTTTGATCTTTTCCCCTAAAAGGGACTAGTGATGAAATTAACTTGTTGATTTGGACGCCCAGGTGAAGGAGTTACCAGAACCTGGGCGAATCCTTTTAGTAGTAATGTTTTCAATTAGCAGTAGGGGGGCTGAGTATTGCTCAAATTGTCCATCGGGAAGAAGTTGGGGTTGGGGTTTCTCGTTCTGATCTTGGTCGTAGTCGTGACTAACCTGGTGAGCATTTTCGGAAGTACAGCCATCAGGGATAGATGGGAGCGGTCGGAAGCCTGGGAGGGGCTGCACAGCTCCCTGCTGCAGAGGGAAATCGAGCACCTGCACTGGGCAAATCAGCTCCAAAACTACCTCGTCCGCCAGTCAGCCCAGGGCTTTGCCCTTGAACTGGATCCCACCCAGTGCAATTTGGGGCAGTGGCTGAACAGCGGTGAGTTCCACTGGCTGGGGGAGCAGTATCCTGCTTTAGCCGGGGAGTTGGAACAGCTCCTGGAGTTCCACGAACAGCTGCATACATCTGCGGGAACAATCAAGGGCCGGTTGGAACAGGAAGACGTGCGCGGGGCTGAACAGGTGTACCAAAGCGTGACTGAGCCCAGCCTTGCCCAGATCCGGACCGTCCTGGCCCGAGTCCGGGGAGAGCTGGAGAGTGATGTGCGGGGCTTAGGTGAAGAAGTGCGGAGCCTGATTGCCTCCATCATCCAGCAGGTGCTCATTATTGCCGCGGCGGGTACCGTGTTGAGCCTGGCCAGCGCCGTTGTGGTTACCCGAAGCATAACCCGGCCTCTGACCGTGCTCAAGGACGCGGCGCGGCAGGTGGGGGAAGGGGACCTGGGCGTGAGCTGGCACATCAAATCCCGAGACGAGATCGGCGATTTGTCTGACTCCCTAGGTGAGATGGCTGAGAACCTGCGACGCCTGGTTAAGGGAATTCAGGAAAGCAGTGAGGGTGTCAATGCCCTTTCCCAGAGCCTTTCCTCCATGGCGGTGGAAACGGGAGCCGCCGTCACGGAGGTGGCCAGTACAGCCAACGAGTTCTCAGGTACGTCCGTGACCATGGCGGAGAATGCGGAAAACATGCGCGGCCACGCCGATCACGCCATGGACGAACTGGAGCGGGGGCTGGATGTGCTCAGAGCCGCGGTGGGCGGTGTAGCCAGCGCCAGGGAGGACGTGCAGCACCTCACCGCTGCAGTAAACAGCCTGGCGGAACGTTCTAGGCAGATCAGCGCCATCGTGGAGCTGATCAGTGAAATCAGCGAGCAGACCAATCTCTTGGCCCTCAACGCCGCCATCGAGGCGGCCAGGGCCGGCGAGAATGGCCGGGGCTTCGCCGTGGTGGCCGATGAAGTGCGCAAACTAGCCGAACAGTCGCAAGCGGCTACGGGGCAGATCGCCCAGTTGATTCAGGAGATCTTGAAGGGCACCGCGGAAACCATGGAGAGGATGGGCAAAGCGGATGGCAGCGTAGAAGAGGTGGCGGAGCAGATCGAACTCACCGGGACCACCTTTGCAGGCATTTCCACTACATTCCAGGAAGTGGCCAGGCAGGTGGGGGAAATCGCCAGAGCCGCGGAAGACGTGGGGGCGGGCAGCGAGCAAATCGCCGCGGCCACCCAAGAGCAGTCGGCTGTGGTCAATGCCATTGCGGATAACTCGGAAAGGCTGGCGACCTTGGCCGCGCAGCTGCAGGAGCAGATTTCACGCTTCAGAGGCGTTTAAGAAAGGCTTGCACAGAGCCAAAAAAACTGAGCCGTGTCTTAAAAGACACGGCTCACGTCATTGGTCATACTCATCGTACTCGTCGTATTCATCATATTGGCGTTCTTGACGATGTTTGTGGATGTTGATCCGGACTTGGGTCATCGCGCCCACCATGCCCAGGATGAAACCAACCACTGTCGCCGAGTACATCAGCATGTTCAGCCAAATGGAGGAGGGAATCACCTCAAGCACAATGAGGAAGAGGACCAGCCATCCCACCACCAGCAGGATGCCCCCAAGGAGCATCTGACGCTTAGCCCGCAGCATGCTCCGGATAGTCCTTATACAGCCAGCAGGCTGCTGAATGTTCGTCCCGCACTAGGAACTCAGGCGGGATTTGCTGATCGCACAGTCCTTTGATCATCTGGCGGCAGCGGGGATGGAAGCGGCAGCCCGCAGGTGGGTTCATCAAACTGGGCGGCTCACCAGTGGGCACGTCCTTAAAGGTCTTGAGGTTCTCCACATCCGGATCGGAGGTGGCCTCAAACAGTGCCTGCGTGTAGGGATGCAGAGCTTCCTTGAGCAGGGCCTGGGTCGATGACTTCTCGATGATCTTGGCGCCGTACATGGCGAAGATGCGCTCGGAGAAGTAACGAACCGTGGACAGGTCGTGCGTAATGTAGATGATGGCCAAGTTGTGCTTCCTCTGCAGTCCCTGCAGGAGCTGCAGGATCTCAATGCGCACCGAGGCATCGAGCATGGAAACTGGTTCGTCCGCGATGAGCAATTTGGGTTCCAGAATCATGGCCCTGGCGATGACCAGACGCTGCTGCTGTCCGCCACTGAGCATGTGGGGGAACTTAGGCAGAAAGTCTTCGATGGGAGCCAGCTTCACTTCTTCCAGAACCTGGCGGATTCTCCTGGCCCGCTCGGCCTTATCGGTGATCCCGTTGATCTTCATGGGCTCTTCCAAAATGCGCTTCACATTCATGAAGGTGGGGAGGGCGCCATAGGGATCCTGCTGGATGTAACCGATGTTGGAGCGGTACTCCTTCCATCCCTGTTTGTCTAGGGTGCTCAGATCGCGGCCTTCAAAGTAGATCTTACCCTTGGTGGGGCTGTGGATACCCAAAATGGTTTTGGCCAGGGTACTCTTTCCGCAGCCGCTTTCGCCCACGATGGAAATGGTTTCCCCCGCGTGTAGGTCGAAGGTTACTCCGTCCAGGGCCCGCACATCTCCTACCTTAAAGAAGCCCATGCGGCGTACTTCAAACCAAGTGTGCAGGTCTTCCACCCGGAGGACTGGTTGTTTTTCTTGTCCTTTCTGAACAGCTGTCTTAGGCATGCTTCACCTCTCCCGTCTTGTCGTGTAGCCAGCACTGCACCGTGGAACCGTCGCCCATGTGCGTGATGTTGGGGTGTTCAGAACACTTCTCAAAGCGCCTTTCGCACCGTGCGGCAAAGCGGCAGCCGGTGGGCGGCTTGATCAGCGACGGGGGCTGGCCCGGAATGAAGCCTAATTCCTTGTCTTCTCGCAGTGTGGGCACGCTGGCCATGAGTTTCTGCGAGTAAGGATGGTGAGCATCGGTGTAGAAGTACTCCGCAGAGGCGTACTCAATCATCTCGCCGGCATACATCACGGCAACTTCATCAGCCAGTTCGCTGGCTGTTCCGATGTCGTGGGTGATGAGAATAAAGGTGGTATTGGTTTCCTGCTTAATCTTCTTCAGTACGTTCATCAGGTTGGCCTGGGTGAGCAGGTCCAGAGCGGAGGAGGGCTCATCCAGCACCACCAGTTTCGGATTGGAGGCCAGGGCCATGGCGATAGTTGCCCTCTGCCGCATACCGCCGCTCAACTCAAAGGGGTAGCGGGAGAGGAAGTCCGTGGGCAGACCCACGATCTTAAACACCTCGGCGACCCGGGCAGCAGCCTGCTGCCTAGTGAGTTTCTCATGGATCAAGAGGGGTTCGGCCAGCTGATCCTCAATGCGCAGTACAGGATTGAGGGAGTTCATGGATGCCTGGGGCACCATGGCGATCTTGGTCCAGCGGATCTCCTGGCGAAATCTCTCGTCGTCGAACTTCATGATATCCACGCCGTCGAAAACGATGGAGCCGGAGTAGGTGTGGATGTTCCTGGGCAGCAGGCGGAGAATGGCCTTAGCCAGTGAAGTCTTGCCGCAGCCCGACTCACCTACCACCGCCAGGGTACGACCCTCCCGCAGCTGGAAGCTGACATCATCCACAGCCTGCACAGGGCCGAGCCTGGTGCGGAAATACAGTTTTAAGTTCTTTACATCAAGTAGTACCTTACTCATAGTCTATAACCCCCTCAGGCGTGGGTTGAATATGCGGTCGAGCGCGAAGCCGAGCATTGCAAAGCCAAACCCAGCAATAACTAACAGAATTGCAGGTTCGAGAACCCAGTAAAAGTGCCCGTTAAACAGCGCACCGTTGTTCTGGGCGTCGTGGAGCAGCTTACCCCAGGTGGGCAGCACCGGATCACCCAAGCCCAGCACGGACAAGGTGGCCTCCAGGAACACGAAGGACGGTACCTGCGTCACGAAGCCGGGAATCAGCACGGGGAGAATCTTGGGGATCATGTAGCGGAAGATAATCCTGCCGCTGCCGGCCCCGTAGGCCCGGGCTGCTTCGATGTAGCCAGATTGCTTTACCTGCAGGAACATGGAGCGGTACGTAAGGATACTCGAGCCAAAGATACCCAGCAGGATGACAACGCCCAAGACGACCCAAATGCTGCGGGAGTAGAACAAGCCTACCATGATCAGGATGGGCAGGAGAGGGAGGATCATGACGATTTCGTTAATCCTCCGGATCAGCCAGTCTACCCATCCTCCAAACCACACGGAGGCAGCTGCCAGGGTCATGGTGGCAATGGAGGAACCAACCGCGGCCACCAACCCAAAGGCAAGGGCCACTGGTGCACCCCACAGCAGGGCTACCATGATGTCCCGGCGCAGGTGGTCAGTGCCTGCCAGTCCGTGGAGCTGGCCGTAAACCACCAAAGACGCGTCCACATCGGAATCTTCCTCAAACATAAGTCCTTCCACCACCAGGCGGTAGGTGCCCTTCAAAGGCTTGCTGGGGTTGTCGGGATCCGCAAACAAGCCCACCTCTGGATTGCGCCCGCCCAGTCTGCGCACTAATCTGCTGTCTTGGGAGACGCGGAAAGACTCGCTGGCCCGAATGGTCATCTCGCCCAAGGGAATTTCCCGGCCGTCAGGGGTGACCCAGTTAACGGTCACATTGGGGCGGGCCGCCTGATACTTCGAGGTGAAAAAGATGGCCAGTTCCGTGGGGAAATCATCGTAGTTGAAATCAAATTCCAACACCATGTCTGAAAGGATCACTCCGCCGCCCAAGTCGATGTTGGTTTTGGTGGCGTCCTCGTCAGTGGTCCTACGCACGATGGTTACAGGCTTTTTCTCCCGATAGAAGAAGTTGAACCAAGCTGGACGGGCGTTACGCGGCGTTTCCAGCCACACGTTGTCTCCACCCTTCCAGAGCGCAACTGCTTGATCGTAGGGGATAGTTACTACTGCATAGACGGCCAGAACAACCAGCAGCAAAATCATGGCCAGCCCGGCTACGGCCGATGGATAGCTTTTGATCTGAGTCCAGAGGTTTTTCATGATCTGGTTCCACCTCCACCTAATTTCACCCGTGGATCAACTAAGGAGTAGATGATGTCCAGTAAGAATAGGGTTAGGGCCAACAGATAGGCATAAATCACTGTGGTGGCCACAATCACGGGTGTGTCAAACATGTTAATGGCCTGCTGCGTTAAGCGGCCTATGCCAGGCCAGGCAAAGACGGTCTCCAAAACGATGGCTCCCACCCACAAAGTGATCAGGGTTAAGGCGAAACTGGTCACGATGGTGGGAAGGGTGGGGCGCAGCACGTAACGGCGTTCGATTTGGCGATCCGACAAGCCTTTTGCCTTGGCCATCTCCACATAATCTTCACTGGAGTAGATTAGGAAGAAGGTGCGCCATGAGTAGGCCATGGGGAAGATGCTGGATACGATCAAGGCGCCTACAGGCAGGATCATGTGTTTGAGAATACTTAGGGTCCGCGGGAGAAATCCTTGCGGTGGTGGTGCATCGATCATGCCGCTAAAGGGCAGCCAGCCCAACAAGCCAGCGAAGATTAAGATGAGGAAAATGCCGTAAAACCAAGCAGGTGCCGTACTGGTGGGTGCCAGAGCAATGACTATCCTATCCAGCAGGCTCCCGTAGCGCCTCGATAGAAACAGGGCAATGGACATCCCACTGAAAAAGAGCAGCAGCTGGCCACTGGCCATGAGCAGCAGGGTGGGCGCCAAGCGTTCGCCTAAGATATTGCGTACTTGTCTGGATCCGCTGTCGCTGACCAGGTATTCGGCCCGGCCTAGGTTCAAGGTGAGACCGTCCCAGAGGTATTCAAAGCTTCTTACGAAGAAGGGACGATCCAGCCCCACCCGCTTGATGCGGCTTTCGACCAGCGAGTTTTCCAGTTCTCTGCGCTGCTGGATGGTGAGAAGAGCCATTTCTGGATTGGAACTCATTTCCAGGGCAACCTGCTCCCTAATCTGGCCTTTGCGCATTTCGTCCACGTAGCCGCCACCATTGGCTATTAAGATGGTCAAATAAACAGCGATCACCACGGTGACAAGCAGGGTGATACCCCGCACCGCGGTGTACTTGAAAACGCGGCTGACACTATCGCGGATCCGGCTGCGTGCAGCGGCAGGTGCTGCTTGTGTAGTTCCAATATTAAGCATGTCATTTACCTCCCGGTATCCATCTAAACTGAAAAAGGGAGGGCGTGGACTGCACGCCCTCCGCTCAAGTCGAGGGTAATTGGATCCCTCTGCTTACGGCAGGGTCACAAAGGTGTGTGAGCCGAAGCTAGCTGCTGCAACTGGAGTCGGGAGAACGATGGTTTCCAGAGTGTTGGAACCAATTGGCAGTTGAGCAGTGTCTTCAGCGGTCAGGACAATCTCAAAGAGACCGTCAGCAATTCCTTCGGCATAGCCGCTGTAAGCCACAGAGCCGGTTGCATCCAGTACGATGTACTTCACTTCCTGGATCAGCTCTAACGGATAGGGCTCGCCCTTGAAGGTGACCTCTACTTCGAATCTGATCTCGCTGCCAGCGCGTACCCTGTTGCCGCCAGTTACGTCAACTTCTGCGATGCGTGGTTCGTCGAAGATAGCCCATTTATCAGCAGGTTCGGAGTAGTTCTCGTACCGCTTCAGGTGGACCATTCTCTCAACTGGATAAGCACGCTCCAGATACATAGGTCCGGTACCCAGCCAGAAGTGTTCTTTCTCTTCATACCAAGCCTTGAGGTTGGCGTAACGCTCTGCGATCTCTTCCTCGGTGATGAACTGACCTAAGAAGTCAGCCCAAGGCAGGTAGTTGTTCTCAATCGCATAGTCAAGCCACTTGGCCAGGACGGGAATGCTTGGACCGGTGTTGTAGCCGAGCTGCTCGATACCCAGTTCCTTAGCTTTGTTGGAGCTGAAGGCTAGGTCCCCATTGATCTCGGCCAGAACGCCCAGAGCCAAGGTGTGCCACGGAGCAGTACCGTAGTTGTACAGAATACCGAACGGGTCGGCTGTGTTCAACTCAGCATCGATGTACCAACTGAGGGCATAAGCCTCGTACACAAATGGATCGATGGAGAGGATTCTGAAGCCGCGTGCATTCTCTTGGTCGATGGCCAGGTTGATGGCTGCAGATTCGTCATAGATCGCGCTGCCTTCATAGCCGCGATCCCAGCCGAGAACCGAAGCCAGCAAGAAGTCAAGGATGTGCCAGTTGCTGCCGTCATGCCAGGTTACTGCGTCATACAGGTCCTCACGGTAGTAGACAACAGTCTTCCTGGGCGCAGTCAAGCCTTCGGGATACTTCTCAGCCACGGTGATGTAGCGGCCGAGGTCGGGATCCCAGTACAGCCAAGCATCGCCAGGCACTACGATTTCCTCTGCAAACTCCAGGGTTACCCAATCGGAGTCTGGGGACTTGGCCACAGGCAGTCCTTCTTGCACGGTGACTTCCATGCGCTCAACCCTGTGGGGCATACGGCTGCCGGTGTAGGGGTTGGAGATGAAGCCACGGTCGAAGGTAGCCCTAATGGCCAGCTGGTCTACTGCCCAGTTGGAACCGGCGATGGGGTTCCAAGGCTCAACCAGCACTTGGGGAGTGGCCATGGTTACGCGGCCGCCGATCTCGTCCCCGCGGCGCAGGGTGCTGGGCCAGAGAGGCGTACTGCCGATACCCTGGGCCAGGTCAGATGCTACAGAGATCTCAGCACGGCGTGCAATGTAGGAAATCTGGTCCACGGTGTAGATGCGTGGAGAGTCTTCCAACGAAAGCTCCAGCGCACGGGAGAACAGCTGGTTGCGCTCTTCCATGGTGGTGAACTTCTTGTTGTACAGAATTGTACACAGGTCGTCCAGTTCGGGGATGGGATCCATGGCCAGCCACAGAGGAGAAGCCATTCCCCTTCTGGAGAACATCTGCTCGAAGATGTGTCCTTGGTCACGGTATACTTCCCCTGCTACCCAGCCGCCGGTGTAGATGTGCCACTGACCATTGGCGGGGTCGCCCGACATCCAAATGGGGGATGCTTCGGCGCTGGTACGATAGTCAACAGTGACGACGAAGCCGACCTTCGACAGCTGCTCCCCTACATAGTCACCAACCAGTTTGCGCTCGTCTTCGGCACGGGCCAGGATGAGAATCTCGATTGGCTCGCCGTCCCAATGCCAGATGCCGTCTACCAACTTGGCACCTGCATCCATAAGCTCGCTGGCGATGATGGTCTTGGCTTCCTCAAAGTCATAGGCATACTTGAACTCGAGGAAACGAGCGGTTTCCACAACGCGGGAGTAGTCAACATATGCGTTGTTGAGCATGATTGTCTTGGGCAGAGCCAAGCCGCCGTACAGCTCCTGCGCAATGTAGTCCCTGTCGATGAGCTTGTTCATGGCCTCGCGCACTTTGCGGATGCCGAAGGGGTTCAGGCGCCCATCGTTGAACACAGGCACAGGGTTAAAGGTAAGTTCGCTGTAGGAACCAAAGGTTGTGTAGTAGTCCAAATTGGGATCTTCCTGGATTGTCGCGAAGGACACAGCCTGGGACTCCGCGGAAGCGTAGATGTCCAGGTCACCAGCCTGCAGACGCGAAATTGCTGTGGTGATGTTGGGCTCTTCTACGATGACTACTTCGTCTACCCATGTTCCCATTCTCTTCTCCTCGGCAAGGACACCGAAGGAGAAGACCAGCACTAATGCAATCGCTAACAACGCGAAGGTTGTCTTACGGTTGAACAATACAGGTCACCTTCCTTCTCAAAAATAATGAATAAACACGATTCCCTCAGTCGCCGACACTATATATCAGCGATCACCCCCTTGGTTCTTTTCCGGACCGTACGATTCTGTTACTTAGTCCAGGTACAGCTTGCGAATGTAATTCCACGTTCGACGCAAATATCCTTCCTTAAAAGCTCCTTGACTCGCTAATTCCACAGATACCACGGTTATAATTTAGAGATAAAAGGCTAAAATCCTGCAAAAAAAGTGTTGATTTGTGATCCTTCGCACTCCAATTCCAGCTGCGAAATCCCTTCATGAACTGGGCGAATGCAGATGCAAAGCGTAGCTCAGGGGTCGCTGGTAGACTGTTTTCACAAGTCGCGCATCTCCCAATACCAGAAATAGGCTTTTCATGGGCTTTCCATTTAACTCCATAATCCAGATGTTCCCATGGCCATCCAGGCCAAAATCAACGCTGATTTCTCCCAGGGACCCTAGGGCCTGCTCAGTAAGGTTCGCGGCGGTAAGGCTAATGGCTTCTAGCTTGGGGAGGAGGCTCCTGCCCGGGAACGCTTCCTTGAGGACCTTGGCCGCCGGCAGGATGGCGTGGCTGACATTGGTAACGTAGGAATAGCTCAGGGCCAAACGGCTGAGGGCGCCTGAGGCCTGCCAGGTACCGGTTTGATCCTTCTGTACCAGGATACGTACGTCAAAGATCCTGCCGTCCACTTCCGCCAGGGGAACAAACTGCTGGACAAGGAAGTCCTCGCCCGCGTTTTCCTCCAGCCAAACGGACAGATCCGCAGCGGAAGGGAAGGACGTGACTGGTGATTTCGTTCCGTGATGCAGGAAGATCCTCTTGCCCTTCTGTCTGATCAAGAAAATATCCAAGCCCAAACGCCCTCTTCTTGGCTTAACGATGATCTGTTTCCAGGTTTCAAGGAACTGCAGAGCCTGCTTTGGACCTCCAGCATCAGCCGCGGGGAGATGGCGCTGGAGTTGGGATTGGAGCAAGGCCCGATGGACATCCAGTTTGTCAAAATGGGTGATGTGGTTGAAGACCTTGTCTTTTCCCACCAGCAGTTCCAGGCGGTTGACCACCTTAGGTTTGGGTCCGTAGAAGCGGTTGTAAAAGGCCCTGGGTAGATCCACGGTCTTCGTCTGCCAGTCGGCGCCAGACCACACCAGGGCTTCCACTTGTTCGGCCTGCCAGTCAATTCTGGCAGGGGTGACCACCGCCAGTTCCACACCGAGACTGGCTGCGGCTCTTTCATAGGCCGTGATGGGCTGAAAAAAGGGGGTGAGCAGGCCAATGCATGTTTGCTCTGCCATGACAGTGCCTCCCGTCGCGCTTGTTAGTGCATAGTACTGCCTGGAAGCGTTGATGCCACAGCGTCTTGTTCCTGATTTACTTCTAACCGCCGGCAGCCTCTCCTCTCACGTTGGCAATTAGCGCTGGAGTACCATGCCCCCTCAGCTGTTCAGCTCATATAGTGAGGCAAAGGAGGGATGAGCATGGGTGTGAGAAATCTATGTTGTAGATGCCCAGAGGCTTGGGCCAACTTCATCAATCGCTGGGTGTTTGTTCTGCTCACCAACGACGATCAGTTTCTCATGAATACACAGTGGCAGCTTAGGCAGGTGCAGGAGACCTATCTTGTTCTCCGGCGTCCAGTGGCCGATCTGGATGGTTGGCAGAGAGTGGCAATTCCTTGCCAGCACATCGCCGCTTTGGTGGAAGCGCCGCCTCCGCCTTTTCCGCCTGAAGGATAAACAGATATTTTACGAATCCATCCGCCCGGGTGGATTCTCTTTTACCCCAAATGTGCTAAACTACTGCTGACAACAGGATAACAAGGTGGATTGGTTGCGGTATGTCCTTCTTCACAGAATTTCCAGTGCTGGAAACAGAAAGGCTAATCCTGCGTCAGCTGCGCTATGAGGACGGTCCCGATATTCAGAGCTATTTCACTCCAGAATTGGCCAAATACTATGATTGGTGGCCCCGGACTGTGGCGGAAGGAAGGGGTTTTGTGCGGTTTTTCAAGACAGGTTACCGCGAAGAACAGTCTATCCGCTGGGGCATCACGCTAAAGCCCAGTGACAGGGTGATCGGCACAGTCGGCTTTAGCGACTTCGATCACTTCTCCCGGGCGGAGCTGGGCTACGAGCTGTCCATGGATTATTGGCATAAGGGGATCATGTTTGAGGCGCTGAGGGCAGTGGTTCCCTTTGGGTTCAACGAGATCGAGATGCACCGGATTCAGGCCTCCTGCTTTCCAGAAAACGAAGCCAGCATCAAGCTCCTGGAAAGGCTGGGTTTCAGGCGGGAAGGACTGCTGCGCAAGTACAGCTACATCAAGCACCGTGATGCCTGGGAAGATTGCCTGGTTATGGCTTTGCTGAAAGAGGAGTGTGACCCGGCGCTTTTGCAGGGGACAACCTACCGCATCCTCAAGGCGGATATATATATAAGGTAGGAACCTGGGCGTTCCACTCGTCTTTGCACAGAAAAGTGCACCCGCAGATTCGGCTTTGCGCCCGATCTCTGGGGTGCACTTTCCCTTTTTGCTCTAGAGGGTGTCCAAAACCTTCTTGAGATCGCCAATGATATCTTCAGGGTCCTCGAGACCTACCGATAACCGTACCAAACCGTCAGTGATCCCGCATTTGGCCCTTTCCTCAGGGGGATAGGTGGAATGGGTCATGGAGGCAGGATGCTGGATTAGGGTTTCCGTGTCACCGAGGCTCACCGCCAGCGTGCACAGCTGGACATTGTTCATGAGGGTGACTCCTGCTTCCACACCTCCTTGGAGCTCGAAGGAGATCATCCCTCCGGGCAGGCGCATCTGCTGCTGGGCTAACTCACGCTGGGGAAAACTGGCCAGTCCGGGATAGGAAACGCTGCTCACTGCAGGGTGTCCCTCCAGGAACTCCGCCACCTGCTGGGCGTTTGAGCAGTGCCTTTCCATGCGCAGAGCCAGCGTCTTCAGTCCCCGGCAGATCAAGTAGGCGTCAAAGGGGCTGAGTACGGATCCCGTTACGTCTTTGATTCCATAGTAGCGGACGTGATCTATAAACTCCTTCCTGCCCACAACCAGGCCAGCAATCACATCCCCATGGCCGTTGAGATACTTGGTGGCAGAGTGGAGTACCACGTCTGCCCCCAGCTCAATGGGCCTCTGCAGGTAAGGGGTGCAGTAGGTGTTATCCACAAAAACCATGCAGTCCGGTATTTCGTGGGCTATGGCGCTGATACTCTTGATATCGGCGATGGCCATGGTGGGGTTGGCTGGGCTTTCCAAATAGACGACCTTGGTGTTGGGGCGCAGCGCTTGGCGCACCGCTTCCAGGTCTGAGGCATCCACAAAGGTAGTCTCAATCCCGTATTTGCTGGTGACGTGGTTCAAAAAGGCAAAGGTGCAGCCATATAGGGCCTGGCCCGCCACCACATGATCCCCCGGCTGCAAGACACTCCAGAGAGCAGAAGTGATGGCTCCCATACCTGATCCCGTGGCCAGGGCTGCTTCAGCCCCCTCCAAGAGGGCCACTTTCCGTTCCAGCTCAGTGGCGTTGGGGTTACCCAGGCGGGTGTAGATGTAACCCTCTTCTTCCAGGGCAAACCGCCTGGCCCCCTGCTGGGCTGATTCAAAGACAAAGGTGGAAGCTTGGTAAATGGGAGTGACCAGGGCTCCAGCTGCGTTTTTCTGCTGTCCTCCGTGGATGGCCTTGGTGGAAAAGCCCTTCATGTCATAGTCTTTTGTCATCATTTCCCCTCCATGTTACATCCTGTTAACTTCATTATACACTATCATAACAATATTGGAAAGCAGTCTGGGGACAGGGCGAGATCTTTCTCGGAAAAGGGGATTTCTGCCAAAGGTCGAAGTACCCTAAGCAAAGCGTTTTTCAGGAGGTTGTGCTATGTTCGCAGAGGTTGACCCCATCTGGAAGGAGGCTTTCGCTTTGGCGTGGGATGCCTTCCGCCGGGGAAATGTGCCTGTGGGCTGCGTTGTGGCCCACGGACCGGACATTGTGGCCAGGGGCCAGAACGGGATTTACGATGAGCCGTCCATTACCCCCCTGGCTGGAACCGACTTGGCACATGCCGAGATGGTGGCGCTGAGCAAATTAAGGAAAAGGGAGCATAGTATCAGCGAATACACCCTCTATACTACTATGGAGCCCTGTCCCATGTGTTTCGGAAGCATCGTCATGGTCGGCATCCAGCAGGTTAGGTATGCAGCCCGAGACGGATGGGCAGGTTCGGCCGCTTTGAGCACCGCCACACCATACCTGTCCCTGAAAAAGATGAACTTTGTTCTGGAGGGTGGTCCCTTGGAGGCGTTTCAAATAGCCCTGTCCACTGCGTTTGAGCTCCGGCGCGGGCACCCCAATCGCGGACTGCTGCTGGACTCCTGGCATGCGCACTCCCCTGAAGGCGTGCGCGTGGGCACTGTCCTTTTTGAACAAGGCTATTTCGCCGCAGCGGTGCGGGACGGCTCCAAGGTGGAGCAGGTGTATGCAGAAGTGGTGGCGAATTTGGCGGATAAATCTAGAGCAGAGGCGGCCGGAGCTTTGTGTGAGGAGGAATAACTTGAAGGCAGTCCTGTTCGACTTGGATGGCACGTTGCTGCCCATGGATATGGAGATTTTCTTAAGGGAGTACCTGCAGAAGCTGGGGGTGAAGGCTGCCGCCTATGGTTACGACCCGGCCAAGATGGTGGAAGTGGTCATGGCCGGGGTGGAAGCCATGATCCAAAACGATGGGTCCATGACCAACGAAGAACGCTTCTGGCAGCTGTTCCTATCCCGCATCGGCGGGGAAAAGGAGGCGCACTACAAGCTCTTTGAGGAGTTTTACACCAACGAGTTCCGCACCCTGGCAAGGATCGTTCAGCCCACTCCTCTGGCGCGGGAGGCCGTGCGCATCCTGGGTGACAAGGGATACACTACGGTGCTGGCCACCAACCCCCTTTTTCCCAGTATGGCCATCCTGGAAAGGATGAGCTGGGCTGGCCTGCATCCCCATGACTTCGCCTTGATCACCACCTTCGAAAACTCCCGGTTTACCAAGCCCCATCTAGGCTACTTCCAGGGAATTCTGGAGGCCATCGGGGCTGCGCCCCAGGACTGCCTCATGGTGGGCAACGATCTGGTGGAGGATCTGCCAGCCGTGGAGCTGGGCATGGAGTTCTTCTTGGTGACCGATGATCTGATCAATCCCCAGGGAGCCGATTATTCCCAGTTCCCCCACGGTACTCGGGAGGATCTGGTGTCCTACCTAGCTAAACTGCCAGACAGGAAGTGATGTAGTGCCCAGGCTATACGATTTAAGTTATCCCTTCGAGAACCAGATGCCTGTTTACCCAGGCGATGATCCGGTTGTACTATTTCAGAGGCGCAGTGTACCGAAGGACGGATACACCGCCTACACCCTCCAAACGGGATTGCATGCCGGCACTCATTTGGATTCGCCCCTGCATTTTCTGGCTGAAGGGGATATGGTGGGCGAACTGCCCCTGGACCGCTTTTTGGGCAGGGGGTGCCTGCTCGATGTGCGCGGCGAGAATCCCATCAGATACCGCCCGGAATATGCAACCTTAGTGGGCAGAGCTGCGATCGTTTTACTGTGGACAAGCTGGAGCCGCCACTGGGGAACCGATGCCTATTATGCACAGCACCCGGTTGTCCACGAGGAACTGGCTGATTTCTTGGTTGAGCGCAAGATCAAACTCTTGGGTATGGATCTGCCATCGCCAGACGAGCCGCCGTTTTTGGTCCATCAGAAGCTGCTCGGTGCCGGTATTCCCCTTCTGGAGAACCTCACCAACCTGGAACAGTTGGCACAGGTGCGGGACTTCGAGGTAATGGCGTTTCCACTAAAAATCGGAGCGGAAGGCTCCCCCGTGCGGGTGGTGGCCCGGGCGTTTCGAGCAAAGGAGGGGCCCTAAATGGAAAGGGCTGAAAAATGGCTGCGGCGGTATGGCAGGCCGCTGGAACTGGCTTTGTGGGAGTATCATCTGGGCGGAGGTTCTAAAGAAAGGGTAATCCAGTATCTATCAGCTTTTCAGAATGAGGACGGGGGATTTGGACACGGGCTGGAGGCCGATTTCTGGCTGCCCCAATCCTCGCCCATAGCCAGCTGGATGGCGGGCCAGATTCTAGTGGAGATCCAGGCTGGTCCAGAAGACTACATCGTGCGGAGATTGATGGACTACCTCATGGCTACGGAGCAGGTTCAGCCGGGTATGTGGCCAACTGTCTTGCCCGAAAACAACAATTATCCCCATGCACCGTGGTGGGAATGGACGCCGGATGCCCAGAAAGACTGGATGTTTAACCCCAGTGTGGAGCTGGCGGCTTTCCTCATCCACTGGTCAGGTTCTCAAGGACTGGAGGCTGCCCTGGGTTGGATGTCCCTGAGGCATGCCTTTGAGTATCTCATGGACGCAGACAGCGTGGAGTGGCACGGTATGAAGAATTTCTGGCAGTGTCTGAAACTGCTGCGTCCCTTCCAGGACAGGTTCCCGGAGGAGGTGGGCTTTTCCTTTGCCCAACTGGAGCAGAAGGCAAGGACGTTGATCCTCGATGTGATCAGCCGCGAGATCTCTGGTTGGGGCATAACCTACCAGCCGCTTCCCCTGGATTTTGTGAAAGACCCCGCGGATCCCCTTTACGAAGAACTCAAGCCGCTGGTTGAGGAAAACCTGCGCGTCTATTGGGAGAGCAGGTCGGAATGGGGTATCTGGGATATCACCTGGGGCTGGGCGGATTATCCCCAGGAGTTTGCCGTGGCCCGCAGGTATTGGCAGGGTATTTTGGCTGTGGACCGCTACAAGCTCTTCAAGGCCTTTGGGTGGATCTAGGGAACAGGCGCCCTGAACGCAAAACAGGGAGGCTGGGACTCGTACGGAGTCCGGCCTCCCTGTTCGTTTCTTCAGTTTAGAAGATGGAGAAGAGGATGAACAGCCCCGCTGTCAACGATGAGACTAAGGAAACCACAGTAATCTGGGTGTTGATTGACGGGCCGGCTGTGTCCTTGAAGGGGTCGCCCACCGTGTCGCCTACTACGGCAGCCTTGTGGGCCACTGAGCCTTTGCCGCCCAGGTTACCCGCTTCCACATATTTCTTGGCATTATCCCACAAGCCGCCGGAGTTGCTCATGAACAGGGCCAGCAGAAGGCCGCTCACGATATTACCAGCCAAAAAGCCGCCAATGGCTGTTACGCCTCCGATGAATCCCACCACTAGAGTAACCAGAATAGCCATGAGACCCGCGGGAATCAGCTCTCTGAGGGCACCGGTGGTGGCGATGTCGATGCAGCGTGCGTAATCCGGCTTGGCGTGTCCCCCTTTCAGACCTGGGATTTCTTCGAACTGCCGGTGGATCTCAGCAACCATGCGCTCCGCATTGCGGTTCACACCGAGCATGAGCATGGCGGAGAACACTGCGGGAACGGCTGAACCCACGATCAGGCCAAAGAAGACCAAGGGATTCATAATATCGAAGCCTTGGATCAGTTCCATGCCCTTGGCCAGCAGGACTTCGTTGGCTTCGGACAAGAACGCACCGAGCAGGGCGATAACAGTGAGACCAGCCGCGCTAATGGCAAAGCCCTTAGTAATGGCCTTTACTGTGTTACCCGCGCTGTCCAGTGCGTCGGTGATCTCCAGCGCTTCATCGCCCAGGTCTGCCATCTCCACCAAGCCCCGAGCGTTGTCCACAATGGGTCCGTAGGCATCGTTGGAAATGATCATGCCCACGATGGACAGCATACCGACGGCTGCCATGGAAATGCCGAACAGGGCGTCGGTGATTGAGGTGGGATCAACACCGTTGGTGATCACGAACGCACCCAGCGCTGATACGGCGATGCCGATCAGGGCGGGGAAGACGCTTAAGAATCCATAGCTCATACCTGAAATCATGGTAAAGGCAGGGCCAGACTGAGATGCTGAGGCCACCTGTTGTACCGGCTTACGCAGGTCGTTGGTGAAGTAGTCGGTGGCAATACCGATGATCACTCCCACGCCAAGACCCAACATGGCCGCTGCCCAATAGTGCCAGCTGAAACCAAAGACAGCGGTTGCTATGGCAGTGATCCCCACAAACACCGCGGTGGTGATATAGGTCAACTTATTCAGCGCGGCAGTGGGATCGGCGCCTTTGCTGATCCGGGCCACCAAAACTCCGATGATGGAGGATAACAATCCAGATGCTGCGTAGCAGAATACCATTTGAGTGAATTTCCCAATTCCCCTGTCCAGGACTACCGCCAAGACCAAGGCCGCGGAGAGAGAAGCCACATGGGAGTCGAACAGGTCTGCACCCATGCCTGCAACGTCACCCACGTTGTCGCCGACGTTGTCGGCGATAACCGCGGGGTTGCGGGGATCGTCTTCGGGAATCCCCAGCTCAACCTTACCTACGAGGTCAGCGGCAATATCAGCCGTTTTGGTGAAGATTCCGCCGCCAGCCTTGGCAAAGAGGGCTAGGGAAGAGGCTCCGAAGCTGAAACCCAGAGTCAGCGCCACATCCCCGGTTAACATTGTGATCCCGGTGACACCCAAGAGGCTGGCGCCCACGACAGCCATGCCCATGACCGCGCCGCCCCTAAAACCAATCATAAAGGAGTTTTCCATGCTCTCTGTGGCTGCCGTGGCGGTCCTGGAGTTGGCAATGGTGGCGATGTTCATGCCAATTTTTCCAGCAAACCCCGAGAAGACCGAACCGGCGATGTAGGCAGCGGCCATCAACAGGTTCCGCTTGGGCTCTCCATGCCAGATGGGCTGGGGTAGGAACAGTAAGATTAACGCCGCTACTACGAGCACGAAGTAAGCAAGGAGGCGATACTCCCTTGCCAAGAACACATTCGCCCCTTCTCGGATCAGCGCGCCGATTTCCTGCGTTTTCTTAGTGCCAGGATTCTGCTTGCTGACCCACAGGTACAGCCAGGCGGCGGTGGCAAACGACAACAAGGAAACAACAACTGATACAACAAACCAGTCCATGTCAATCCCTCCATTGTCAGCAGTGTTCCTCTATGAACGAGTTTTGCACCACGAAGCATTCCTGAGCTCAGCTCTTCCGCTACCCTTTCACCGTATAGCCTCATCCCCTTCGCCTATGAACTGACAGGTGCTATCATTGTGGGCACTCTGCGTGCCACTCTTCACATTCTCCTCTAGGCCCGATAACCCTGCAGAAAAATGCACGTCTCCAGCATCTCTATACTTTGCATCTGAGGAGGCGGTTCGAACGCCTCCTGAAAAACTGATAGGGCAGGAGGTAAAGAACTGGTTTCCTCGAAGGATAACTGAAGAAACGGCATAAACCAGGAGGAGGAATTTCCATGCGGGCCTATGATCGGCTGATTAAGTACACATCGTATCCTGCAGCGTCGGACAGCACCAGTGCCAGCTGCCCCAGTACCCCTGAGCAGTTGGCGTTTGCCCGGGCCTTAGTTGAAGAAATGCTCAGCCTGGGTATCAAGGATGCCCAGGTGGATGAAAATGGCTATGTCTATGGTACCATTGAAGCAAATATCCCCAACTGGCAGGGGCCTGTGATCGGCTTTATTGCCCACATGGACGTTGTGCGGGATGTGCCCTATGAGAACATCAAACCGCGGCTGGTGGAGGCCTATGACGGGGGAGAGATTCTGCTCAATGCAGAGCAGAACATCGTACTCAGCCCGGCAGAGTTTCCCTTTATCAAAGACTATGTCGGTAAGGATCTAGTGGTTACCGACGGCACAACGCTCCTCGGGGCGGACAACCGGGCTGGGATAGCCGAGATCTTGACCATGGCTGAGATCCTGCTCAGCGATGACTCGATCAAGCACGGCACCATCAAAATCGCCTTCACCCCCGATGAAGAGATCGGGCGGGGGGCGAATCGCTTCGACGTGGAGCATTTCGGTGCCGACTTCGCTTATACCGTGGACGGAGGAGCCTTTGGCGAAGTGGAATACGAGACCTTCAATGCGGCTACCGCCAGGATCACCATCAAGGGCCGCAACATCCACCCGGGAACGGCCAAGAACAAGATGAGAAATGCCTCGCTCATCGCCATGGAGTTTGACAGCCTGCTGCCCCAGGTGGAACGTCCGGAACACACGGAAGGGTACGAAGGTTTCTTCCATCTCATTGCTATGCAGGGCGGCGTGGAAGAGGCCGGTCTAACTTACATTATCCGCGATCACGATGCGGAGCTCTTTCAAGCCAGGAAAGAGAGGGTGGAACGCACAGCCCGTTGGCTCAATGAGAACTACGGCCAGGGTACAGTCCAGGTGGAGCTGGTAGACAGCTACTCCAACATGCACGAGCAGATTAAGCCCCACTGGCACCTCATTGACATCGCCTATGAAGCGGTCCGGGAAGTGGGCGGAGAACCCCACAGCAAGCCCGTGCGCGGGGGGACAGACGGAGCCCGCCTGTCCTTCATGGGCCTGCCCTGCCCGAACTTGGGCACCGGCAGCCACAACCACCATTCCAAGTTGGAATTTGCCTGTGTCCAGGCCATGGATGACTGTGTGGCGGCCTTGGTGAAGATTGCGGAGAAGTACGGCCAGCGCGGGCGGATCGGCTAGGGGGTAGGTGCAGAAGTGGAACGAAGGCAGAGGCTGCAGGGTAAGGTGGTGCTGATAACCGGAGCTTCCGGGGGTCTAGGTGAACAGATTGCTTACGCCGCGGCTAGACGGGGAGCGGTAGTGGTTGCCACCGCCAGGCGGATGGAGAGGCTCGAAGCTGTGCAGAGCCGCTGCCGGGAGCTTTCCGGCGGTCCCAGCTACGCTTATCCCTTGGATGTGGCCGACGGGGAGCAGGTTGAGGAAGTGCTGAGCCGCATCCAGTTAGACGTGGGTCCGGTGCATGTCTTGGTGAACAGTGCGGGCTTTGGCCTGTTTGCCGAGGCACTGGAGACGAGCCAAGACATTACTGAGGACATGTTTGAGGTGAACGTCCTGGGCCTGATTCGGCTGAGCCGGGAAGTGGCCCGGGCCATGAAGGAACAGGGCGGAGGCCATATCATTAATATCGCCTCCCAGGCGGGCAAGATCGCCACGCCCAAATCGGCGGTGTATGCCGGGACCAAGTTTGCCGTGCGGGGCTATTCCAATGCCCTCCGCCTGGAGCTGAAGAAATTCGGGATCAATGTGACCACGGTGAACCCGGGGCCCATCAGGACCGACTTCTTCAGCAAGGCGGATGCAGACGGTTCCTACCTAGCTAAGCTGGGCCGTTGGGTTCTTGATCCTGTGCAGGTGGCGGAAAAGATCGCCGAGAGCATGCTCACCAACCGCCGTGAAATCAATCTGCCACGGATCATGGAGTTTGCAGCCAGGCTGTATGTGCTTTTCCCCAGGCTCGGGGACTTCTTGACCGGGACCATGTTTAGCTGGAAGTGATATGGGAAGGAGGAATGCTGGTACTTTGAGGAAACAATCGACGCTGAATCCTCCGCTCAAGTGGGCTGGCGGCAAGAGGTGGCTGCTGCCTTGGCTTCTGCCCCTCTGGGAGAGGGCTTCCACCCCTCGGTTAGTGGAACCTTTTTGCGGAGGGCTCGCGGTGGCCCTGGGCTTGAATGCTGAGCGGGCATTGCTCAACGACGTTAACCCCCACCTGATCAACTTCTACCTCTGGCTGCAGCGGGGCCTGGTGGTGCGCCTGCATCTGGCCAACGACAAAGAACTCTACTACGCCTATCGAGCCCGCTTTAACGAACTGATTGCGGATCCGGAAACAGCGGCCAGCCAAGAAGCGGCTGAGCTTTTCTACTACCTCAACCGCACTGGCTACAACGGGCTGTGCCGGTTCAATAAACAGGGAGCGTTCAACGTGCCCTTTGGGCGCTACAAGCGGATCAACTACGTCCAGGACTTTTCCGACTACCAGGCTGTACTGAAAAGGTGGCAGTTTACCGCGGGAGACTTTGCCGAAATCCAGGCCAGCCCGGTAGATTTTATCTATGCCGATCCTCCCTATGATGTGGAGTTTACCGAGTATTCTCAGAACGGCTTTACCTGGGATGATCAGGTGCGCTTGGCCCAGTGGCTGGCCAAGCACCCGGGTCCCGTGGTTGCCTCCAACCAGGCGACAAAGCGCATTGTGGAGCTGTACCGCGGCCTGGGTTTTCAGCTCACCCTGCTGGATGGACCCCGCCGCATCTCCTGCACAGGTGACCGCACGCCAGCTAAGGAGATCTTGGCGGTGAGGAATATAACCTAACTTAGGAAAGGGGAAGACCGATGGATGGGGGCAAAGAGCTGAGCATCAAACTGCAGGCCATCGTCCTTGACTGCAGTAATGCCCATGAACTGGCGGATTTTTATGCAGAACTCTTGGGCTGGGAGAAGTATGCAGATAATCCGGAATGGATTTCGGTGGGGATCAAATGGGAGACTCCGTTTCTGCTCTTTCAGGAAGAGCCCGGCTACAAGCCTCCTGTCTGGCCAGACGAGCCCGATGAGCAGCAGAAAAGCATGCATCTGGATTTTGCCGTGTCAGATTTGGAGGCAGCCGTTGAGCACGCCAAAAAGTGCGGAGCCACCGTGGCTCCGGTGCAGTTTTCTGAGCACTGGACCGTGATGATCGATCCCGCGGGCCATCCCTTCTGCTTGGTACAGGTGTGATTTGCTAGTATAAAGTTACTGTAGGACAGGAGTTTGTCTCCAGAAAATAGAAGAAGAT
>ERZ773359.1113-NODE-1113-length-38056-cov-9.563511_pt1 | contig 38056 bp, 41 predicted proteins | sample MGYA00374955_ERZ773359 | MGnify/ENA primary metagenome ERZ773359 (study PRJEB29098, sample SAMN04486028) | biogas fermenter metagenome | study: EMG produced TPA metagenomics assembly of the Biogas fermentation microbial communities from Germany - Plant 4 DNA1...
CATTCTTTTTAATATATTTAAAATCCTTTTCTTCTCCTCTTTCAATCTTTTATTTAATTTATCCTTGTATAAGCTTCCCATACTTTCCTCCTAAAAGCATATAAAATATGTTTTTAATAATATGCCCATATCCCCATTTAAAATTCATTGGCTAAATCAAAATAATAACAAAATCAAAAAGAAGAAGAGGAGGCTATCCCTACTATACTTGGCATCCCATATTAAGGAAAGTATGAGAAAGAAAAACAGTAGCTTATCATCCCCATTTTTAAATGGATAATCGTCCATTATAAATCCCTCCACATTAATGCTTTTATACATTCTATGAAGTAGAGGGACATAATTTACCCATTCATTTTCAAAGCCTTCTCCATACGTGATATTTCTTCATATAAATCTTCAAATTCAGAAAAGTTTAAAGACTGTAATCCATCTGATAAGGCTTCTTCTGGCTTTGGATGTATCTCTATCATAAGCCCATTAGCCCCAATAGCTAAGGCAGCTTTAGAAGCTGGCAATATTAAGTCCTTCCTGCCAGTACCATGGCTGGGATCTACAATAATAGGATATTTAGTCCTTGATTGTATAATGGGTACACTTATTAAATCTAGGGTATTCCTAGTATAATCCTCAAAAGTTCTTATTCCCCTTTCACAAAATATGATTTGATCATTTCCTTCCATGCTAATATATTCGGAAGCCTGTATCCATTCATCTATGGTGGAACTCATTCCTCTCTTTAATAGGATTGGCTTATCAGTTTTGCCCATCTCCTTCAAAAGGGTAAAGTTTTGCATATTCCTCGAACCAATTTGGTAAATATCCACATAGTCATAGGCTTTTTCTACATCCCTAGGGTCCATTACCTCTGAAATTACTTTCAAATCGTACTTTTCCCCTATATCTTTTAAAATCCTTAAACCCTCCATCCCCAAACCCTGGAAGGATTTTGGACTTGTCCTGGGTTTGAAGGCCCCTCCCCTTATTATTTTTACACCTAATCTATTTAAAAATTTTCCTATGGCATCCATCTGCTGTTCATCTTCTACAGCACAAGGTCCAGCAATTATATTGAATTCTCTGCCACCGATAAAAAGTTCATCATCTATCTTAATTTTTTCCGTCATATTAACTCCTCCATAATGCTAATTTGTTCCAAATAGAATTTGGGGGCTAGGCCCCCAATTCATCAATCTCTTCATCTAAATTTTCTTCTTCACAAGTGTTAGAATCCATCATACCATCCTCAGCTTCTACTATGTATTCTTCTACAGATTCTTCTTCTAAATTAGAAACTTCCATTCCTATATTTGAATAGAATTCATCTAATGTTAATAGCTGAGCTTCTATAAAGGATTTGTATCGAGTTCTAAAGATGAACATCTCCTTTTTCATCTCTTCATACTCTTTTTGAAGCTTCTTTACCTCTTCATTGGCAACATCTATTATCTTTTTAGCCTTGGATTCTGCTTCTTCAATAATCAAGTCAGATTTTTGCCTAGCAGCTCTTATTACCTCATCGGCTGTACTTTGAGCAACTACAAGAGTATCCTTTAAGGTTTCTTCCAAGTCATTATATCTTTTAATCTGTTCATCTAAAGCAAGTATCTTATCCTTCAGCTCAATGTTTTCTCTATAGAGCTTTTCATAATCTTCAATTATTTCATCCAAAAATTGGTCTACTTCCGATTCCTTATAGCCCCTAAAAGTCCTTTTAAATTCCTTATTTTGAATATCTAAGGGTGTAATCATACGACTCACTCCATTTATTTTAGTAATCTAAGCCCTATCTTTATTCTACCCCTTCTGCTAATTCCTTTTACAGAATTTAAAATAAATCTTCCATAGCCTTTTACAGAAACAATATCCCCCTCAGCGATCTCCTTAGATACTCTCATAATTGGTTCCCAATTAACTTTAACCCTTTTAGATTCTATCAAGCCTTGACTTGCCTTTCTGGATAAATTCCAAGTACTACTGATTAGTGCATCCAGTCTTAGAGAGGACACAGTAGTAGATATATCCTCATACTCTAGCAAACCAAGCTTTAGCTTATCCATAGCTATTTCCCTAACACTAACCTTTTGTCTACCAATTTTAGTTAAATTGGTTAGTATATATCCAAATACCTCTTTTTTTACAACTACTTGAGCGGAATCTTCATGTATTAGTATATCCCCTACTTTTTCTCTATTTATTCCTAAATTCAATATCCCACCTAGAAAATCTCTATGGGATAATGTTGAAATACTACCTTTAATTTCTAAGGAGTTGATGGGCAGCTCAATGGTGTCTTCTTGTAGGTATTCAGGGTAGATCTGAATTACCTTTCGCTCTGCCTCATCTATACCACCTAATTCCCTATAGGAAATCTGCACAAATCTATTGAGTATTGATTTAGCAAGTCTCCTCTGATAGGGGTCGAAAAAGTCGGTGGATTCAACAATGTGTTTATTTAAAACTATTTCCAGCTTGTCTAACAACTTTCGCATGCTTAATATTTGTTCTTCGTCTCTTATGTGATTTAATAATGAGTCTCTGTCTAATCGCAATTCTACCACCGTATATTATATTTAGAATACTATGTTCCTGACCAACATCAATATGATTCTTAAAATTAGTATTGCTACTATAGGAGAAAAATCAAAAATTCCCGTATTAATACCTAACCTATAGATTAACTCTCTGGCTGGCCCTAATATAGGCTCTGTTAATTCGTAAACTATTCTTCCAATGGGATTATTATAGGGGCCAATCCTTAAGAAGGATAATAAAATTCTAACAAATATCAATAACTCAATAATATTGAATAAATATCTAAGTGCCTCATAAAAAGTATACATCTCACTACCTCTTAACTAGTATTTTACCATTGAAAAAGTCCCTTGTTCTTTAACTCATTCTTTATATTGCCATCGATTTCTACATTACTAGGCGCTAGTACAAATATATCTGTAGTCACCTTTTGTATGCTTCCTTCTAGGGAATAAAGTCCTCCGTTAATAAAATCGAATATCTGTCTTTTTATATTAGGTTCCAACTGTTCTAAATTGACTACTACCGTTTTTCTCATTTTCAAATCGTCAACAATTTTTGGTGCATCTTCATAAGTTAATGGTTCATGAACAACCAGTTTCATATTTCCAGATGTATGGATATTAAGTACTTTATTTCCTATCCTCTTGGTATTGGTGTTTATGGGTAATTCCGTTAATTCTTCTTCCTCATAGTCATCGTATTCATATTCGTCTTCTTCCAGGTCGTCTATGCCGATGAAATATTTAAGCTTATCCATTATACTAGACATAAAATACCTCCCCTATTCATTTTCTTTCACCAAATATCGCTGTCCCAATCCGTATCATGTTAGATCCTTCTTCAATTGCTACTTCAAAATCGTTGGTCATCCCCATTGATAGAAATTCCATGTCTACATTTTCATATCCTCTGCCTTTTATTTCTTCACTTAATTGGCGTAGTCTTCTAAATACCCATCTTACTTCCTCTTTGTCCTCTACAAAAGGAGCTATTGTCATTAGGCCTTTTATCCTAATATGCTCATAATCCTGTACATCTTCTATAAAGGGGATTACTTCCTCTACCCTTAATCCAAATTTACTTTCCTCATCTGCTACATTAACTTGTACTAAGGTATCTATTATTATACCATGTTTCTGAGCCCTTTTGTTTAATTCTTTTGCCAAGGACATACGATCTAAGGAATGGATTAAAGAAACCTTGTCTATTAAATATTTTACCTTATTAGTTTGTAAATGCCCAATCATGTGGTATTTAACCTTGTAATTTATAATATCGTACTTTTTTACTAATTCTTGAACCCTATTTTCCCCAATATCGGTAATTCCTAACCTTATGGCTTCATTAATTCTATCTACATCGACGGTTTTAGTCACAGCGATTAAATGTACCTTTTCCCCTTCTCTACCTGCCCTAATCAAGGCTTTATTAATTTTTTCTTCTATATCTAGTAAATTATCTCTAATACTAATTTTCATTACCTCCTCCATTTAATCTATAATCATTCCTTCTTTTATATTAGAAGTATTTAACAATATTTCATCAAATGGTTTTACAGTTTTAAGCTTTTCCTTCTTCCCCTTTACATCTATATTGCTATTTTTATCCCCCTGACTTATATAGGCAAATTCCTCATCTTCCCTTATTATCTCAACAGGAACAAATTTAACTATCCCGCTAATATCCTTGACATAAACCCCTTTTATCCCATCATTTATTACCAGTGCTTTTTTGGGAATTTTATAGCCATCGTGCTTAAACTTTATTATATCTACAGGCAAATACCTTTTTTCTAAATAAGGCTCAAATTCCCTGTTAAACTTTGCAAGGATTAGGCCCTTAGTACCATTTATATTTATCTTCTCAATACTTCCCCTTAACTCCCCTATTATATCTTCACCAGTAAGTAAAATACTATCTCCTTCTTCATAATTAGTAATGTCCTTAACATCATCTATCTTAATTATCATATACCATTCAAAGTTGTCAACAATTTTAAAAATAGGCTCATTTATTTGAATTCTATCCTTATTTGACACTATCCTTTCCTTACTGGCTAGATTTTTGAAGTCGGAGTAAGCATATTCTTCTTTATTGCCTACAGAATATATTTCCTCATACCCATCTATCTTAAATGAAACTATCCCCGCTTCATTTGAAAAATAGTCTAAGCTATTATTGGCTATCTGGGATTTGATTTCTTCTCTTCTTGTCTTTAAATTCTCCAAACTCTGATTTATTAGAGTATTGTCCCTTCCAATATGCCGTTTTTTATCATGGAAGATAGATAGCTTGTCCTTTAAGGTTTCAGTTTTGTCATAGTCCCCTGTTGCAATAGAGTTCTGTATCTCAACTATGATGGAGTCTATATCCATTTCTAATTGATTTTCATCCTCCTTTAACCTATTTACATCTATCTCCGTTTGAGCTAACACTTGGATTCTATCTTCTACTTCTTTCAGCTGTTGGTCTAAAGTTGAAGTGTCCTCCAGGAAAGTTATCTTAGCTATTTTAGTACCCGCTGCTACTCGTTCTCCATGTTCTACATAGATTTCTACTATACCCTCACCTTCTGCCTTGTATAGGGATTCTCTTCTCAATATTATAGCTTCAGTAGCTATTTTTTCCTCTATCTCGCAACGTTCTGGTAATGTGGTTTTAAAAGTAGATGCAAATAATGAAGGAACACTCCTAAACAAGAGAAAAGCTATTATAATACTTACAACAAACCATTTTCTCCTCTGTTTCTTTTTTCTTTTCAACCTTCTCTCTTCTTGGGACATTATATCACCCTTGCAAGTTCTTAATAGAATTAAGTCTTAATCAAAAATTAAAAAATTGACCATACTTACTTATAATTTTAAATTCTATAATATTATCAATTTTTAACTGTTTTATTTCATTTTTATGGGTAACCATTAGAATAGCCCTTTCTTTCCTAATTGCACCTATCAATATGCCTGCAAATTTATCTTTAGTTTTGGTTATTACCTTTATCTCATCACCTGCTTTTACCCTAGTCCCGTCTAATTCAAATTCCTTCATATCTGCCTTCTCCAAATGCTGACTTGTCACATGTTTGTTATCTATGAAGATTATATTATTTTTTAAATACATCTTTTCTCTTAACACGATTAATATATATCCTATTATATTTAGGACAAATAGAAAAATTAATATGCTCTTAATATATGTTAACAAATTTTAGAAACCTCCATATTTAATATTATAATATAAGTATACCATATCTATTTACTTGATTAAACCTACTTTATAAAATTATTGCCTCCTCAACAGGTATAGATATGGTGTGTTTCAGGCTTAAAAACTGACAAAAATAAGAAGGCTAATTAGCAAATAATTAGCCTTCTTTAATAGTTTGGTCGGGATGACTGGATTCGAACCAGCGACTCCTAGTCCCCCAGACTAGTGCGCTACCTGACTGCGCCACATCCCGATAATTTCTATTATTTTATTTTCCTCAAGTATTATATCAAAAATTAAAAGTTTTATCAAGACAATATTTGAGATAATCTCAGCTAAAAATGGATATTGTTTTATATCTATTTTATGAAGTACAATTTGATAAGACCCAAAGCCAAAATAAAAGGACCTTAATATTAGGTCCTTAATCAAATGATAATGCAAATTAGTCCACCACTGCCATCATTTATTATTCTTTCTAAGGCTCTCCTCATCTTATTTCTAGCATCTTCAGGCATGGTGTTTAATTTGCCCTGCAATTGTTCATTTACTAAGTCGTATAAGGATTTTCCAAACAGATTAGATTGCCAAATCTTAGATGGATCCTCTTCAAATTCATCTAGGAAATATTTAACCAATTCTTCACTTTGTTTTTCTGTACCTATTAAGGGTGATACCTCTGTGGTTATGTCGCATCTTAAAATATGGAGGGAAGGGGCACGTGCCTTCAGTTTTACACCGAACCTGTTGCCTTGCCTATATATTTCTGGTTCTGCTAACTCCATTTCCTCTAAACTAGGACTTACTAATCCATAACCAATCTCCTTTGCTTGGGCTAATGCACTTTCTATTTTATCGTATTCCTTTTTGGTTTGAGCAAGTCGGTTTATTAATCCTAGAATCTGATATTCTCCCTCTATGGTATAACCTGTCATCTCTTTTAATACCTCAAAGAATAAACTGTCATCTACGACTAACTCTGCATTTATAACACCCTCACCTAATTTTATCTCTTTAATATTTACATCTTTTACTATATCTAGTTCCCTTAAGGTCTTTAAAGATGGTTCTACTTCATTCAACTTTTGTAGTGTTTGAATAGACTCCTTCAACGAATTCAATATGCTGGATTTTATCCAATGGTCCCTGGGTAATCCTTCTATCCAACCTGGGAACTTAATGGTAATCTCCTTAATTGGGAATTCAAACAGTAGTTTTTCAAATATCTTTTCTACGTCTGCAATCTCCATATTTAAACAATCAACGGTTACTACTGAAACCCCATATTTTTCTTCTAAGCTTTCCCTTAAGGCTAAAGTACTGTCTAGATTTGGATGTTTTGTATTAAGTACAATGATAAATGGCTTTTCCAATTCCTTTAATTCAAATATTACCCTTTCCTCTGCCTTGATATAATTGGACCTATCAATATCTGTAATGGAACCATCAGTTGTTACTACGATACCTATAGTCGAATGGTCGGTAATGACCTTTCTGGTCCCTATTTCCGCTGCTTCTTCGAATGGTATATCCTTCTCGTGCCAAGGAGTTGATACCATCCTAGGAATATCGTCTTCTATATGCCCTAAAGCCCCCTTTACTAGATAGCCAACACAGTCTACCATTCTTACCTTGAAAGTTATGTTATCTTTTAAAATAAGTTCTACAGCTTCATTTGGAACGAACTTAGGCTCAGTAGTCATTATGGTTTTACCAGCACCACTTAAAGGAAGTTCATCCTTTGCCCTTTCTCTTTTATATTTGTTTTCTATATTAGGTATTACCAACAGCTCCATAAACCTTTTTATAAAGGTAGATTTGCCAGTTCTTACTGGGCCTACTATACCTGCATATATGTCCCCTTCCGTCCTTTCAGCTATATCCTTGTATATGTCAAACCTCTCCACTTTTCCCCCTCCTTTTCAATATTGTTCTAAAAGGATAAAACTTAACATTATATATATATGTGCTAGTCTCAATAATATGATTGGGTTTAAAAAAAACCTACTATTGATATAGTAGGTTTTTACCAGTCTTTTATTTGATTTTTAATTACATCTTCCATTTCATGTTTCTTATCCCTTAACATTAGATTAATAACTGAGTTTTTTACATCCTTCCCCTCATAAAGGACTTCATATATTTCTTTAGTAATTGGCATAACAACCTGGTGCTTACTAGCCAATTCATAAGCAGATTTAGCAGTTTTAATACCTTCCACTACCATTCCCACAGATTTGATAGCCTCTTCAAGACTCTTTCCTTGGCCAATTAATATACCTGCTCTTCTGTTCCTACTATGCATACTAGTGCAGGTAACTATCAAATCACCTATGCCTGCTAAACCCGAAAAAGTAGCACTATTGGCCCCCATCTTTTCTCCAAGTCTTGCTATCTCTATTATACCCCTTGTCATAAGGGCAGCCTTAGTATTATCCCCATAACCAAGGCCATCTGAGATTCCTGCTCCTAGGGCAATTACATTTTTTAATGAACCACCTAATTCCACCCCTATTACATCAGGACTGGTATAGACCCTAAAAAAAGGAGACATGAAAATATCTTGAACATATTCGGCTACCTGCCTCTTTTCAGAAGCAGATACTACCGTTGTTGGAATCTTCCTTGCAACCTCTTCTGCATGGGATGGGCCAGACAAAACCGCATATGGGTTACCGGGAAGAATGTCAGAAACTATTTGTGAAATTCTTAAAAGAGTATCATTTTCGATTCCCTTGGCTACATTTACTATAATTTGTCCACTACCAAAATACCTTTTACTATCATTAAGGATGTTTCTTATTCCATGGGAGGGTATAGAAAGGACTAGTAATTCCTTATTATGAATAGCTTCAGATATGTCATCAGTTATGTTGATGTTCTCAGGGATAGTAATCCCAGGCAAATATCTTTTGTTTTCTCTAGTATTTTCCATTTCCTCCTTCTGCTTCTTATCCCTAACCCATATATCTACTCTATGATTATTATTTGAAAGGAGAATAGCAAGAGCAGTCCCCCAGCTACCTCCCCCTAATACTCCAATATTTTTCATCTTAAGCTCCTCCTACTTACTTTCATCCCTGTTGTCTATTGTTTTATTCTACTCTTTCACCAATCTTAAATTCCTGACCTTGCATCAACCTTCTAATATTATCTCTATGCCTAAATATGGCCATTATGGCTAGAATTACAGTTGCGATAACATATAGTCTGTCAAAAGGTTTTTTGATAAGAATCCCAAGGATAGGGACTAAAATAGCACATAAGATTGAACCCAATGATACATACCTAGTTATAGCCACTACTACTATAAAAAATATAAAGGATAAAATGGCAATAGGCCAATATAGGGATATTAACACTCCAAAGGAGGTGGCTATCCCTCTACCACCTTTGAATTTAAAGAATATGGGCCAGTTATGCCCAATAACTGCAAAAATTCCTGCAATTATTTTCCCCTCATAACCCAGTAGTCTTCCTCCGATATAAACTGCTAACACGCCTTTTAACATATCCAAAATGAAAGTTATGGCTCCAATTTTTTTGCCGAAAACCCTTACTGCATTTGTAGTCCCTGCATTACCACTGCCGTAATTTCTTATATCCTTTTTTAAGAATACCTTCCCTAAAACATAGGCAGAGGAAAAACTTCCAATTAAATAAGAAGCTAAAGCAGTTAATAAAGCATTCAAGATCACTCACCCTTTTCCTTCAATTCAAATTTAATAGGCGTACCATCAAAACCAAAATACTTCCTGATTTGGTTTTCCAAATAGCGTTGGTAGGAAAAATGCATCAATTCCTTTTTATTTATAAAGAATAAGAATCTAGGAGGTCTAACACCAACTTGAGTCCCATAATAAATTTTCAATCGAACTCCCTTGTCTGATGGTGGTTGATTTAATAATACGGCTTCATTTATAATATCATTCAATACTCCTGTACTAATCCTTAAATTTATATTGTTGTTGACTATTTTCAACAACTGGAATAACCTATCAACCCGCTTTCCAGTTTTTGCTGATATGAATATGATAGGAGCGTAAGGGATAAAACTCAGCTTAGTCCTAATCTCCTTTTCGAATTCTAAATGGGTGTTTGTTTCCTTCTGGATTAAATCCCACTTGTTGACTGCAATGATAATGCCCTTCCCATTATCATGAGCATAGCCTGCAATCTTAGTATCCTGCTCTGTAGCTCCTTCTGTGGCATCTATAACCAGCACACATATATCCGACCTGTCTATAGCAGTTAAAGTACGTATCACACTATATCTTTCCACCTTTTCAGATATGCTACGCTTTCTCCTTAGTCCAGCAGTATCTATAAATATATATTTGTCATCATCATAAGTAAAGTAAGTATCAATTGCATCTCTTGTAGTTCCAGGGATATCGGTAACTATAACCCTATCTTCACCTAATATATTGTTTATCAAAGAGGATTTTCCCACATTGGGTTTACCAATAATAGCTACCCTAATGTGTTCATCGTCATATTCTACATCCTTATGCTTTGGAAAGAGTTTGATTACTTCGTCTAATAGATCCCCTATACCCAATCCCTGTTCGGCAGAAATGCCTATAGGTGAACCTAAGCCTAATTCATAAAATTCATAGATTTGATCCGATGCCCTTTTAGTATCAATCTTATTACATACTAAAAGCACCTTTTTATTAGATTTCCTTAGCATATTGGCAATTTCCCTATCCGTCGGAGTAACTCCATCTACCCCATCTACTAGGAATAAAATTACATCTGAACTTTCAATAGCTACTTCAACCTGCTGCTTTATATTAAGCGGAATAATATCCTCCACTCCAGGCTCTAATCCACCAGTATCGATTAGGGTAAAATACTTATTTAACCACTCAGCTTCGGCATATATCCTATCCCTAGTAACACCTGGCTTATCTTCCGTTATGGCTATTCTTTTTCCTACTATCCTATTGAATAAGGTTGACTTTCCTACATTAGGTCTTCCAACAATACACACCACTGGTCTATCCATTATTGTCACCCCTGTCTTCTTTAAATAGATTTATAAATTCCTTTCCTGAGACCTCTACTGGAATTATTTTAACCCTTAATCTATTTTCTATATCCTTAACAGTCAAATCATCTAAAAATACATCCGTATCTGCTCTTAACATGGATTTAGGAATTATTATACCATCTACACCGGTATAATCCTTCAATTGATTAATAATATCCCTAGCAGTAATTAAACCTGAGACAGTTATGGTTCTTCCAAAAAAGTCATTTTCTATGGCAACTACTTTTAAGTTTAAGTTTTTAAATTTCCTTAAAACCCTATGCTTTATCTCATTCATAAAGGCCTCTGCCAATGTTCCCGTTGCTATAATATATTTTTTATTATTGTAGATTATCCCATCTATCTTTTCTAGTTCTTTTTCTACGCTATATTCAAAGGTTTTTAACAAGCCTACTCCATTCTCTAGTTGAGGGAATCCTTCATATTCCTCATAGGAAGGTAAAACCCGATTGGTCATAGCATAAAACTCATCTGATGCAAATACGAATCTGGTCCCCAGTTTTTCCAAAAATCTTTTTTGTTCCCCTTCAATATAGTCTAATACCTCATTGGACTTTTTATTATCAAAGGCTTCTATCTTATGGAGCTTTTCCCTATACCTAGTTAGACCTACCGGTACCACAGCAACGCTTTCTACACTAGGATAAAGGCTGGATAAGTCTTGTAGGGTTCTTTGTAGTTCTTTTCCGTCATTTACATTAGGAACTAATACTATTTGACAGTTTACCTTAATATCCGCTTCCTTAAACCTTTTTAGAATAGAAAGGATATTTCCAGCCTTTTTATTATTCAACATCTTAATCCTCAATTCAGGATTTGTAGTATGGACGGATACATTTATTGGGCTTAGCCTATATTGGATTATTCTATCAATTTCATCGTCACTCATGTTGGTTAAAGTAATAAAATTCCCTTGCAAAAAGGATAATCTAGAGTCATCATCCTTAAAATATAGAGTCTTTCTCATATTGGGGGGGAGTTGGTCAATAAAACAAAAAATACATTTATTCCTGCAGGATTTAGCCCCATCTATTAGTGGATTGGTAAATTCTATACCTAAATCCTCATCGTAATTCTTTTCTATTTCTAAAATCCATACCTCCCCGTTTTCCTTTTCGATTTCAACTTCCACAAATTCCTCAGTCATTAAAAACTTATAATCGATGATATCTTTAACTTTATTGCCATTTATTGATAATAGAAGATCTCCAGGCTCAATTCCTAATTCATCAGCAATACTTCCCTTAACAACATTTTCAATTATGTTCCTATAATCATAAATTTTCTTTAGTTCCATAGTATTCCCTTTCATTAATATATTTAAATCATCTATATTATTATAGCAAAATACTCCTCTTATATATAGTTTAAATTTAAAAAACTAAGCCTACAGCATGCTGTAGGCTTGATTTTATTCATATAAGGGGAAATCTTTACATAGGTCTAAGACCATATTCTTTATTTCTTCTCTACTATTGTTTTCATCTAAAGCTAAATCGATTATTTCTGCTATCTTCTTCATTTCTTCTTCCTTCATACCCCTTGTTGTTACTGCAGGAGTCCCAATTCTAATACCACTAGTTATGAAAGGACTCTCTGGATCAAAAGGTATGGTGTTTTTATTAGTTGTAACGTTTACAGCCTCTAATAATTCTTCAGCTTTCTTACCTGTTAAGCCTTTAGTCCTAACATCGATTAACATTAGATGATTATCGGTACCACCAGATACCAATCTAAAGCCTCTCTCCATTAGGCTTTCAGCTAAAACCTTTGCATTAGTTACAACTTGTTTTTGATACTCTTTAAAGTCATCTTTCAATGCTTCGCCAAAGCTTACTGCCTTAGCAGCAATTACGTGCATCAATGGACCACCTTGTAATCCAGGGAATATGGCTTTATCAATAGCTTTGGCATATTCTTCTTTACAAAGAATTGCGCCTCCTCTTGGCCCCCTCAAGGTCTTATGGGTAGTAGTAGTCACAAAATCAGCATAAGGTACCGGATTTGGATGAAGTCCTGCTGCCACCAATCCTGCTATATGGGCCATATCTACCATTAAATATGCTCCAACTTCATCTGCAATCTCTCTAAATTTTGCAAAATCTATAGTTCTTGGATATGCACTAGCACCAGCCACAATCATCTTTGGCTTTTCCTTTAAAGCTATCTTTCTAACCTCATCATAATCTATTCTCTCAGTTTCTTTATCTACTCCATAGTCTACAAAATTGAAATATGTTCCAGAGATATTTACTGGACTACCATGGGTTAAATGGCCACCTTGTGATAAATTCATACCTAAAACCTTATCTCCAGGCTTTAATACCGCAAAGTATACTCCTAAGTTAGCATTAGAACCTGAGTGGGGTTGAACGTTTGCATGGTCTGCACCAAACAACTTCTTTAACCTTTCAATAGCCAGATTTTCAACCATGTCAACGTATTCACAGCCGCCATAATATCTCCTGCTAGGATAACCTTCAGCATATTTATTAGTCATTTGGCTTCCCATGGCCTCCATTACTTGAGGAGAAACAAAGTTTTCCGAAGCAATCAATTCGATATGTTCTTGTTGCCTTTTAATTTCTAGTTCTATTGTTTCCATTACTTCAGCGTCAAATTTCTTCAAATTAGTAAAGTTCATAATTAAAAATTCTCCTTTCTTAATAAATCTGTTTTAATATATCTCTAGTCGTAGTATAATAGGGTATGTAAAGAAAAACCCTCCCCATCTATTATATAGTTATTTAAGATTATTTACAATACAATATTTTTGGAGTGAATACAATGGTCCAAAATTTGCAAAATAATGAAATCCAACCTAAAAAGCTCCTTCTTTTGGCAATATTAGCGGGCAGAACTATGTTGAAAAATGGAGCTGAAACCTATAGGGCAGAAGATACAATTGAACGAATATGTAAATCGAGAAAGGGAATCCAACATGCAGATGCCTTTGTAACCCCTACTGGTATTTTTGCTTCTCTAGAATACAATGGTGAAATGATAACCTATTTTATTAGGGTTAAGTCTTCTAAAATCGATTTAAATATTATTAGCTTAGTCAATGAATTTTCCAGACAGTTTGTAAATTCCAATATGTCAATTGATGAAGGTCTTAAAAGGCTAAAGCACATAAATAAAATTAACAATTATAAAACAATTACTAGATCTCTTTTTGGCAGCCTAGCATGTGCTTTTTTTTCCCTCTTATTTGGTGGCACACTAATGGATTTTATATCTAGCTACATGGTAAGTCTAATAGTTTTAATATTGATCAACAAATTAACCGAATACAAAATAACCTTTTTCTTAAATAAATTTATTGGGGCTGCCCTTGCAAGTATTTTGTCCATCCTATCCGTCAGATTAGGCATTGGCAAAAACATGGATACCATAATTATTGCTTCCATTATGTCCTTAGTTCCAGGTGTAGCCATAACCAATGCCATGAGGGATACCATCTCCGGAGATTTTTTGTCTGGGCTATCAAGAACCCTGGAAGCGATTTTCTCTGCCCTGGCCATTGCCTTTGGAGTAGGGGTAGTTTTGAATATGTATTTTAAGGGAGTGATAAGATGATGCTTAAGCAGATGATATTCGCTTTTATCTCATCCATGGGTTTTGCCATTCTCTATAGTATTCCTAAGGATTCAATTCTTAGATCTGGTTTTGTTGGGGCCATGGGCTGGATGGTATATTATAAATTTTCGCATATATTAAATGACAATATCATAAGTACCTTTTTTGCTGCTGTAACTGTTGGAGTGTTAGGGGAATTGTTTGCAAGATATTATAAAAAACCAGCCACCATTTTTATGATACCCGGAATAATTCCGCTAGTACCTGGTGCTGGCATGTATTATACTATGCTTTCATTAGTAGAAAAAGATTTTAATATGGCAGCCAATAAAGGAACAGAAGCTTTTTTTGTAGCAGCTGCCATATCCATAGGATTAATAATTTCTACCACCTTATCTAGATCCATAAAGAGGGTGAAAAATAAAGGTTAATTTTGTTTAGTGTACTTAATCATGGTAGTTACAAGATCATCTAAGACTTGATCTCCTGCAGCTCCATCTAGGTATTTCTTTAAACATTCCTTCATATGGTTTTCCAAAATGATGCCGCCAACTGAATTTAGAGCAGAACGAACTGCTGCAATTTGAATTAATATGTCGCTACAATACTTATCCTCGTCTACCATTTTTTGAATTCCCTTAACTTGTCCTTCAATTCTTCTCAGTCGTTTGATTATAGCATCCTTATCCTGCGTCCCAAAAGCCAATCTTATTCCTCCTTTATAAATCTTCCAGAATTTTCACCATCTCTAAGGCATTTTCATTTCTTCTTTTTATGGATCCGTCTATAAACTTAACTATTAAGAATGAAATTGCCAGAAATACAGTTCCCATAAGAAAGCCTAAAGCTTCATAATTAACTATGCCCATAGACTGAAATAGATTTATCCCTATCAGGATTCCTAAAATCAACATAATAAAAGGAATCATATATACGATCAAGGCATATTTTATTATGTTATTAGATCTAGCTTTGATTTCTACAAAGTCACCCGATTTAGCTCCAATATTGTTTTCCAATTTTACTATTATATTCCTAGTACTACAACCACCACAGCTACCACAGCCTCCACCACACCCAGAAATTCGCCTTACTTCTACTTCAGCCATATTATCCTCTATCCTTCGTACATATCCTAGTTGTTCCATCCATGCCACCTCCATTCAGTAAGTCCTTAACCACTTCAGAGGCAAGAATTAGTCCTGCCACTGATGGTACGAAAGAAACACTTCCAGGCACTGCCTTTCTTGTCCCTTCCTTCTCTAAATTAACCTTAATTGGTTTCTCTGATGACCAGACAACTTTTAGTTTCTTAATATCTCTTTTTCTCAATTCGTTTCTCATTACCTTAGCCAAAGGACAGGTGTGAGTGCTGTAAATATCCCCTACTTGCAGCATGGTAGGATTTAATTTGTTCCCTGCTCCCATACAAGATATAATGGGGATATTTAAGCGAGTGCAGCTTTCTATTAAACTAAGCTTTGCCGAAACCATATCTATGGCATCTATTACATAATCGTAATCCTTCGATAATAATTTTTCCTTAGTGTCATTATTATATATACCCTTAATTGCAATTATATCTAATTTCGGATTTATTTCCAATAATCTATTTTTCATTACTTCAACTTTTGGTAAACCTACTGTTTTAGAAGTGGCATGTATCTGTCTATTTATATTAGTTACATCTATTATATCATAGTCTACAATAACTACCTTTCCTAATCCTGATCTAACTAAAGCTTCAGCTGCAAAGGATCCTACTCCTCCTATTCCAAATATAGCTACCTTAGAACGTTTTAGGACTTCCATTCCTTCTTTCCCCAATAATAGCTCCGTTCTAGAAAAACGACTATCCATTTTATCTCCTTTCGAACAAACTTAATTTTCCAAATCTAGTTTAATATGGACTTCTTTTAGCTGGTTTTCATCAACTTTAGATGGCGCTCCTGTCAACAAGCAAGTTGCTGATTGAGTTTTGGGAAAAGCAATTACGTCCCTTATATTGAAGCTACCAGTTAGAAGCATTACAAGCCTATCAAATCCATATGCAATTCCTCCATGGGGTGGAGTTCCATATTTAAAGGCTTCTAGTAAGAAACCAAATTTATCCCATGCTTCCTCTTTAGAAAAACCTAAAGCCTTAAACATCCTTTCCTGTAATTCAGGATTATTTATACGAATGCTGCCTCCACCTATTTCGTCTCCATTTATAACTATGTCATAAGCTTTAGCTCTAACCTTTTCTGGTTCTGTGTCTAATAGCTCTATATCTTCATCTACAGGATGGGTAAATGGATGATGTTTGGCTACATATCTTCCTTCATCTTCATCATATTCGAATAAGGGGAATTCAGTTATCCACACTAGTTCTAATTTAGAATTATCGATTATATCAAGCCTACTGGCTACTTCATTTCTTAAATTCCCAAGGCTATCATAAACTACCTTAAGTTTATCAGCAACAAATAGAAGTAAATCTCCTTTTTCAGCCTCCATCTTTTCTAATATACCGTTTATTTCCTCTTCAGATAAGAATTTTGCTATAGGGGAAATAATTCCCTCCTCGCTTATTTTTATCCATGCTAAGCCCTTAGCTCCAAAGGTTTTAACATAATCCTCTAAATTACTTATATCCTTCCTTGAAAACTTATCTCCATAGCCTTTTACGTTTATGCCCCTTACCTGTCCACCAGCTTCTACTGTACCACTAAATACCTTGAATTTAGAATTTTTCACTACTTCTGTAATGTCTACCAATTCAAACCCAAATCTTAAGTCTGGTTTATCTACCCCAAACCTTTCCATGGCTTCCTTATAGGTCATCCTCTTAATGGGTAATTCAATCTCTATACCCTTTAATTCTTTAAATAATCTATATAGCATCTTCTCGTTTATCTCCAAAACGTCCTCTACATCCACAAAGGACATTTCAATATCAATTTGGGTAAATTCTGGCTGTCTATTAGCCCTTAAGTCCTCATCCCTGAAACATTTAACTATTTGGTAATATCTATCCATGCCTGCTACCATTAATAGCTGCTTCATCAATTGTGGCGATTGGGGAAGAGCATAAAAATGTCCTGGATTTACCCTGCTTGGTACTAAATAGTCCCTGGCACCCTCAGGAGTAGTTTTGGTTAACATTGGGGTCTCAACTTCTATAAAGTTATTTTCATCTAAAAAATCCCTTACTACTTTGGCTGCCCTATGCCTCATCTTTAGATTATTCTGCATAGAAGGCTTCCTTAAATCTAAATATCTGTATTTTAACCTCATATCCTCAGAAACATTGTCATCATCTTTAATATAGATGGGTGGGGTTTCTGCTTGATCTAGTATTTTTAATTCCCCAGCTAAGACCTCAACTTCTCCAGTAGGAATATCCTTGTTGATAGATTCCCTTTTTCTAACTAAACCCTTAACTGCTAATACATATTCTGACCTTACCTTTTCTGCCTTTTTGAAAATTTCTTCTGATACTGTACTATCAAAAACTATCTGACAAATCCCTGTAGTATCCCTCAAATCTAAAAATATTAAAGAACCTAGATTTCTTTCCCTTTGTACCCATCCCATTAATACTACCTCTTCACCGATATGGGATGGCCTTAAATTTCCACACATATGAGTCCTTCTTAAAGTTCCCATTTTTTCTCTCATATTGCTACCTCCTTTAAATTATAAAACCTCTCATCACTGAATTTCAGGGACGAGAGGCCACTTTCTCGCGGTACCACCCTAATTAGGTTATATACCTCACTCAATTATCATAACGCCAGTGGCGAACAATAGACTTAAGCCTATTGTTAACTCCGAGGTGTCTTCGTTAAATATTAGCGTCAGTTTCCACCAGCCCTGACTCTCTATAGCTAAGTGATTTAACTACTCCTCCTCTTCATAGTCTTTATATGCTAATGTTTTAAATAATTATAGAATATATTTTTATCAATGTCAAGATAGAGCATCAGCCTTTCTATTAACCATTTCATCTACCCTTTTTAAATATTCCTCTAAGGATTTTACATTTGGTATTCTTTCTATCCTATCTTCCTTTGGGAAATATATTTTAGAAACTGCTCCCATACCTAATCCTATTACCGTTTCCTTTTCCTCCATCATCTTGATGTTGTATACGCATTCCTTTCCTTCCATGGCATAGCCTACATTCTCAAAGTTCCCCATCATCTGTTTCTGCCTATATAGATAATAGGGGAAAAGTTCCATCTCATTGGCAAATATCTGGGTTTGTTCTATCATAGCCTCAATAGTATTCTGATCCGCTACCTTGTATTTATCCATGGCATTGATAAATTTTGAACCCCTTTTAACTGCCAAAGTGTGTACAGTTAGATTTTCTGGCTTCAATTCCCTTATACTATCTAGGGTGTTCTTTATTTCCTCTATTCCTTCCGAAGGAAGACCAACTATTAAATCCATATTTATTACATCGAATCCTATCTGTCGAGCTTGATAATAGGTGTTTATTATATCCTTGCTGCTGTGCTTTCTACCTATTATTTTTAGTGTATTATCATTCATAGTCTGAGGATTGATACTGATTCTATCTATCTGATTTTCATTTAACATCTTTAACAATTCCCCGTCTATGGTATCGGGTCTTCCAGCTTCTACAGTAAATTCTTCAATACTTTCCTTGTCAAAATTCTTATATACAGCCTTTATAATCCTATCTAACTGCTTATTAGGAATAGCACTGGGAGTTCCACCCCCTATATATACGGTAGAAACGTTCCTTTTTCCCATTAAATCCTTAATTCTTTCCATTTCATATATAAGCCTGTCTACATATTCCTCTACCCAATGAATATAGCTATTTATATTCAAAGAAGGAAAGGAGCAATATAAACATCTGGTCGGACAGAAGGGAATGCTTATATATATGCTAAAATTATCTTCATCCAGTGGGTATAGGTACTCCCTTTGTTTCTTACCTATATCCATGATAAGTTTAGCCTTATCTAAATCCAATCTATATTCATTTGTCAAGGTATGGATAATTTCATCTTGGCTTTTATTCTCGTCCAATAGATTATGAACTATTTTAACAGGCCTTACTCCTGTCAGTATCCCCCAGGGGGCCTTAATGTTTGAAAGGTTGCTTAAAGCATCATAGATGCTTTGTTTGATGCCAATTCTAATCTTCTTATTAGTACTGCTTTTATCCACATCTATCCTATCAATATCTATAATAAATTCCTTAGAAACTAGGCTATTATCTTTATAGATTTCAGTACTTGCCTTTAAGCCTTCATTTGTTTCAATTAGTCTACTCAATATTAATAAACCTTCATTGTATTGGTTTAAATCCTCCAAAAAAAATATTTCTTCACCAAAATAAAATACTTTTATTAGTTCATATACTTCGTATTGAAAATTGTGACCTATCAATCTTACATAAATCATATTTACTCCCCTTGATAATCTTTATAAAAATCCCTCATAATCCTTCTAATATAAGTTTTAGAAATACCCAATTCTTTAGATATTTCCTCCTTATCCAATCCTAACTCAATCAAATCGTATAACTCGTGTAGGTCCACTCCATATCTGTTTTTGTTTCGGATAAACTTTAGTCTATTATTCATTTAAGCCACCTCCTAGAGTTTAGCTTACCCTAAAAGATGGCTTAAAATTCTATAGTTTTACATATGGATTAGACGCTTTTTCATTCTTTATAGTGGAAGAAGGTCCATGACCTGGGTATACTATCGTCTCATCCGGATATTTCATTAAGCGATTATTTATGGAGTCCATAATGGCTTCATAGGAACCTTTTGGAAAATCTGTCCTACCTATAGAACCAGCAAACAGGGTATCACCTGTAAATAAGCTATCACCAATCTTAATGCTTATTCCACCAGGCGTATGACCAGGAGTATGGATGATTTCAGCTTCTAAATCGCCAAAATTTAATATATCTCCATCCTCAAGAAGTATGTCAGCATTAAGCTCAACAGTTCCCATCACCATAGAGGATGAAAAATTAATTGCGCCATCCTTTAACATATATTCATCATCCCTATGGATTGCTACGGGTGCATTAGTATATTCTTTAATCCCTTTGACACCAGCAATATGATCTCCATGACCATGGGTAAGGATTATATATTTTACATCTAAGCCTAACTCCTTTATGCGAGCAATAATGTCATCGTCATCCCCGCCCGGATCGATTACAATAGCTTCCTTAGTATTTTCTGAATAAACTAGATAACAGTTGGCAGCATAAACTCCTGCTGGTATCCTTATTACTTTCAATACTATCCCTCCTAAAAAGTCTTTTTACTATCTATCAGAATGGTTACAGGACCATCGTTAAGCAGCTCTACCTCCATATGAGCCCCAAAAATTCCTTTCTCCGTCTTTATACCCTTTTCCTTACATTTTATAATAAATTCCTCATACATTTTTTCCGCCATTTCTGGATGGGCGGAAGAAGTAAAACTTGGTCTTTTTCCCCTTCTAACATCCCCATAAAGGGTAAACTGGGAAACAACCAGTAATTCACCACCAATATCCAATAAAGATAAATTCATCTTTCCCTTTTCGTCTTCAAATATTCTAAGTCCAAGGATTTTATCTACCATATATTCTAAATCCTTATCTTCATCTTCCTCCCCTACACCTAGGAGTACCAACAAACCTTTGGAGATTTCACCTACTATCTCCTCTTCAACTGTTACACTAGCCCTTGCCACTCTTTGAACAACTGCTCTCATATAAATCTTCCTTTCCTTAAACTGTAACTCTATAGACATCTATTACGCCTTTCAACTTTTTAATCTTTTTCATTAGCTCCCTTAACTGATCTATATCCTTTATTTCTAGAGTCATGTTTATGATGGCCAACTTCTCCTTGTTTGTTCTTGCGTTTAAGGCCAGTAATGAAAGCTGAGCCTCTGTGATTTTACTAGTAATTTCAGTTAAAAGCCCTGGTCTATCGGTTCCTTTTATCTGGATTTCAGCTGGATATTCAGCCTTTTCATCTGTATTCCAAAATACTTCAATAAACCTTTCCTTCCCTTCTAAAGATGACAAGTTAGGACAATCCTTCCTATGGATGGATACTCCCCTTCCCCTTGTAATATATCCAATTATATCATCACCCGGAACTGGGTTGCAGCATTTTGAAAACTTTACCTTTATATTTTCTACCCCTTTTATACTAACACCTTGGGTAAATCTTTTTCTTCCTCTAGCTGAAATTTGTTCACTTATTTTAGCTTCTTCATTAGCTTCGTCGATTCTAATGCCATAATGCTCATTATAATATTCCCTTAACCTTGACATTACCTGAGATATGGTAATGCTTCCATATCCTAATCCGGCATATAAGTCATCTGGAGTATTTAAGCTAAGCTTGTTGGCAACTTTTTTTATCCATTCCTCTTTTAATACTTCCCCAACCTTCAATCCTTGCCTTTTGACTTCCTTTTCCAATAATTCTTTACCCTTTAAAATATTAGCGCCTCTCTGTTCTCGTTTAAACCATTGGCGTATCTTATTTTTTGCTTGATTGCTCTTTACAATCTTCAACCAATCTATACTTGGTCCACTGCTATTACTAGATGTCAGTATTTCAACTATATTACCATTTTTTAACTTATAATCTAAGGGTACAATCCTACCATCCACCTTAGCTCCAACACAATTATGGCCTACAGCTGTATGGACTCTATAGGCAAAGTCAATGGGGGTAGAGCCATTAGGTAGATTTATAACATCTCCCTTAGGAGTAAAGACGAATACTTCATCTGCAAAGAGATCTATCTTTAAAGTCTCCATAAACTCCCTGGGGTCCTTTAATTCCTTTTGCCACTCTAATAATTGTCTTAACCAGGCTAGCTTTTCATCAAAATTATCCGTCTTAACACTTCCTTCTTTGTATTTCCAATGGGCAGCAATACCATATTCTGCAGTCCTATGCATCTCCCAAGTCCTAATTTGTACCTCAAATATTTCCCCTTCCGGTCCTATAACTGTAGTATGAAGAGATTGGTACATATTAGGCTTAGGCATGGCAATATAGTCCTTAAACCTACCTGGTATTGGTTTCCACATAGTGTGTACTATACCTAAAACTCCATAGCAGTCCTTAATGGTATCTACAATGATTCTTATGGCAGTTAAATCGAATATCTGCTCAAAACTTTTATTTTGATAGACCATCTTCTTATATATGCTATAAAAACTCTTAGGCCGTCCACTAATGTCCCTAGTTATGTTCATCTCTTCAAGTTTTTCATCTATTTGTTTTATTATCCTTTGGATATAGGCTTCCCTTTCTTTCCTACGCTTAGACACCTTTTCTACTAAATCATAATAGCCTTCTGGGTCTAAGTATCTTAAGGCCAAATCCTCTAGCTCCCATTTAATCCTAGATATTCCTAGTCTATGGGCTAAAGGAGCATAGATTTCTAAAGTTTCTAAAGCCTTTTCCTTCTTCTTCTCTTCACTCATATATTCTAAAGTCCTCATATTATGAAGTCGGTCTGCTAATTTTATTATGATAACCCTAATGTCCTTAGCCATAGCCAAGACCATCTTTCTTAAATTCTCTGCCTGATTTTCCTGTTTAGTCTTGTATTTTAACTTCTTAAGCTTAGTAACTCCATCAACTAGGTTGGCTATTTCTTCTCCAAATTTCCCTACTAAGGTTTCATAGGTTACATTGGTATCTTCTAAAACATCGTGTAGTAAACCTGCTGCAATTGTTGCCTCGTCCATATTTAAATCTGCTAATATCATGGCAACATTAAAAGGATGTACAAAATAGGCTTCACCAGAATTCCTTAATTGCCCTCTATGTGAAGCCTCAGCAAAATTATAGGCTTTAATAATAGCTTCTAAATTTACATTAGGATTATACTCTTCAATTTTAGAAATTAAATTCTCAATCATACGTTTCACCTATTTCATTCTGGCCTCGTTTAAATTTATAATTTATTTAAATTTAGAATATTTCTTACTCTTATCATCCAAGTGCCATTTAAAGATAGCCACTTAATGTAATCGATACAATAATTATATATATTATAGCAATTATACACCAAATTTTAAGTTTTTTCATCAAATTCATATAAATAACTTTAATATCTACAACTATCTGTAATTATGTATTATTACCTGTAAATTCTTATTGCCCATATATTCATTGACACTAGGAGTATAAACTATATCAAGCTTTATTTCACTATCTATACCCTTATACATTCTATCTAATTCAACCATTCCGTATTTTTTCGACAATCTATCTTCAAATTCTTCAATATCTCCAAAGTATAATCCATCTATAATCCTTCCCGATTTAGTAAGCAATAATAATTTTAGCACATTGCCATTCTTTCCAAGGATAAAAGCCCTCTTTACCGGAATGCCTTTTGCACCAAATAAGGGCTTTGGATTTCCTTTTCCAAAGGGTTCTAAAAGTTTTAGTTCTTCTACTAAATTGAAACTAACATAATCTAAGGGCAGATGAATGTCTATATATATTTTGGGAATTAAATCCTTTTCTGTTAAAGTAGTTTGTCCATTCAGCCTGTTTCTAAAATCTTCTAGATTAGATTTGTTCAGCGATAAACCTGCTGCCATTGGATGGCCACCAAAGGAGGTTAGTAGGTCTTTTGCTTTAGATATCTCATCAAACATATTATATTCTTCTATAGACCTACCGGACCCCTTGATCTTATTCTCATCTTTCGATTGGGTCAAAAGGATAGTTGGCCTATAATACCTATCTTTTATCCTACCTGCAATAATCCCTGCAATGCTTTCATGGATGCTTGGTTCATATATGACTATTACCTTTTCTTTATCGTAGCCCTTTTGTTCTATCTGATCGACTGCCTTTTCAAAGCCCTTTTCGGTCATTCGCTTTCTTTCTTCATTTAGTTTATATAACTCTTCTGCATAAAAGCTGGCTAAGTTTTCATCTTCTGTTAGGAACAATTCAACAGCCATTTCTGCACTATCTAGCCTTCCAGATGCATTTACACAGGGACCTAATATAAATCCTAGGGAATAGGTATTTATGTCTTTTCCTTCTAAGCCTGTTGCCCTAATTAAGGCCTTTAATCCAATATTTTGGGTGTTATTGATCCTCTTAAGGCCTTCAGTTACAATTATACGGTTTTCATCAATTAATTCCACCACATCGCATACAGTTCCCATGGCAACAAACTCTAATAACTCATAGGATTCATCCATATCTATATTAAATTCCTCATAAAGGGCTTGAACAAATTTAAAGGCCACTCCAGCGCCTGAAAGGTTTTTAAAAGGATATTTACAATCCTGCCTTTTAGGATTTATAATTGCATCGGCCTCAGGTAATAAATAATTTTTTCTACCATCTTCATCTTCTACAAAGCCCACATCATGGTGGTCGGTTATTATAACTTTCATCCCTAAATTCTTAGCTAGCTTCACCGGTTCTAAGGCAGATATCCCATTATCACAGGTAATTAATAGGTTCACCCCATCCTCTTTAGCTTCCCTTACAATCCTTTCATTTAACCCATATCCATCCCTTATTCTGTGAGGAATTACATAGTCTACCCTTCCTTTACACCTTCTAATTCCTTTAAGTAATGTCAATATAGCTGAATTCCCGTCTTGATCATAGTCTCCTACAATTCGTATTTTTTCTCCCTTTTGAATGCTATCCTTTACTAGCTTTACTCCTTCTTCCATATCCTTCATCAATCTAGGATTATGGAGTTTATCTAGGGTTGGGTTGATAAAGCTATCTATTGACCGCAAATCCTTAATCCCTCTATTTGCCAATATTCTAACCAACAATTTGCTAATTTTACCCTTATTAGATATATGGTCTAGGTCTACTTTTACGTTTCTCAGATACCATCTCTCCAAATGGATTCACTCCTATTAGTATTATTTACCACCGTCAAACTACATAAAACTGCCATAATGACAGTTTTATGTAGTAATAAGTCTATGGTTTTATTCTAGCAAATTTGCTAATATGGAGATTGCACATTCGATACGCTTTTTCTCCATTTCACATCCTATTTTATAAGGCTTCATGATATCCCTATTTGTATTATATGCGTTAGCATGGCAGCCTCCGCTACAGTAATATCTAGCCCAACAACTTCTACATTCATCTTTATTTAAAACATTAGCTTCTTTAAATTCTTCTCTCAATTCATCCTTTTCAATACCAGAAAATACATTTCCAATTTTGAAATTTTCATCGCCTACAAATTGATGGCATGGGTACAAGTCTCCTTCAGGAGTTACAGCCATATACTCAGCCCCAGCACCGCATCCAGTAACCCGTTTAGCTATACAGGGGCCCTGGTCTAAGTCTATCATAAAATGGAAAAATAGAAAATCCTTATCTTTCTTTTTAATCTCAATATAGTCCTTTGAAAAGCTTTCATATTCTGCTAATATAGTTTCGATATGCTCTTCTCTTAAGGCATACTCCTCATCTGGTTCTGTAACCACTGGCTCTATAGAGATTTTTTTGAAGCCTTTTTCATAAAAATCTAGGGCGTCTTTAGAAAAATCTAGATTATAGCTTGTAAAGGTACCTCTTATATAATAATCCTTGTCCCCTCTTTTTTCAATTAAGGCCTTAAACTTTGGCAGTATTACATCATAACTTCCTTGACCTGAAACAGTTTTACGCATATTATCGTTTATTTCTTTTCTTCCATCTAAGCTCATAACTACATTATCCATATGCTCATTTATAAAGTCTATTTTTTCATCATCTAATAGTAAACCATTGGTAGTTATGGTAAACCTAAAGCGCTTGTTGCTCTTATTTTCTAGTTCCCTACCATAATAGACCAATTCCTTGACAAGTTCAAAGTTCATAAGAGGCTCCCCACCAAAGAAATCCACCTCTAGATTCCTCCTGTTAGCTGAATTTTCAACTAGAAATTCCAGTGCCCTCTTTCCTACTTCAAGATTCATTAGGGACCTGTCTCCTTTAAAGTCCCCTTGGGACGCAAAGCAGTATTTACACCTTAGGTTACAGTCGTGGGCTACGTGCAAACATAAAGCTTTTACTACATTGTCCTCATTGTATTTAATCTTATTCATCGTACTGGTTTCTTCAGAATATAGAACCCCATTATCTATTAATATTTTGATTTCATCATAAGCTTCTTTAATAGTATTTCCATCGAATCTATCTTTTAATAAGTCTATAATCTCTTCCAATGACCTTGTAGAATAATAATCTAAAATATGGTATACTACATCATCTACAACATGGACTGCTCCACTGTTTATATCTAAAACGATATTTCTATTATTTAAGTTAAACTTGTGAATCCTTCCATCCATTTTCAATTCTCCTTCCAAACGCTTTTATAAATTAAAAAGGAGTGGTAAAAACCACTGCCTTCAAAGTCTATCTGTTCTCACATTTTTGATTTCCAACCGTACAAGAAGTTTTACAGGCTGATTGACAAGAGGTTTGGCATTCACCGCATCCGCCCTTTAATATGGTGTCCTTCATATTGCTGCCCGATATAGTTTTTATGTATTTCATCTAAAACCCTCCTTACATGACCAATACTGAATTGATTATACCATAAATATGGTTATATTTAAAGTTTTATTTTATATTTATACCTATAACGCCACCAATAATGCCAGTTACTAAGGCTATAAAGAATTTGCTTAATGAGTAAATATCAAACACGAAAGGTTTAATGAATAGATAGTTCAAAAGTACTAATACTATAAAATATAAAGCACCTACAATCCCCCCATATAGCCATCCGTTTTCCTCCATATTAATAGCCATATATATGCTGCCAATGGTAATACTTATGATCATCACTATTGTATTTAACAAAGGTATTCTGGATTCTTTTAGGGATGTGTAGGTTAACAGCAAGGATACCACAATAATCAGTACTAGAGTTATAATGAAGGATAGTGTTAAACTTTTTGCTATATTTATTCCTTTTATCAGGGACTTTTCTCTCATCTTTCCACCTCCTCTTTACTTTAAACTTATTAATTTGAGGTGGAATTTATTACTATATCCTTAGTTTTCTGTAGATTTATAAACTTAACAATAATTAAAAAAACTTCCTTAAGGAAGTTTTTTTAATTATTGTTATCACCGTCTTCTTTCGTATCTTTAGTTTCAGCTTTGTTAGCAACTGAACCTATTGCCCATCTAGTCAAATCGATTTTAGTCCTATTGACTCCAACCTCTATGGTAATAATTTCATCCTTTATTTTTATTATCTTACCACAGATACCACCAATAGTGATTATTTCATCTCCTACTTTTAAGCTTTCTCTCATTTCCCTGATTTCTTTTTCCCTTTTCTTTTGGGGTCTAATCGCAAATAGGTAGAAGAAAACTAAAATAGCAATAGGTAGAATAAAACCTCCTAAGTTTGCTCCTCCTGCATTTGCTGCTGCCATAAAACATCCTCCCTTTCATCTTTTTCTTTATTATAATTCAACATGAATTATAATAACCCTTCTTAATTTAATCAATATATCCATATTTTTTGTAAAACTCTTCCCTATATTCTAGCAACCTATCTTCCTTTATGGCCTTTCTAATGTTTTCCATTAGCTTGATCAAAAAATATAGATTATGGATGGTAGCTAGTCTTGCTCCTAATATTTCATTTACATTGAATAGGTGACGAATATAAGCTTTGGTGTAGTTAGTACAAGTGTAACAATCGCATTCTGGATCTAATTTTGAAAAATCCCTAGCAAATTTAGCATTTCTAATGTTAATCCTTCCTGCACTTGTCATAACAGCCCCATTCCTAGCAATCCGTGTTGGCATAACGCAATCCGCCATATCTATTCCCCTGATTACTGCTTCGAATAGATAATCTGGAGTGCCTACTCCCATCAAATACCTAGGCTTATCTTTTGGGAGAAGGGGGGCAGTAAAGTCTAGAATTTCGCACATCAATTCCCTAGGCTCTCCTACGCTTAATCCTCCTATAGCATAGCCAGGGAATCCAATATCTGTGATACCTTTGACACTTTTTTCCCTTAAATCCTTATACATGCCACCTTGTATTATACCAAAAAGTGCTTGTTTTTCCCAGTCTTTATGAAAATCTTTACATCTTTTTGCCCATCGGGTAGTTCTCTCAGTAGACTTTTTTACATAATCATAGTCTGCAGGATAAGGAATACATTCATCAAAGGCCATCATGATATCAGAACCCAATGAATTTTGAATCTCTATGGATTTTTCCGGGCTAATAAAGTGGGTGGAACCGTCTATATGGGATCTAAATTCCACACCTTCTTCGGTAATCTTACGAAGGTCTCCCAGGCTAAAGACTTGGAAACCACCGCTATCGGTTAGAATTGGGCCATCCCAATTCATGAACTTGTGAAGGCCTCCTGCTTCTTCTATAAGTTTGTGGCCAGGCCTCAAATATAAATGGTAGGTATTACTCAATATTATTTGTGCACCTAAATCCTTGACCTCTTCAGGGGTCATGGCCTTTACAGTTGCCTTAGTTCCTACAGGCATAAATATGGGGGTTTCAATAACTCCATGGGGAGTTTCTAATTCCCCCAGCCTTGCCATACATTCATTCGATTCCTTTATGAGCTTAAACTTTATCGCCATTTACTTCCTCCTTGCTATATAATAAACATTGCATCTCCAAAGCTAAAGAATCTAAATTTATTATCTACAGCGTATTTATATGCCTTAAATATTTTCTCCTTCCCAGCAAAGGCGCTTACTAACATAAGGAGTGTAGATTCTGGCAAATGGAAGTTGGTTATCAATCCATCTATCATTTTGAATTCATATCCTGGATATATAAATATATCGGTCCAGCCCTTTGCCGCCCTAATTTCGCCCTTTTGGTTGGCAATAGTTTCAAGGGTTCTAGTAGTTGTGGTGCCTACTGCAATAACTCTCCCCTTGTTTCTTTTAGTTCTGTTTATTATATCAGCTGCTTCTTCTGTGACTTCGTAATATTCAGAGTGCATATGGTGTTCTTCAATATTCTCCACCTTTACGGGTCTAAAAGTTCCTAGACCAACATGTAATGTTAAGTAAGCTATATTAATTCCATTATGCTCAATTTTATTCAACAATTCCTTAGTAAAGTGCAGACCTGCTGTAGGGGCAGCTGCTGAACCCTCATATTTGGAATAAACAGTCTGATACCTTTCCCTATCATCCAGTTTTGCCTTAATATAAGGCGGTAATGGCATCTCACCTAATTTATCCAATATTTCTTCAAAAATACCTTCATATTTAAATTCCACATTTCTGGTTCCATCTTCATTTATGCTTAATACATCGGCAATTAATAACCCATCTCCAAATACTATTCTATTATTTGGCCTAACCTTTTTACCGGGTCGGACAAGGGTTTCCCAAATGTTTTTTTCAACCCTCTTAAGTAATAAGAACTCTATTTTTTCATCCTTCCCCTTCCTACTGCCAAACAGCCTTGCTGGTATTACCCGGGTATCGTTTAATACCAAACAATCACCAGGCTTTAGATAATCGACGATATCCTTAAATCTTCTTTCCTCTAAATCCCCGCTATCCTTGTAGAGAACAAGAAGTCTTGACTCTTCCCTGTTCTTCATAGGATATTGGGCAATTAATTCCTCTGGTAAGTGGTAATAAAAATCTTTAGTCTTCATTGGATCATCCTCTACCTATTATTAGTCGTTATATCTACTCCGCTGTAATAATACTTCAATATATCTTCAAAGGAATATCCTTCTTCCGCCATCCTTTGAGCTCCCCACTGGCTCATCCCTACACCATGGCCATAGCCCTTTCCTTCTATAATAAAATTATCAACACCTTGGGGTAATTCCCTATCTACTATTCCATTTTTATTTATAAATCTACTAATTAGCCCTCTTGATGACCTTTGTTTTAAGTTGCCATCAATTACACTTACATTATTTAAATCCACTAATTGGGGAGCTAAACCTTCACCATCGATTGCGTATACTAAAGAACGCGTACTCCCTTTAAAGTCTTTCTTAACAGTGAATAGATTACTTTTTATTTCATTAAGCCCAAATACTTCTCTAATTTCTCCCTTATTCAATACCTTTTCTCCTAAGCTGCCAATTATTTTTAACTTTTTAACTCGTCCACTTGAAGTGGTGTCTATAATCTCCATATCCAAAATACTTCCTATGTATATACCATGATTGCTTAATTTAGTTTTTACTTCATCGGTACTTAAGTTGTAAGTCCAGTTGCTATTTGGAGCATCTGTAGAAAATCTATCTTCTACGGAAATTAAATACGGATGGCTATATCCCCATGCATCGGAAGAATCCTCAGTAATTCCCCCACTGTTAGAATGATACAAGGCATCAATTATACTTCCGTTATAAGTAAGAATCATTCCCCTTGTCTCATCTACTGCCCAATTGCTCCTTTCATGTTCTCCATCCATGCCTCCATAAACTTGGCAATGGATAGTATCACAAAGGTCGAATCCTTGGCTGGAATGCTTATTTAAATTCTTCAATGCATAAGTTCTAGAAGCTATGGCTTGAGATTTTAAAGCCTCCATTTCAAAATAAGCTGGCATCTCTCTAGGAACTACCCCATATAGATAGTTTTCCAAATCAACATAATTTATAATCAACAATCTGCCATCTATTATTTTAAATTCTATAAAGTCCCTATAGTTTTTATCCTCAACCTGAACATTCCTATAATTACTAGAAGTTAAAATTAATTCATCTTCTTGCTTGTAGGAATATATAAGATTATCTTCCATATCAAATATAGCTATGGATTTTCCATCCACAATTTTTACCTTAATTTTTTCTTCTGTTATATATTCTAAATAATCCGTTAAATTTCTCTTATTAAATATTAAAAATCCTTCTTCCCCATATAAGTGAACAACCTCATTAGATTTTACAGGGCTTGTCAACCTTATAGAAATAAAGTTGTCCACAGAATCAGCATATACATATCCGTTAGAAAAAACTACCCCAATAACCAAAATCCCTAGCATAATGAAGGTAATCAATCTTTTCATAGCTATTTCCTCCTATCTTCTGAATAGATTCAACAACAGGGTTAGTATTATGCTTACAATTATACTAGATACAACGGGAAAGAAAAAAGTAAAATTGCCCTTTCGAATAAAGATGTCTCCAGGTAATCTGCCTAAGCCAATTTTTTCACCTATGGTAAATACTATACCAAGTAGTACTAATGCTAAACCTAAGGTCAAAAAAATTTTACCAAAGGACTCCATTTTAATCCTCCTGTTCTTCTTTATTATATGATATTTTGAAGTGTTCATATGCTTTCCTGGAAACTACCCTTCCCCTCGGTGTTCTATTTATGAAACCAATTTGTAGTAGATAGGGTTCATAAACATCTTCAATAGTAGTCCTTTCCTCCCCAGTTGCAGCAGAAAGGGTATCTAAACCTACTGGTCCACCATCGAAGCTTTCAATCATAGTCAAAAGTATCTTTCTATCCACCCTATCCAATCCAAGTTCATCTACTTCCAACATCTTAAGCCCCTTCTTAGCCACCTCCCAAGTAATAACCCCATCTTCTACAACCTGGGCATAATCCCTTACTCTTTTTAAAAGTCTATTGGCAATCCTAGGTGTCCCCCTAGACCTTTTGGCTATCTCCATAGCCCCTTTATCATCTATGGGGATATTGAGTATTTTTGATGAACGTTTGACAATTTCTTGCAAGCTATGAACATCATATAATTCTAGGTTTAACATTACTCCAAACCTATCCCTTAAAGGTGAGGTAAGTAAGCCTGCCCTAGTGGTAGCCCCAATTAAAGTAAATTTAGATAAATCCAATCTTATGGACCTGGCACTTGGCCCTTTACCTATGATAATATCTAAGGCAAAATCCTCCATAGCAGGATAAAGTATCTCTTCTACAGACCTATTTAATCTATGTATTTCATCTATAAATAAGACATCATCTTCCCCTAAATTAGTCAGTATACTTGCCAAATCTCCAGGCCTTTCAATGGCAGGACCTGATGTAACCCTTACATTTACACCCATTTCATTGGCTATTATATTGGCTAATGTAGTCTTTCCTAATCCGGGTGGACCATAAAGAAGGACATGGTCTAAGGGTTCCTTCCTCTCCTTTGCAGCTTGGATGAATATTCTAAGTTTTTCCTTAACTTTCTCTTGACCTATATACTCATTAAGCCATTTAGGTCTTAAATTGGATTCGATTTCCCTATCCTCTCTTTGAATTGAGCTGGAAACGATTCTTTCGTTCATATTATCCATAAGCTATTATCTCTCCTTACTGTTTAGAAAGCCTTTTTAAAGCTTCCCTTATAATGCCTTCTGCAGCCATTCCATCGGTATTAATCTGGTTTATAATCTTTAATACCTCTCCTTTGGAATAGCCTAAACTCATTATACCATCTATAGCTATTTTTATTTCGTCATCTTCCATTACACTTTTCTCATCTGCTACAATTTCCTCTTTATTTATTCTATCCTTTAATTCCAAAATAATCCTAGATGCTGTTTTCTTACCGACTCCAGGAACGCTACAAAGTTGCTCTGAGTCGTTTTGTAATATTGCTAATTTAATTTGATTTGGAGTTAGAGTTGAAAGAATGCTTAAACCAACCTTAGGTCCAATCTTTGACACCAGCAGTAACAGATTAAACATCTCTAACTCCTCTTGGGTTGAAAAACCATATAAATATATACCATCGTCTCGTAGGTTAAAATGAATATACATGGTAGTATGCTTGCCTATGGAAACATCCATAAGGGATTTGTTAGAAGTATAAATCCTATATCCTATTCCATTATTATCTAATACTAGATAATCCTCTTTAATACTTACAACCTTGCCTATTATGTATTCGTACATATTCCCCATCCTTTTTATTTCATTTTAAACATTTCCTTGTGGTTTAAACAACTACTATGGCATATGGCCACCGCTAGTGCATCTGCTGCATCATCTGGTTTAGGTATCTCCTTTAAATTAAGCAGTATTTTTACCATCTCTTGAACCTGGCTTTTTTCAGCCCTTCCATAGCCTACTACCGCTTGCTTTACCTGTAAAGGAGTATATTCATAAACCTCTAAACCCTTATGGATGGCAGCAAGAATCTCCACTCCCCTAGCTTGTCCTACCTGAATAGCAGTCTTTACGTTTTTATTAAAAAACAACTCTTCTACCGCTAAATCCACTGGATTATATCTATCTATTATGTTTGATAACTCATCATAAATTATTTTAAGCCTTTCTGGGAAAATGGTTTTGGAATCCGTCCGAATGGTTCCATAATCAATTGTCTTATATCTATTTCCCTTATACTCAATCACTCCATAACCGACTGTAGCTAGTCCTGGATCTATACCTAATATTATCATATTTTTCCCCTTCCATCCTATATCATATATACATATTACCACATTTTAAATAGAAAAACTAAGTTAGAATACTAACTTAGTTTTAACTAATAAAGTTTTCCAATACATCGGATAGCTCTTCTAAGCTATCTACCCTTATCCCCTCTTTTAATTTTTTCTGATCTATTTCCTTTAAGAGGCTTATAGGATAATCGTCAAAAACTTTATCTAATACCTCCATTCCATTTTCATCTATTCTATATACTGCAACCTTGCCGTCTGCTTCCCCTATAATATAATGATTAGTACAAAGATAATCCCTATCCTCTCTCAATACGATGCGACTAGTAGTAAAGTGGATTATCCTTACATTAGGATAGTTTTCTTCCATGTATTCTCTGTATTCTTTTTCTGTCATATTGATTATATTCTCATCTATTTCGTTTATAATGGTTATTTTATGGTTGCAGGGCTTATAATAAATTTTTTTCTCTATATAGACATTTGGTGAAATTCTCTCTTCTTCCTTTAATATCTCTAAATCCAATAAATCTTCTTCATCATGAGAAATCAAATTATCCTCATTAGCTTTTCTACTCATTAACCTATATCCAAATATAAAACTAATGAAAAACAGGCTAGTGCAAAATAAAAAAATTAATACAATATTTCGTTTTCTCATAGGTATCCCTCCAGTATTATCTAGAGGGATATTTTTCCCAAATTACAAATTTTTATACATTAAAATTTTATTTAGAAATCTCTCCTATTTTAAATCCGGCCTTTTCTATCTTTTCTATTAATCCAATTACATCCTTTGTATCTACTCTAATTATCACCCTATATACATCCAATACCTTTGCGTCTACTGCTGCAAAATTTATTATATTTACCCTTTCCTTTCTAATCACTTCTGTAAGCCTTGCCAATTGCCCTGGGATATCCAACATATCTACTACTATTCTCGTACCCTTATCCAAACCAAAAATTTCTGAAAAGGCATTAAAAATCGAATTATGGGTTAAAATTCCAGTAAAGTTATCATTAGAATCGAAGACTGGTAAGAAAGGGGTTCTCCATTCCTTTAGTAGATAGGATGCATTTTCTATGTAATCGTCTTCTTTTATAGACTTATAATTTGTATTATATAAGTCCTTAACCTTGGTATTTTTCAGAAACTCTTCTTTATCAACAGAATCGTACTCGAAAAACCTTCTAAATATGGCTTCTTTCATCAAATAGCCTTTAAATTCATTACCATCTAAAACGGGTAATGACATAAAGTCCCCTTCTTGAATTTTGTCTAGAGCAGTTTTAATATCATCCTCCAGATCCAGTGTGACCAATTCTGTCCTTCGCAGCATGTGGTTTTTTACATACATTCATAATCCCCCCATTTATAAATATCTATTAAGAACCCTATCATTAATGCCAAACCAGCTAGCTTCTTTATAAAGATTTATGGTGCTTTTAGTTATTACATTCACTATCATTGTATAAAGATCTCTAATTTCCTTAGTAGACAGATAAGATTCTTCTTTTATATTAGGTTTATTGAAATTATATTCTATCTTTAGCTGTTTATCAATATTCATGTTTAAATTATATATTTTACCTTTAATTACTTTTTCACAATATGTAGTAATAAAATCGGTTAAGTAGCCGCTTTCCCTATTCTTTTTATCTATTTCCCTCCAAATCTTTTCTTTTAGCTTCTTTATTTCGTCTATGCTTGTATCGTAATGAAATAGATAGCTTTTTTCATATAGCTTGTCAATTGAGCAATGCTTAATAGTCTTGTCTTCTAATATATTTACCCATTTATTGTTATAATAACCATTTTTATATCCTTCTAAATATAGGGTTAATTCTAATCTATCTATATCCTCATGGATTAACATGGTAATATTATTAGATATAAGTTGTCTATCTTTTCTTGGAAACAATAGCTTTTTTACCCTTCTCCTTATTTTCTTAGTACAAATGTATTTAGGAGAAATATTGGTCATTTTCGTTTCCAAATCGTATAGATTTAGGAGGATATGTATTGAGTTTATGTCGCCATTATATAGAAAGTTATATCTGAGTCCATTATAGATTTGCCAGTGCTCAACTTTTGCCAATACCAAATTTATCCCTCCCCTTAGCAATTGTTTCCAAAAATATGGAGGATTAAACAATTATTTTAGTTATCCTTTTGACACTTTACTATATTATACTACAATAAGCGTCATCATTGTGGAAAAATTTCCCCAATTCTTCCTCTATATTATAAAAAAGAAAAGCAAAATAATAAGCATTGAAACAAGTCCAATGCTTCGAATAATGGAAATAGTTATTTAGCAGTATTTATATTATCCTCTTGCTTTAACAAGATAGAAATAATACTATCATAATCCAATCCTTTAGTCAATTTATAAACTCCTACCCTTAACCTTTTATCTACCCCTTTTTTTTTGCCATAATTAAGAAAACTTTCAGCATCGTCAATTATGCCTGCTTTTTCTAATCCTCTTGATACTTTTGTTAAAGTATCCCCTGTTTCAATAATGAAAGTTACCTCTTCCAATTCTCCATAGAACTCTAGACTTTCTTCTTGATCTTTTTCACTTTCACTAGCAAAATTTTCACTTTCATCTTCAATATCGCCATTGTCAGTATCAGAAATTAATTCCTTATTATCCTGATTGCCTTCTTCCTTATCAGCGGCAATATCTATGCTATCTTTTATGAAGACCATACCTAATTCTTTAGCTCTTTCTATTATTTCTTGGTTTGAATAATCCCTATATTCCCATGGGGGATTCAAAGTATATATGGCATTTGTAAGTATAATCCCTATTCCCAATCCTAATAATAAAAATGGCAACTTATGCTTACTAAACATTTCCATACACCTTACCCTTTTATTCTATTGTATAACAAAATTAAACTAAAGTAAAAATATTTTTTTCCTCTCACATTCTTTAATTATACTATCAGTCCATATGGATGCCTGCACTTGTCCAATATGTTCCTTTTCTAAGAAAAACATGCATATCCTCGATTGGCCTATTCCACCACCAATGGTAAGAGGCAATTTCCCTTCTATAAGCATTCTATGGTAAACTAGATCTTTTCTATCCTCAGCCTTTGCAAGTTTTAATTGTCTCTCCAAGGTCTTTCCATCTACCCTTATGCCCATGCTGGACAATTCCAAGGCCTCCTGTAAAATAGGGTTCCAAAACAATATATCTCCATTCAATTCCCAATCATCATAATCTGGAGACCTTCCATCATGGGGCATACCTGATTTTAATTTCCCACCTATTTTCATTAGAAAAACTGCCTTATATTCCTTACATATTAAATTCTCCCTTTCCTTAGGGCTATTGTCTGGATATCTATCCTCTAATTCTTGACTTGTGATAAACTTTATCTCTTTTGGTAATTTTTCTACCAAAAATGGATACTTGCTATTTATCTTTTTCTCAGTGTCTTTAAAGACCTGATAGATATCCTTTACCACCCTTTTAAGATATTCTTCATTTCTTTCTTCTTTGGATATTATCTTTTCCCAGTCCCATTGATCCACATAGATGGAGTGGGTATGATCCAAAGTTTCATCAGGTCTAATTGCATTCATATCCGTATATATGCCTTCCCCCACTCTAAAGCCATAACGCTTTAGTGCCATCCTTTTCCATTTTGCTAAGGATTGTACGATTTCAATCTCTTCATTATATTTCCTCATCTTAAAGGAAACGGCCTTTTCTACCCCACTTAAATTATCATTTAAGCCCGTTTCAGGCCTGACAAATAATGGGGCAGATACCCTTATTAAGTTGAGTTTTTTGGCCAATTGTCTTTCAAAATAATCCTTTATTATCTTAATAGCAATTTGAGTTTCTCTTATATCTAAGCTTTTCATATCTCTTCCCTCCTGTATTATTTAAAAATAATAAAATAAAAAAACCTTCCATCCTAAAGGACGAAAGGTTATCTTCCGCGGTGCCACCCTTATTAGCAAAAGGCTCTCTTTAACCAGTACAGAATAATAATTCTATACTGTATAGTTGATAACGGACTATACCCGTCTAAGCCTACTCTTTGCATAAACAAATTTCGGTTAGAAGCTTAGGGATGTTCTTCATCATTAATTCCGTGCCGGATTCCCACCAACTACCGACTCTCTGAAACTTCCTTAATGACTACTCTTCCCCTCATTGCTTTTGTTTGATTTTTCAGTTAACTATTATATTTTAATTATTCATTATATTGTATACATTATTATTTGTCAATAGGTTATTTTTGTTTATT
>ERZ773359.1115-NODE-1115-length-38014-cov-10.097395_pt1 | contig 38014 bp, 40 predicted proteins | sample MGYA00374955_ERZ773359 | MGnify/ENA primary metagenome ERZ773359 (study PRJEB29098, sample SAMN04486028) | biogas fermenter metagenome | study: EMG produced TPA metagenomics assembly of the Biogas fermentation microbial communities from Germany - Plant 4 DNA1...
AACATCAGGCTCAGGGAGTAAACTTGATAGTATTTATCCCAGTGGCCATTGTAGCCCTCATAGTACATATAAGGGATAAGAATGTAGATTTTAAATACGCTAAATGGATCATATTAGGAGGTGTAATAGGAGCCATACTTGGTTCAATCCTGGCCATTAGGATTGAGTCTGACTCCCTGAGAAGATACTTTGGTATCTTTCTTCTCTTCATAGGAATATATGAATTATTTAAAAGGAAATAGCCTAAACTATTTCCTTTTACGCTTCATAAGTGTTGCCAGTACACAATCGTTATATAGGATTTTAAAACCCAATCTTTCGGCCTTTTCAATCACCTCATGGTCAAAGGTGCCGGGCTGGAACCAAAGGTATTCAATACCCAATTCCTTGGCCTCATCCAAAACCCCTAGGGTAACTTTGGGTGGAACTACTAAATCCACCACTTCCACTTTAGCTGGAACCTCTTTTAAGCTTGGATATACCCTTTCATCGTGGATAAAGTCGTAATTAGGATTAACCCCATAGGTTTCATAACCATGGTCTAATAGGATTTTCCATATTTTGTAACCAAATTTCTCCTCATTGGGTGTAGCCCCTACTACCGCCCATACCTTTTTGTTTAGCATTTCCTCTTTAATCATATAATCACCCCCATTAATTATACCCCTTATAGGTATTGTTAATCTCCAAATTTCTTCCCATCCTTCATGGCTAAGTACTCTTCTGCCACATATTCGATTATTCCCCTGCCACTGGTTAAGTCAGTAATAATCTCCTTGAAATAATCCACTTGAGAATTTTCAATATAGACATAGATATTAACTCCATCGTCATATACTATTTCATCAACTATATAGCCCTTAGTCATCAGATGGTTTTCAATGGTGCCGTATATAGTATAATCTATCCTCAATTTCAACTTAGTATGCAGGACCTTATCGATTATTGCGCCTGCTTCCAATCCAATCTTTGCTCCCTTAGTATAGGCCCTTATAAGCCCTCCCGCTCCTAGTTTTATACCACCAAAATATCTGGTTACTACAACTACTACATTCCTTAAGTCTTCCTTTTTAATTACTTCTAAGACTGGTATACCTGCCGTTCCCGAAGGCTCTCCATCATCGCTAAACCTTTGAATATTATTGTCCTTACCCACTACATAGGCATAAACATTGTGGGTTGCATCCCTATGCTTAGCCTTTATTTTGTCGATAAACTCCAAGGCATCCTCTTCCGTTTCAATAGGCATGGCATATCCTATAAATCTGGATTTATTTATTATAATCTCGTCTTCTCCATAACCGTATATAGTTCTGTAGTTGCTATCCATCGGATTTCCCCTTTCACTTTATTATAGATTCCATATCCTTTTTATGAAGCCAACTGCCTTTATTATAACATAAAAAAGACAGACTATTTTTCTTGGTCTGCCTTTTTATACCGCTACTTATGCATAAATTTGATCTGACACGTATTTCTTATAGTCTAAATACTTGTTATAGGATAAGCTTACCAGCGATTTGTCCTGACTATGGGTAATCATCTCTATAGCCTGTTCCACAGGATAAAAGTCACCCTCTTGGAAACCTTCCTCCTCATTTGCATCCACAGCCCCACCAATCGCCTCCATGACGTACCAAATGATTATATTGCAAACTGCTTGTTTTCTAGATAATGAAAAAAATTCGTAACTGGTCTCTCCTGCGGTAGAAACAATGGCTGCATCTACACCCGTTTCATATTTCACACGATTAATTGCAGTCTCGGTTGGAAGAGAACCGTTACGAATTTTGCCCTTGGGTAAAACCCACTCATTTTTTTCATTTTTTAATATTAAAACCTTATCCCCTTTGAAAACAACACCACCTGCACAATTTCTTACAATCATGGACACCAGCCTCCTTTTTAGTGTTAATATTATCATACCCAAAATTCTGAAAATATTCAATCATTTTTTTGTTTATGCTCTTTTGAAATCTTCCTCTTCTACTCCTCTATAATATATTTAAAATATCTTTCGTAATCCATCTGGCTAATATTAAATCTCAACTTAGTTCCCCTTTCATCGTATTCAACGGAGGCTACATTGTAGTTTTCTAAAAAATAACTTACCAGTTGTTGATCACCATAGGGTATTAAAAGGGTTACATCCTTATAGCTTACTGCTAAACTTTCCTGTATCATCTGAAGTAGTTTATCTAAATTGGTACCATCTTTGCAGGATATGAAGACTTTTTTTCCGATATATTTATTGTCGTAAATCAAATTGTTAATGTCCACCTTATCCATCTTATTAAAAACGGTAATTATGGGTTTATCTATAACCTCTAGTTCCTTTAAAATGTCCATGGTAGTCTTTACTTGTATATCCAAATTAGAATTGGAGGCATCTACAACGTGTAGAATTAAGTCTGCATACTTAATCTCCTCTAATGTCCCCTTGAAGGCCTCTATTAAATGGGTAGGGAGTTTATCCACAAATCCTACGGTATCCGTCATCAAAAAGACTTGGCCGTTAGGTAGCCTCCCCCTTCTTAAGGATGTATCTAGGGTTGCAAATAGCATATCATATTCAAATACCTTTTTAGATTCATCATACTCTTCATCCATTTCCATAATTCGATTCAATAAAGTGGATTTGCCAGCATTGGTATAGCCAACTAAAGCCACTATTGGCAGGTTTGAGTTTTCCCTTCTCTTCCTCTTTATTTCTCTGGTTTTTTCAGCCTCCTTTAAGGCCCTTTCAATATTGTTTATCTCCCTTAAAATATGGCGCCTATCAGTTTCCAACTTCTGTTCACCAGGTCCCCTAGTTCCGATACCTCCTCCTTCCCTAGACAGGTAATCCCTTAAGCCAACCAGTCTTGGCAACCTATATTTTAATTGAGCCAACTTAACCTGTAATTTTCCCTCCTTGGAACTAGCCCTGTTGGCAAAAATATCCAATATTAGATTGGTTCTATCTACAATCTTTTTATCAATTAACTTTTCTAAATTCCTAAGCTGGGCGCCGGATAGTTCATCGTTAAAAACTACTGTGTCCACATCCAATTCCTCACAGTAGTTTTTAATTTCCATGGCCTTCCCCCTACCTATAAAATAGGCAGGGTCTATTCCTCTCCTTTTTTGGATGATCCTTCCTAAAACCACTCCCCCAGCTGCCTCTACTAACTTTTCCAGCTCATCCATAGAATCCTCTATATCTATGGTATCGCTTTCTAATTCAACCCCAACTATTAAAACCTTTTCTTTATTTCTAGCTTCTAATGTCAATTTATCACCCTTCCACGCCTGTAACTATTTTCATCATGCTTATTATACCATTAATCGCTTATATTTAATAGATTCTTATCGGGTATATTTACATATCTTTCGGGTACATCCCCCACTATTATGGTTTCCGCTATGGGTATATTGGTGGTAACCCTTAGATTTTCCGACTCAAGAGGGATTATCATCCTAATATCCGTAACTACAATTATATAGATTCTATGCCTAGTTTGATTGATTCCTGTTGATTCAAACTCCGTTGCAAAGTCTACAGAAACTGAACCCTGTGGAATAATCTTTATTTTGATACTTGGTAGGCTCAACAGTTGGCTGTTAAAGGCATTGCTTAGGGGTACCTTTATAATGGATTCCGATATTTTTTCCAGCTGTTTTTGCACTTCCAAGGCCACCTCTGAGGCTATACTATTTATTAAGACCGTATTAGCCTGCATTAAAGTTACCCTGCCTTCATTGTCGTATTGGACGAATATCAAGTCGCTATAGTCTATATCCTTCCTGATTTTATTCTTAATAGTATCGTTAATGGCTTCTGTAGTTACGGACCTGGCTTTTATCTCTGCAACTGCCTTTACCGTTGGCACGATGTTTTTGTCTATATACCTAAAAATGTATAATATTAGTAGAAAGATGGCTATAATCCATAATATCAATTTTTTTCTTTTTATTTTGATCATAAAATATTTCACAAAAAACCCTCCTAGTATATAATATATGTAAAATATATAAGTTCAGGATAGAAATTAGGAAGATTATAGCAATTTAATCATTCATTTTATTAACATTCTAAAGCTTGTGTGGTATAATTGAAATGTTTATAAGCTTGTTTAAGTTAAGGAGGTCTTTAAATGTCAGAAGATAACAAGAAAAAGTCAAAGCCTAAATGGAAAAAAAGGCTAAAAATTTTCTTTTTAGCTTTAGTTATATTAACAATTATTGGAGCAGGTATAGTGGCAGGAATAGTTATCGGTATTATCAAAGATGCCCCTGATATAAATCCAAGCAATATTAATTCCTTACTGAATCAGACATCTTTTATATTAGACCAAGATGGAAATGTATTAGAAAAAATCCAAATGAATACTGGTGAATACAGGACTATAGTAAGCATCAATCAAATGCCCCAGCACTTAAAGGATGCCTTCATTTCCATCGAAGATGAGCGTTTCGAAAAGCATATTGGAGTAGATATAATAGGTATTGTAAAATCTGCCATAGACAATATAAAGGCAGGAGAAATAGTAAGGGGTGGAAGTACCATTACCCAACAATTGGCCAGAAACCTCTATCTATCCCTTGAGCAAAAGTGGAGTAGAAAAATTCAGGAAGCCTATCTGGCCTTGCAGATGGAAAAGGTACTGACAAAGGACCAGATATTGGAAGGGTATTTAAATAGAATTTTTTTAGGACAAGGAGCCTACGGAGTCCAAGCGGCAGCTCAAACATACTTTTCTAAGGATGTGGAAGATTTAACCATTGCTGAATCTGCTGCCTTGGCAGGCATTATTAAAAGTCCAACCAGATATGCCCTATATCAAACCATCAGGCCTGAAGACTTTGATAGCGAAAAACATGTCAAAGTAGGGGAATTGGATATACTGGGGGATAAGTACATTGCTGTCTTCAATGAAGAAGGTGTAAGGCGGCAAAGAATAGTCCTTGCAAAGATGTTGGAACTAGGTAAGATTACCGAAGAGGAATATAATGAAGCCTTGGCCCAAGACATCAAAGAAAGTCTAAAGCCAGGAGAAAGGAAAGTAGAAGGAATATCCTCCTACTTCAATGACTTAATAAAGGTTCAAGTTATAGAAGCTTTAATGGAAGAATTGGGCTATAGTCGTGAACAAGCTGAAAAAGAGCTGTATACTGGAGGACTAAAGATATATTCTACCATGGACTTAGAGCTACAAAAGACCCTGGAGGATATATACAATAACTTTACAGAAATCCTATTAGGAAGCCCAGAAAATATTAAGGCCCCTGCCCTAATCAAGTGGAGGGTAAACAAGGCTGGAAATATAATTGATGATAGAAACAACACCATCTTTTATAAAAAAGAGAATCTACTAGATGACAACTACAATTTAATTATAGAAAAGGATAGCTTTGAGATAGCAGATGGTAATCTAATAATAAAGAGTCCAAAACTAACAACCTATATGGGGAATGTAGACATTGCCGATTATTACACCATAGATGAAAGAAAGAACTTGATAACCCATAGGGTAGGTACTCTATCCTTACCCAGCGATGGATTTTCCATAGGAGAAGATGGTTCCATAAACATTTCAAGCAATTTCTTAAATAAAAATCCTGAATTCCATACTGTTGATGGTGAAGGAAGACTATTGATTAGTGAAAAATACTTCTCCATACAAAAGGAAGGCATAGTACAACCACAATCTGCAACAGTTATTATGGACTATAGAACTGGCCATATAAAGGCATTAGTCGGTGGTAGAGATGTAGAGGGTAATAGGATTCTAAACAGGGCTACTGCTTCAGCCAGACAGCCTGGTTCAACTATTAAGCCTATAGCTGCGTACCTACCTGCCTTAGACAATGGTTACACTGCAGCTACACCCATTGACGATATACCCTTCTACGATGGGAATGGCAACCTGTGGCCAAACAACTGGTATTCAGGCTATAGAGGGATTTATACCCTAAGAAAATCCGTTGAACAATCTGTCAACGTAAACTCAGTTAAAACGGTACAATCTATAGGGGTTGCAACCTCCATGGAGTATTTAAGCAGGATGGGTATTATCAATAAGGAAGATCCTACTAAGGATAACTTTGTAACCAGCGCAGAAAATAGTGCAAATAACGATGAAAACCTATCTGCTTTAGGATTGGGTGGAATGACCAAGGGCTTAAGCCCATTGGAGATGACCGCTGCCTATGGTTCTATAGCTAATGCAGGAACCTATATTAAGCCCATATCCTTTACAAAGATATTGGATAAGCATGATAATCTATTGTTGGACAATAGCCCTAAGAAGAATGTGGTGGTTTCTCCTGAAATAGCTTATATAATGACGGATATACTAAGAACCACTGTTTCCAATGGTATTGCTGGAAGGGCACAAGTGCCTAATATGCCAACGGCAGGAAAGACTGGTACTACCCAAGATCAAGCTGATGCTTGGTTTGTTGGATATACTCCATATTATGTAATGGGACTTTGGATTGGAAATGACTCTCCACAAATAAAGTTAAGCCAGGGTAGTGCTATGGCAGCACAATTATGGAGAATCATAATGACTAAAGTCCATGAAGGCTTGGAGGCTAAAAGCTTTGAACAACCGCCTAATATAGTTACTCTTAATGTATGTACTCAGTCTGGAAAATTGGCTACAGAACTCTGTCAAAGGGACCCAAGAGGTAGCCAAGTAAGAAGCGAGATATTCGCCCAGGGTACCCAGCCAACAGAATTTTGCGATGTCCATGTGGAATTAGAAGTGGATGTTACTACCAATAAGCTTGCTAGTGAATACTGCCCTGAAGATGTAGTAGAAAACAGGGTATTTATCAAGAGGAATCCTCCTTATAATCCTCAAGAACATAATGGAATAGTGCCTGCTGATTATCAGTACACTGCTCCATCGGAAGTTTGTGAAAAGCATACACAAGACAGTTGGATATCCGATTGGCTAAGGGATTTCTTCAATGATGGAGAAAATGAAGATTATGAAGGCGAAGATGGTTATGAGGATTATGAAGACGGACAATTTGAAAACAACGACCAGCTAGATGAATATAATAATCTTCCTGAGGAAGGAAGTAATGGCATCAATGGTGATGAAGAGTAGAAGGGGTCAAGGTTGACTCCTTCTAATTTTTTGTTTTTGGATTGGATACTATGGCCATAATGTATCCAAATATGATGGCTGCCGATATGCCCCCTGCTGCAGCCTCCAATCCCCCCATAAAAGCTCCAACAATTCCCTTAGCTTTAGCTCCTTCAATTGCTCCTTTACTTAAGGAGTATCCAAATCCTGATATGGGAACTGTGGCACCTGCCTCTCCAAACTTTACAATTGGTTCGTATAAGCCTATGGCACCTAGGACTACTCCAGATACTAAAAAGCTAACCAGTATATGGGCAGGTGTCAGCTTAGTTGTATCCAGAAGTATTTGACCGATTACACAAATTAATCCTCCTACTATAAAAGCCTTTATATATTCCATTTATCCCATCCTCTCTAATTCAAAGAATTATCTATGGTAACAGCATGAGCAATACCAGGAATAGATTCTCCTTGCAAAGTGGATATGGGTGAATGTAGGGCCCCTGTGGCTACTAATAACACCCTATTGAGATTGCCCTTTATCATTTCCTTATAGATATAACCATTAAAGACTACAGCTGCACAAGCACATCCACTTCCTCCAGCATGAGTATCCTGCTCTACCCCATCAAATATTTTGACACCACAATCGGTATAATTCTTGGATAGATCATACCCTTTCTTCCCCATCAAATCCAATAATATTTTCTTTCCAACAGCAGCTAAATCCCCGGTGATTATTAAATCATAATCGTCAGGACTATAGCCTGTATCCTGGAAATGCTGTGTTATGGTGTCTATTGCAGCAGGTGCCATGGCACTTCCCATATTATTAGCATCGGTTATTCCATAGTCCTTAATCTTTCCAGTGGTAATATAGGTGATATAAGGGCCATTTCCAGTAGCGGATAATACTGTGGCTCCAGCACCTGTCACCGTCCATTGTGACGTTAGAGGCCTTTGGGCTCCATATTCCAATGGAAATCTAAATTGCCTTTCTGCAGAACTGAAATGGCTGGAAGTAGCACATACCACATAATTAGCAAAGCCTCCATCTATTGCCATGGCGCCTAAGCTTAAGGATTCTGTCATGGTAGAACAGGCCCCATATAGGCCAAAATAGGGAATTTCCAGCTGCCTGGCCGTATAGGAAGAAGATGTTATTTGATTCAACAGGTCTCCTGAAAAAAGATAGTCTATATCCGATGTGGATAGATTGGCATTGGAAATAGCAAGTTTAATAGCCTCTTCTTGGATTTTGGCTTCTGCCTTTTCAAAAGATTCTTGCCCCCACATATCGTCTTCTAATACGATGTCGAAATAATCCTTTAACGGACCTTCTCCCTCCTTTGGGCCAACGATAGTAGCTGTTCCAATAATAGATGGAGGATTCTGAAGTTTTACCGTCTGTTTACCGATCTTTTTTATTGCCATTGTATCAGCCTCCCCTTGTAAGTAATAGATATAGAATCCCCACTATGATGGAAGAACTTATTCCATATACCAAAACTGGACCAGCAATACTAAACATTCTAGCTGCTACTCCAAAGATAAAACCTTCTCTCTTAAATTCCATGGCTGGAGAGACGATTGAATTGGCAAAGCCTGTAATGGGTACTGCTGCCCCTGCTCCCCCAACTTTTCCAATCTTATCGTATATGCCTAAGCCAGTAAGAAACGAACCAAGAAAAATTAGCAGTATAGAAGTAGCAGTACTTACCGTCTTTTCATCCAGCCCAAATCTAAATAGAAAGTTTCTTATTATCTGTCCTAGAAGGCATATAAGCCCTCCTACAATAAAAGCAGAAAGGGTATTTTTAAAATAAGTAGGTTTTGGTTTTTTCCTCTCTACATATTGTTGGTATTCCTTATTGGTCATATTATCCATATCCTTCACCCCTAGCTTTTCTTGAATATTAACCAGTAATATAAGGCTCCAACTACCTTTCCAAACACTAAAGAGCCTATAATATACTTTAACTGGTGCTTGGCTTTAAATTTCTTTACAAAAACGGGTATTACATTTAAAACCTCTGCTAGGGCAGAAGCAAATAAGCCATAAAATATGCCTATTGCTATTGCAATTAACAAGCTAATGTATTTACTAGCATTTAGGCTAAAGTCGGTAAAATATATCAAACTAGCAAAGAAAGAACTTACAACAATGGTATATTCATAGAGCTTAATCCTGCTTTTAGTTTTAGTAAGCTGCATTAACCTTGGAACAATCCGCAATAGGGTCAAAAAAGCAGCAGCAGCACTGCCAATAGTAATCCCGGCGGAAAAACTTAAAAACAAGACTAAGATTTCTTTCCCATATAATCCACCGCCTAATCAATTTTTCTTTAAATCATTTAGTATATTATCCTCTATATCCTTGTCGTAAAGATATAGTTCCATCTCCAATGGCCCTGGCTCTTGACGCCTCCTTTTACTCAGGCTAAAAATTCTACTGAAAAAGGCAAACATACCCAATCCAGTTCCAATGGATAGGGGAATGGTCATGATCAATGGATTTTCCTTTTTTACACCAGTTATAAAGTAATAGATCTTCTCTATGGAGCCACTCATATTCACATCTTCATAGAAGTTGATTAAGGCAGCACCAGCTCCAAAGAAGAGTACCAACATTACGAAAGCAATTTTTAGAAATTGTAAAATCCCACTACTATCCTCTCTTCCCTTTATTTCTAAGAGAATATCAGGTCCTCCTATTAGATTAATGTCGATATTATCTACTGCTTCAAGTATTTTTTTTATTATTTTATCTCCTGGAATGTAGTCATAAGATTCTTCATCCCTGCCAGTGTAGATTTTTACCCTTTTAACCTTTTTTTTAATGCTCTCATCTTTACAATAAACCTCTGCCACATCCTCTACATATACATGGGTATTCAAATCTACGGCATATTTGGTGTCCAGCTTTATGTATACTTGTTCATTGACTATGGCTATCACCCCTTAATATGAAGTTACCTACCAATTTAGCCCTTTTAGGAACCTCCCTATTGGTTCCCAACTCCCTATACCATAGAAGGTATACTAAAAAAAATACTACTGCTAAAAGTAGAATCAGAATTTTTTTCTTGTTTTTATGTATATTAACTTTATTTTCCATACCCATCACCTCATTCTAGTTTTATTATTCTCTTTTCTGGATTTTTAATTCAAAAAAAATAAGGCATCTTTCATGCCTTAACCAACATCCTTTTTAAATCCTGGATGATTTTCTTTTCTATCCTGGATACTTGAACCTGTGATATTCCTAGCATCTTGGCCACCTGAACTTGGGTTTTATCTTTAAAATACCTGAGTATGATAACCTGCCTATCCCTTTCCTTCAATTGGGATAGCATCTCCTTTAAGATAATCTTTTCAATGATTTCCTTTTCCCTATCTTCATCCATATCTATTTTATCTATCAGAAAAAGGGGATTTCCTTCATTTTGATGGACCACATCGTATAGATAATCTGGGCTATAGGAAGATTCCAAGGCCATTACTATTTCCTCTTTATCTATACCTAATTCATCGGATATTTCCTGGATGGTAGCCTCCCTACCATATTTTTTTAATAGTTTTTCTTGGGCATATTTTACCTTATTTGCAGTCTGTTTTAAAGAACGGCTTACCTTAATCAGCCCATCATCTCTTAAAAATCTCTTAATCTCTCCCGCTATCATGGGTACAGCATAGGTAGAAAATTTCACATCGTAAGATGTATCAAATTTTTCAATAGCCTTTAATAGGCCTATGCTGCCGATTTGGAATAGGTCGTCCATATCGTAACCCCTATTGCTAAAGCCCCTTAAAACGCTTTTAATAAGCCCCAGATTGTGTTTGACAAGTTTTTCCTTTGCTTCCCTATCTCCCTTTTGAGCCTTCTTGATTAACTCCAAAGTCTCCTCATGGCTTAATAAGCCCAAATCTCTATTCCCTTTAACCATAGTATCTACTCCCTATCTGAGAGGCTTTTGAATTTCTTTATCATGATTATTTTAGTTCCTTGACCAACTTTACTTTCCACCTTCAATTCATCCATAAAGGTCTCCATTACCGTAAATCCCATACCAGACCTTTCTAAATCTGGCTTAGATGTATAGAAGGGTTCCATAGCCTTGTCCACATCTTCAATACCCCTTCCCATATCCTCCACCACTATTTCAATCTTGTCCTTCTCCAAAGTAGCCTCAACTGTAACCATTCCCTCACCATATTCGTAACCATGGATAATGGCATTGGTAACCGCTTCTGAAACGGCTGTCTTAATATCGGATAATTCCTCAATAGTTGGATCCAGCTGAGAAGCAAAAGCAGCTACAACTACCCGTGCAAAGGACTCATTACTGGATTTGCTTATAAATTCCAATTTCATATAATTTTTTTCCAACATATTTCATCCCCCTAATCAATAATAGCTTCTTCCATAGATGAATAGATATTTATGATCTTAGGTAATCCTGACATATTCAACATTCTATTAATATAGGGATTTGTGCTAACAATTGCCACATCCCCATTCTTTTCCTTACAATTCTTATATCTGCCCATTACCAGCCCAATCCCTGAACTATCCATAAATTTTAATCCCCTTAAATCTAATATTATATTCTTTAAATTTTGATTGAAATATTTCTGATCTACCTTTTTTCTTATTTCTTCAGAAGTATGATGATCTAATTCGCCATTTAGACTGACTATTAAGTATTCATTAATGACCTTCATTGATAGATTCAATTCTTCTCCCCCTCTTCTTTAATATTCTGTATATCCTATTTCTACCTGTGGAGGGGATTCTCCTTCAAAGAAAAAGGACTAATTTTGTTGAAAAAAAGAGCCTTAAGTTACCTTAAGACCCTAAATAGCTATTACATATTTTGACAGGCCAAAACTACCTGACTTAATAAGATGGAAGTTGTAACACTACCTACTCCACCTGGAACTGGAGTAATCTTATCCACCATTGGTGACAATTTTTCAAAATCAGCATCTCCGCTTAATTTACCATTTTCATCTAGACTAACTCCCACATCTATTACGATGGAATCTTCATTGAAGTACTTCTCGTCAAAGAATTTAGCCTTTCCTAATGCCACCACGACAACATCTGCCTTATTGGTTATCTCATGCAGGTTTTGAGTCCTTGAATGGCAGATGGTAACAGTTGCATTCTCCTTTAATAGCATCATAGCTAAAGGTTTTCCTACTACCATGCTCCTATTAACAACAACTACATTCTTGCCTTCCAGGGGTATGTCGTAATATTTCAAAATCTCCATTGCAGCCTTGGGAGTACATGGTGCAAATCCATCCATATCCCCTTCAAATATACGCTCTAAGTTTAATGGATGCATGCAGTCCACATCTTTTTCTGGACTAATAACGTTTCTGATGATTTCTTCATCGATATGCTTTGGCAATGGCCTAAACACCAATATGCCGGATGTTTCATCGTCCTTATTTAATTCTTCAATCAATTCTATTAACTCTTCAGTTTTAATATCTACATTCCTTTCATAAACTACAGCCTTAATTCCTACATTATCACAGTTTTTGATAATACTTTTCTCATAGGATATATCCCCTGGATTATCGCCTAATCTAACTATTGCCAGTGTAGGTGTTTTACCGTGTTTCTTTAATTCTTCAATATCCTGTTTCATCTTTTCCTTAATTTGATTAGCCACTACATTACCCTTTAAAATTTCAGCCATAGTTAACCTCCTTGCTTTTATAATTATTCTTTACCTTTTAAACCAAAAGTAAGCCTTTTGTTAATAATTTAATCTACTTTAACGATTCTATTATATCATAAAGGCTTAATTAAACAAGAAGCTGTTAGAAGAATCTAACAGCTTCTTGTTTAATTTATGCTAATATCCTTTCTTACATCTTCTTCCTTAACCGATTTCCCTAATACTGAAATTATTCCATATAGTATTGCAATGCCGATTAATAGGATTATGATTGGATTAAGTGAGAAAAAGCCAGCAGCTATATAGGATAGTCCAGCTACAGCAGCTACCGTTATAGCATAGGGAATTTGGGTCCTAACATGGTCTAGGTGGTCAGCCTCAGATGCCATAGATGACATGATGGTGGTATCTGAAATGGGTGAACAATGGTCTCCAAAGATTGCTCCAGAAAGCACCGTACCTAAAGTTACAGTCATTAAATGTGGGTCTCCTCCCCTTTGAACAAAGGCATATACCATTGGAACAGCCAAGGGTATGACTATTGCCATGGTTCCCCAGGAGGTTCCAGTAGCAAAGGAAATTATACCAGATATGATAAATATGATTAAGGGTAGTATGGCATAGGGGAAATTTTCTGGGATTATACCTACCAAAAATTCAGCGGTTCCTACATCCCCTGTTACACTCCCTAAGGACCAAGCCAACACCAAAATCATACAAGCTATTATCATAGACTTGGCTCCGTCAACCCAAGCATCTAAAGCTTCTTCCACTGTAAATATTTTTTGGAAGACTCCCATTATTATCGCCACAATACCAGAAACTATTGAAGCCCAGAGTAAAACAATGCTGGAATCGGCTTCTCCGAAACTAGCTCTCATCCCTTCAAGGGTAAAGGGATTGATCTTATCCTCTAAGGCAGTGTAGCCATTGTACCATAATCCAATAAAAGAAATTATAATTAAGGTAATTATGGGCACTATGGCATTTGATGGTTTAAGTTCAATATCCTCCCTTATTTCCATTCTGGCAATCTCATCTCCAGCCATGGGTTTGGCTCCATCAGCTATTAACTTTCCTGTAGTCCTTGCCCTCTTTTCTGCATCATACATTGGACCATAATCCTTTTCCAAAATAATTAGAATCAAAAGAAAGACTAAAGCATATATACAATAGTAGCTATAGGGTATGGTCTTTATAAACACTCCATAATAATTGGCATCGATTCCTAAGTTCAGGTACACATTCCTAATTACTCCTATCATGTAACCAACCCAAGTGGATATCAGGGCAAGACCTACGATTGGTGCAGCCGTTGAATCGATTATGTATGAAAGCTTTTCCTTAGAAATCCTATTCCTATCGGTAATAGGTCTCATGGTAGGTCCTACTATTAGGGTATTAGCATAATCATCAAAGAATACAAATATTCCTAAGATATAGGTATAAATTTGAGCTGACCTAGGGCTATTTATTTTTCTACCTAAGGCTTCTGCTACAGCCCTAGTACCTCCCATCTTGTTAACTACTCCAATCATACCGCCAATTGCTAATAAGAATATTATGATAGCAGCATTCCAAGAATCGGCTAAGGAACCCACTAGGTAATTGTCCAGGGCCCTTAAAAAGCCATAAAAGGGATTCCAGCCATTCAACATGGTAGCCCCAATAAATATACCTAAAAATAAGGAGATTAATACCTGTTTAGTAACGAAGGCTAAGATGATGGCTAGTGCTGGTGGTAAAATGGACAACCAACCAAGGTGGTCTGAATTGCTTTCTGCAAAGACTGGAAGTGAAAAAACCAAGATGAGTACTAATAGGGTAGTAATAATTCTAAACTTGGACATAATATACCTCCCTTTAGATAATTAATATAAACTAAATAAACCACCCCTCCTTTCCTAAATACTATTTAAACAGTAGTTTTACTTTTGTCCCACTGTTTTACTCAAATAAGGATAAAGTATCCTGCTTCCGCAAAGATTATTGAATTTAATTGGGGGGTATGTTAATATTTGACTTTATTAAGATTATATTACATATTTTTAGCCACATCAATCTATTTCATCATATAATAAATCCTTAAAATTTTACGATTTTGTAATAAATATATGCTATTATAAACTTATTATGGTTCTCCTTCCCCTTTCCTATTAATATTATATTAACTAAAAGTGGGTATATATTATAAAACTAATATGGTATGGGGTGATAATGAATATGAATATAAAGGTATTTTCAGATTATGCCTGTCCCTTCTGCTACATTGCTCTTCGCTTCTTTGAAAAGCTTAAGGAGGATGGGGTACAATTCGATATGGAATGGATTCCCTATGAGATGAATCCCGATATACCCAAGGAGGGAAAATCTATTGAGGGAAAATTCCCAAAGGGCTATAGAGAAAAGATGCATGAAATGCTGACTAAATTTGGCCAAGAATATGGGATTGAGTACAAGATGCAAAAAATGGACTACAACACCCACAGGGCCCTGTTAGCAGGGGAATATGCTAAATCCCTTGGAAAATATGATGATTTTTCCAAAAGGGTCTTTAAAGCCTATTTTACAGAAGAAAGAAATATAGGTGATGAAGAGGTGTTAAATTCCATAGCAGAGGAAGTTGGGCTGGATGTCGATAAGATGAATAAATTAATCGATAGCGAAGAATTTGAAGAAAATATGAAAGAGGCTAAGAAGTTGATAGACAAATTTGAAGTGGAGGGAACCCCAACTATTATAATCAATAATGAACATAAGATGGTGGGTATCAGGCATTACGACCAGATGAAAAGAACCATTTTGGCATATTCTGAATCCAAATTGACCTAAAACTAAAAAGCCATTACCACTGGGGGTAATGGCTAAATTTATTTCGTGTCTATTGCTAGAGGAAGTCTACTTAGTATGACTTTAATCATATAAGCATACAGAGGTATGTTTACCAATTGACTTATAATCCTTCCTGGAAGAATGGTTACTAAGGGTATTCCAAATAATGTCTTCATAAAATATGCCCATAATACTATGGAAGTAGTAACTTGTCCTACTGCTATTGCTACTAATAGGTTTACAAAGGAAGTTTTACATCCTTTATCTTTACATCTCATCATGATAAGTCCTGGTATTACCCCTGTTAAGGCAGCATTTAGAGTGAAATGTGGCATGTATGGACCCATTGGGCTAACTATCATGCCTATTATATCCCCAACTGCTCCTACTATAGCTCCAGCTACAGGGCCGAAAACTATTCCTGCAAAGATTATCGGAAATCCTCCAAACCCTATTCTAACAAGCTCAGTCCCTCCGCCACCAATTCTAATACTGCCAACTCTGGTTAATACTACGTTTAGGGCAATTAGTAGTGCATAATAAGCGATATTTTTTGCATTCAATTTTCTCATAAAAAAAGCCTCCTTTCTTTTAAGATATGGCAGAACTGCCACATCAAGAAAGAGACTTACAAGATGTGCCAGCGAACGCGATAGTTCAACGCAAGCTATAAAAGCTTTTCGTTTAGAGGCAACGTTCCATCCTCTAACACTTAACGCAAACTACCTACTCTGCCATTCTATTTAATTTTATTACTAAAAGTTCAGCATCTATAGTATACCCAATTATAATGATAAATTCAAGTTGTTTTAAAATCTTTTGGGTTAATTAGCTTTTAAAAGTAGATAGCTTGGAATTTTGTATAAGTTGTTATTTTCTTTCCATATGTAGTAGTGGAAAATGATAGAATCAGTATAATTAGTCATATAAAGCATATTGGTCTTTTCATTTTAAACCTCCTATGTACCTGATTATTAACGTATATAATGTTTTTCAAATAGTTGCTATAAAATATTCTATAAAACAAAGGAAACCCTGTATTAAACAGGGTTTCCTTGATAAAGTCTAATGAGTAAATCTGTAAGCCGTGTTCTGTCGAGGATGATCATCTATCTATGACCTATTGTTGCCAATAGGTTCTTGCGACCTACCAACCGGGACAGCAGCGGGCAACTGCCTTTTTCAGTCCCTAACTTGGTCTTGCTCCGGATGGGGTTTACAGAGCCAACTAGTCGCCTAGTTGCTGGTGAGCTCTTACCTCACCTTTCCACCCTTACCTAACATTGTTATGTTAGGCGGTATATTTCTGTTGCACTAGCCTTAGGGTCGCCCCCACTGGATGTTATCCAGCATCCTGCCCTATGGAGCACGGACTTTCCTCATGCAATGCACGCGATCATCCGATTTACTCATTATATTAGTTTTTCGATATTACTACTATAACATAAACTTGAACTCATTTCAAAGGTAATATTTGTAAACAGTTAGGCTTGTTTCTTGTCTAAATATAATATCCTATCACAGTTCTCACAGTGTAATATGGCCTGGGAATGTTTTAGCCTATCGACAGTCATGGCGGGTAGAACCATATTACATCCCCCACACCTATTATCTATAACCTCCACTACAGCAACTCCCTTATTATCGACCAGCTGCTTAAACTTAAGTAGTAAATCCCTATCCAAACTAGAGCTTATTTTTTTAATCCTCTCTTTTACCCTAATACTTTCTTCATTCAGTTCCTCTAGTATGGATTTATACTCCTTTACAAGGCTTCTGTATTCCTTCTTTAAGTCCTTAAAATCCTTCTCTAATTTAGCTAATCTAAGTTTAAAATCGTCAATGTCTTCTAAAATAGTTAATATCTTATTCTCCTTTTCCTCAATTTCTTCCTTTAGCTTTTCCCTCTCTTCGTTTAGAAGGGTTAGCTGCTTTAAGTCTGAGATGTTTCCATGGAATAAATTCTTTTCCCTCTCCTTTAATTTAAAATCCAGCTCTTCCAAGGCCAAGTTTTCCTTGTTTAGGCTATTTTCCCTTTCCTCTACAGAACTTTTAAGCTTCAATATAGCCTTTTCCTTCTCCTCCAGTTGTGCAGCTATAGTTTTTAAATTCTTCCCATTTTGTACTTCCTTAAGCTTTTTCCCAAGTTCTAATAAAAGGCTTTCATTTTTCTGCAGTTCCCACAAACCTTCAATATCATCCATACTTTTACCTCCGAAGTTTAATAAATAAGATAAGGTGGACTGCTTTTCTCAAAAAGATAAATTGCTACTTGGTTTTCTAACCTCTTTTCTAAATAGTTCTTGATAACTGGTAATATCACCTTCTCAGTATGGTAATGGCCTGCATCTACAAGGGTAAGTCCTAGTTCATTGGCGTATTGGGCATCGTGGTATTTAATGTCTCCGGTAATGTAAACATCAGCACCCTTTTTATAGGCATGGTAGATAAATGATGAGCCACTTCCTCCACATACTGCAACCTTTTTAACTTTTATATCCTGCTTGCCATAAACTATTAACCTATCCAGCTGTAGACTCCTTTTAACCATATCTAAATAATCCATTAAGGCCATCTCCTTAATATGGCCTATTCTGCCGTAACCATAAGATTTGCCCTTATTCTTTAAGGGGTACACATCATAAGCTACTTCCTCATAGGGATGGTGCTTAATCATCTCCTCTATGACTTCATTTAGCCTATCCCCTTCCACTATGGTTTCTATCCTAATTTCTTCTACCTGCTCTAATTCATAGGCCTTTCCTATAAAGGGTTTGGTACCTTCTAAGGGCATAAAGGTGCCGATACCTTCTACATTATAGGTGCAGTGACTGTAGTTTCCTATCCAACCAGCCCCCATATCCCCTAAGACCTTCCTTATAATAGCTGCATAATCCTTGGGCACAAATACCACCAGTTTGTATAAGGGTTCTTCATATGTGGCTTTTAAAGGTTCATGATCACTAATCCCTAAAGTATTGGCTAAAACGTCGTTTACACCACCTGGTGTCAAGTCTAAATTGGTATGGGCATTGTAAACGACTATATCTTCTTTAATTATATCGTAAATTAGTCTTTCCTTATAAGACTGGCGGGTAATCCTTTCTAAAGGCTTAAATATGATGGGATGGTGGGTGATAATCATCTGGACATCTCTTTCTAGGGCTTCTAAAAAAACATCCCTGTCCAAATCCAAGGAAATCAATATGTTTGTTACTTCTCTATTTGGATCGCCTATTTGAAAACCTGTGTTATCCCATTGATCTATTAAATTGGGTAAAGCCCATTGGTCTAACAGTTTAATTATCTCTATTGCCCTCAATTTTTGCCAACACCTCCTTTAATTTTTTGATTTCCCCTTCTACTTCCTCATATCTAGCCCTGCTCTTTTCTGTGGTTTTATCCCTTATTTCCTGCATAATATGCTTAAATACATCTATCTTATGGTTAATATATTCCCTTAATAAGGGGTCCTTATTTAAAATTAACTTCTCCCCTATTTCATAATAGATAGGGTCCTTAACATAGGACTTGCCTTTTTTAGCATAGATTATTTCATAAAATTTGCCATCTTCCTTTATAAGCTTTTCACCTAAAATTGTAAAGCTATTATCGTATAAGTACTTCCTAAGTTCATCACTAGCGATATTAGGCTGCAAGATAAAATGGGTTATGGAATCCCTCTTATGCCTGTCTTTATCCAGTATATCCCTGATTAAAAGGCCTCCCATGCCGGATATGATTACCGTGTCTACTTCAAAGGGCTTTATAACTTCCAAACCGTCTCCCAATCGAACATCTATATAATTTTCTAAGTCTAATTCCTTAATCAGATGGATGGTCTTTTGTAAGGAATTTTCACTTAAATCCGTAGCTATTACCCTTTTGGCAATTTTATTTTGTATTAGATATGCGGGTATATAGCCATGATCGGTGCCAATATCTGCTACTATTGTATTAGAAGGTATAAAATCTGCGATAGCTTGTAATCTACTGGATAGTTTCATTACCATTTCCTTTCTGCTTAAAATTATTGATATTGACAATTAAAGATTCGCAAAATGCGAATCTTTAATTATTCAAGAAAGTCCTTTAGTTTCTTACTTCTACTTGGGTGTCTTAATTTTCTCAAAGCCTTAGCCTCTATCTGTCTTATTCTTTCCCTTGTAACATCAAACTCCTTACCTACCTCTTCCAAGGTACGAGCCCTTCCATCATCCAGCCCAAATCTCAGTCTTAAAACCTTCTGCTCCCTGGGTGTAAGGGTATCTAATACATCTACCAGCTGTTCCCTTAACATGGTATAGGTTGCTGCATCAGCTGGAGCTAAGGCATTGTCATCTTCTATAAAATCACCAAGATGGCTGTCTTCTTCTTCACCTATAGGAGTTTCCAAAGATACGGGCTCCTGGGCTATCTTCATAATATCCCTTACCTTTTCTTCCTCCATATTCATCTCTTTTGCTATTTCCTCGGGAGTTGGATCCCTACCTAATTCCTGAACAAGCTGCCTTTGAACCCTAACCAACTTGTTGATGGTTTCAACCATATGGACTGGTATACGAATGGTTCTAGCCTGGTCAGCAATAGCTCTGGTTATAGCTTGGCGTATCCACCAAGTTGCATAGGTACTAAATTTGAAGCCCTTTTGGTAGTCGAATTTTTCTACTGCCTTCATCAAACCAAGATTTCCTTCTTGGATTAGATCTAAAAATAACATTCCTCTGCCTACATATCGTTTTGCTATACTGACTACTAATCTTAAGTTGGCTTCTGCTAATTTCTTTTTGGCATCTTCATCTCCTTGTTCCATCCTCTTAGCCAATTCCACTTCCTCTTCAGCTGTTAACAGTGGAATTTTACCTATTTCCTTTAGATACATTCTAACAGGATCATCAACGGCTATCCCTCTAGGTACCGAGAGATCGTCCTTAGTATCTATATCCTCACTATCAATATCATCGTCGTCGGTTTCAAGGAGCATATCATCATCTTTATCCCCCACTATATCGATTCCTAAATCCTCAAATCTTGCATAAATATCATCGATTTGATCTGGATTTAGTTCTACTTCCTCTAGCGCATCCATAATTTCTTTATATGTTAATACCCCACTTTTCTTGCCTTTATCGATTAATTTTTTAACTGCTAACATCTTTTCTTTTTCTAATTCTGGTCTATTATTCGGGCTCAATATAGCTCCCTCCCTTCCTAACGTTTACATATGTGATTTTAACTTTTTGTCCAGTTTTGTCAACTCTAAGCATAGCGATTTAAACCTGTTCACATCCCCTTCATCTTTTTGTTTTTTTGATTCAATTTCTTTAAGTTCCTTTAATATTTTTTCCCTATCCATCTTTAGTTTCCACATCCTAACCCTGTGGATTAAATCCTCAATCAATTTCCTTTTGTCCTCAGACAAAAGCTCTACATTTAACTCCATTATTTCATTTATAAGATCGTAATCCAAATCTTTTTCATCCTTTAACTTATCATAAATATAGTTCAAATCTATATTCATCTTATTAGGATTTTTTTCGTATTCATCAAAGATTATATGGGCTAAAATATTGATTTCATAGTTTAAAAAATCTTCCCTTCCTAAGTCTTCTTTTATGCGGTTATAATACTGCCTGTTTTCGATCATCAATCTAATTAGAATCTTTTCAGCTGTTAAGTGGGCAGGTTTAAGCACCATCTTGATTGGGGTTATTTTATTCTTATTATGCCTGTTTCTGCCATTTCTATACTTGTCCTTGTAAAAAGTTGAATCATTTTTGTCATTCCTGCCTACTACTTCCTTTTCCAAGGCCTCCTTGGATATTTGAATTTCCCTTGCTATCTTATCGATATAAATTTCTCTTTCTACGGGACTTTTTAAACCCCTCAATATATTGGATACTTCCTTAATGAATTTTATCTTGTCTTCATAGTCCTCTATATCATACTTCATTCTTAGGATTAATAGCTTATAATCTAGTGGACTGAGAGCATTATCTATTAGGCTTTCAAAGGCTTCAAGCCCATTTTTGCCTATATAATCGTCGGGGTCTTGGTCTTTTGGTAGGAGTATTACCCTTGGTTTTATACCTTCCTTATCTAATATATTTAATGCTTTCATAGTGGCCTTTATTCCTGCCTTATCTGAGTCGTAGCATATATAAAGTTCTTTATTATATCTCTTCAACAGTTTTGCCTGATTGGGTGTAAAGGCAGTACCAAGACTTGCTACGGCATAATCGATTCCGTAATTATATAAAGAAATTACATCCATGTAGCCTTCAACCAAAATCAATCTCTTGAGGCTTGAAGTCCTCTTTATATAATTTAAACCATATAGATTATCCCCTTTTACAAATACTAAGGTATCCCTAGAATTTAAATATTTAGGCATACTATCATCTAATACTCTTCCTCCAAAACCTATAACTCTGCCTCTAGTGTCGATTATGGGAAACATTATTCTATTTCTAAACTTATCGTAATATCCAGTATTGTCCCTTTTTTTGCCTATTAAACCTGCTTTTTCTAAATCCTCTTCCTTGTATCCCTTTTTGGTTAAATAATTCTTGATCCCATCCCATCTGGCTGGAGCATAACCTAATCCAAATCTCTTTATGGTATTCTTACTTAAATTCCTCTTTTTTAGATAGTTTAATGCCTCCTTATTTCTGGTAAGGTTTAGATAGTAAAATCTAGCTGCATCCCTATTGATTTGATAGATTAGGTTTTTTTCCTCTTTCAATTTTTGGTTATAGCTGCTCTTTTCCTCAATTGGTATTCCTTCCCGATCAGCTATGAACTTTACAGCTTCCACAAAGGATAGATTTTCAATCTTCATGATGAAGCTTATTGCATCCCCACCTTCTCCACATCCGAAACAATGGAATAGTTGCTTGGATTCTGAAATTGTAAAGGATGGAGTTTTTTCATTATGGAATGGACATAGCCCAACATAGTTACTGCCAGTCTTTTTAAGCTGAACATAATTGGAAGCTAAATCTATAAGGTTAACACTATCATGTATCCTTTCAATCAGCTCTTCATCGATACTATAAGTCATAAACAATCACCTGATTTCTCCCTTAGAAAAGAGAATACTATATATTATTCGACACAAAATCATAAAATCCTTCTTTTATTAGTATTTTCTCCAAGACTTCGGAACGAACAAGTCATTAAATTGATTGATGGCGTATCTGTCCGTCATTCCGGCTATATAGTCACATATTATATCCTCTTTCACACCATAGTCTTCATATAAGGCTATATGTTCTTTAGGTAGCTTATCGAAATTACCTAGATAATAGTAGTATAGCTGCTCGATTATATATTCTGCCTTGTCCTCTTCACTTTTTGCCACTTTGTTTAAATATACCCTTTCAAACATGAAATCCCTTAACTTATTTGTATAATAATCGATTTCTTCACTCATGGATATTCTATCCTCATTTAAGCTATTCTTTATCACATCTAAAATCATGGTGTTAATCCTCTCACCATGATTTTTCCCTAAATATTTTACACAATCCTTAGGTATGTCATCTATATCAATGATATTAGCCCTAATTGCATCGTCAATATCATGATTAATATAGGCAATTCTATCGGCTAATCTCACTATTTGACCCTCTAGGGTTTCAGCTTCTTCTTCTCCTGTATGCTTTAATATTCCATCCCTTACCTCATAAGTTAAGTTTAACCCTTTTCTAGTCGGAGTATGCTCTAAATAATCAACAACCCTTAAGCTCTGTTTGCTGTGGTTAAATCCATTGGGGTGTAATTTATTTAGTATCTTCTCTCCTGTATGGCCAAAGGGTGTGTGGCCTAAATCATGGCCTAATGCTATGGCCTCTACTAAGTCCTCATTCAATCTTAAGGCCTTGGCCATGGTCCTTGATATCTGTGCAACTTCTAGGGTATGGGTTAATCTGGTTCTGTAATGATCTCCTAATGGGGCTATGAATACTTGGGTTTTATGTTTCAACCTTCTAAAGGCCTTTGAATGGATTATTCTATCCCTATCCCTTTGGTATTCAGTTCTAATTTGACATTTTTCCTCTTCTACAGCCCTACCCTTTGTATTTATGCTTAAGGCTGCATAAGGAGATAATATCTTTTTTTCCAATTCCTCCATTTCCACTCTTATAAACATTTTTATAACCCCATTTAACTAAAATAATATATATATTATATATACAACATAAGTTCCTAGAATCCTTCAAATTTATAAATTTTTTGTCCAAGATTTTATCACAATCAAAAGAAGTGTTGCAATAACAACACTTCTTTAAAAACCCTCTCCAAAGTTCTTCTTCATGTGGTCTATGACTATACCAGCCGTTTCTTCTACTGCCTTGTTGGAAACATCAATTACTACACAATTAAGTTTTTCCATAATCTTCTTAGAATATTCAAGTTCATAGTTTATTCTTTCTATACTTGCATAATTCGCATTGCCATTTAGCCCTAAAGATTTTAGCCTTTCCTGTCTTATCTCGTTAAGTTTAAAAGGGTTGGCAATAAGACCAAAAATTCTCCTGTTATCCTTTTCAAATAGTTCATTGGGAACTGGGACTTCTGGAACCAATGGTACATTGGCTACCTTATAGTGTTTATGGGCTAAATACATGCTTAAAGGGGTCTTAGATGTACGGGACACTCCAATTAAGACTATGTCTGCTTTTTTGATTCCCCTTGCATCCTTCCCATCATCATATTTTACAGCAAATTCAACGGCCTCAACCTTTCTGAAATATTTCTCGTCCAATCTCCTTATAAGGCCAGATTCCCGCTTTGGCTCATAGCCAAGGACCTGTTGTAAGGCTTCCAAGGCAGGGCTCATCAAATCTATGGCCGGTATATTATATTTTTTACTAAGCTGAATTACATAATCTCTAAGCTTTTCTATTACTATGGTATAAACGATTATGCTCTTTTCATTTACTGCTTCATCGAATACCTCTTTTATCTGGTCCTCTGAGGTAATATAGGGAAATCTTCTGATTTCATATCTATTGGGAGTAAACTGACTAACAGCTGCTCTGGCCACCTGTTCACCCGTTTCTCCTATGGAGTCTGACAATATATATAAAGTAATGAGATTATCCATAAAATACCCCCTATTCATCATTTCCCAGTTCTACAAAGAGTCTTGTAATGGTGGTCTTGGTAATTCTTCCTATTACCTTATAAGCCCTTGTCCCATCTTCTAAGACAACTTCTTCAACAACTGGCAAGCTATCTACTTCATGCTCTATCAGTTTTACAGCTGCATCTAATATACTCTCATCTGGAGTGGTGAAAACAATATTGGGCATCCTTGTCATGATTACCCCTATGGGTGTTTTATTTAAATTAAGTCCTCCAATGGCATTTTTCAAAAAATCCTTCCTAGAAACCACTCCTACTAGATAGCCTTTAGAAGTAACAAAAATAGTGCTAACATCTTCTAAAAAGAGGGTAACTATTCCATCGTATATGCTAGTCTCTTCATCTACAACTACGGGTACGGATTTTCTATCGGCTACCTTTATTTCTTGGATTTTCTCTGCTATCAAGCTAAAGCTGGTCTTTCCAGTATAAAAGTACCCAACTTTAGGCCTGGCATCCAATATGCCCGACATGGTAAGTATTGCAAGGTCTGGTCTTAGAGTGGCTCTGGTAAGCTTAAGTTTTTTTGCTATATTTTCACTAGTTATTGGCTCATTGGCTTTTACAATTTCTATGATCTTTTCTTGTCTTTCAGTTAATTGAATTTGAATCACATCCCTTCAACTGGGAAATAGATCGAGTAGCTGGGATTATTTAACTAGCTTGGATAAATCGCAAATGAGCAGCATGGTATTAGATATTTTTCCTAATAGGCTAAGCCTGTTTTCTCTGATAGCCTCATCATCCACCATTACCATCACATGGTCGAAGAAATCATCTACTGGTTCCTTTAGGGCTATGAACTGCTCCAAGGCCTTGTCATATTCCTTCTTATCTAGGTGATTTAATACCTTCTCTTCTATATCGTTGAAGGCATCGAATAGCTTGATTTCAGCATCTTCCACCAGTAAATCCCTCTTGACCTCAGTGGAACTTGCCTTTTCAGCTAGATTGGTAACCCTATTAAAGGTAGATAGAACCTCTTCCAATCCATGCTCTTCAAAATACTCATGTAATTTGTTAGCCCTTGTCATTAAGTCATAAATATTATCGATTCCTGTACTTATTACACCATCAATTATATCATATCTAATTCCCATTTCGCTGAATAAATTTTTGATTCTTCCCTTGAAAAATCCAATTATGTTGTCCTTAACCTGGTCGTAATCAAATACCAGGCCTAATTCCTCTACATAGATATAGAGGGCAGAATCTATCAATTCCTCCAGATTCAGGTTTAGCCTTCTATCCAATATGATGTTTATAATCCCTAGGGCTTGCCTTCTCAATCCATATGGGTCTTGGGAACCTGTTGGTTCTATTCCAATGGCAAAACAGCCACTGATGGTATCCAGTTTATCAGCAATACTTAAAATGGACCCAGCTGTAGTAGTGGGAAGTTCGTCTCCTGAAAATCTAGGTAGATACTGTTCGTATATGGCAGTACTTACTATTTCATTTTCTCCAGACCGCTTAGCATATTCCATGCCCATTCTACCCTGTAGTTCGGTAAATTCATCTACCATCTTGGTCACTAAATCCGCCTTAGATAGATATGCAGCCCTTAAGACATTGTTCTTAGTTTCCTCTCCTACCTCCAGATAATCGCCAATCTTCTTGGCTAACTTACCTATTCTAACAGTCTTGTCGTATAAAGTCCCCAGTTTTTCCTGGAAAACTATATTCTTCAATGGTTCAACATAATCTTCAATGGGCCTTTTAATGTCCTCATGGTAGAAGAATTTAGCATCTTCTAATCTGGCCTCTAATACCTTTTCATTTCCCTTTATAACCACATCTAGATGTTGGTCGTCTCCATTTCTTACTGTAACAAAATAAGGCATTAGAACTCCATTGTCATTTACTATTGGGAAATATCTTAGGTGTTCCTTCATAGGAGTAATAACCACATCGTCGGGTAGGTTTAGATATTCTTCCTTTATCCTTCCTATTATAGGAGTAGGATATTCTACAATATATGTTACCTCATCTAATAAAGCCTGGTCGACTAAGATATTTCCTCCCTTCTCCTTGGCCAGTTTTTCAGAGTCGTATTTTATTATCTCTCTTCTCCTGTTTTGATCTACCAATACATAATTTTCCTCTAGCTTATCCAGATATTCCTCTACATTCTTAATTTCAATTTCCTTGTTTCCCAAAAATCTATGGCCCTTGGTAGTCCTTCCTACTCTAATTCCTTCCAAGTCAAAGGGAACTATTTCATCATTTAAGATGGAAACTATCCAGCGGATAGGTCTAGCAAATCTTATGTTTTTCCCTCCCCATTTCATGGACTTAGGAAATACAATTCCCTTAATTACATCGGCCATATTTTCGGATAAGATGGTTGAAGTATCCTTACCTTCCTTTACCACCCTGGCATAGATATACTCCTCACCCTTATAGTCCTTTATGCTTATGTCCTCCAATCCAACACCTTGGCCTCGCATAAATCCTTCCAAGGCTTTAGTTGGATTTCCTTCCTCATCGTATGCAATCCTTTTTGCAGGTCCTTTTACCATTTCTTCAATGGTATCCTGCCCCTGGCTTAAATCATCTATAATCATTGTCAACCTTCTAGGAGTGGCATAGGTCGTAATTTGGCCAAAGCCAATCCTTTCCTCAGCTAACATCTTTTCACAGTTTTCTTTTAACTGCTTTAAAGCTCCATTTATAAATCTTGCTGGCAGTTCCTCTACTCCTATTTCTAGTAGATATCTATTAGACATTTAGAACCCCTCCTTCATAAGAGGAAACTTAAGCTTTTCCCTTTGCTCTATGTATTTAGTTGCAACCAGTTTTGCTAAATTCCTAACCCTAGCTATATAATGGGTTCTTTCCGTTACGCTTATAGCCCCTCTTGCATCTAATACATTGAAAACATGGGAACATTTTAGTACATAATCATAGCTTGGAAGTACTAAACCTTCTTCTATTACCCTTTCAGCCTCTTCTTCATACATATTAAAAAACTGCTTTAACTTATCAATATCGGCCTTTTCAAAACTATATACGGAATGTTCATATTCAGCATTTTTAAATATATCTCCATAAGTTATATCCTTATTCCATTTGATTTGGAATACATTGTCTACATCTTGCAGGTACATGGCGATTCTCTCTAAGCCATAGGTTAATTCTGCCGATTCCAATTGGCAGTTTATACTTCCCACCTGTTGGAAATAGGTAAACTGGGTTATCTCCATTCCGTCTAACCATACTTCCCAACCTAAACCCCAAGCACCTAAAGTTGGAGCCTCCCAATCATCTTCTACAAATCTTATATCGTGTTTCAATGGGTCAATTCCTATGGCCCTCAAGCTATCTAAATACATATCTTGTACATCTTCTGGCGAAGGTTTTAAAATAACTTGCAGCTGGTGATGTTGATAAACCCTATTGGGATTCTCTCCGTATCTAGCATCTGCTGGCCTTCTAGACGGTTCTATATAAACTACCTTCCAGGGTTCTGGTCCTAAAGCCCTTAAAAAGGTATGGGGACTCATAGTTCCAGCACCGACTTCCACATCATAAGGTTCTAATACAATACAGCCTCTATTACCCCAAAATTCCAGTAATTTCAGCATTAAGTCCTGAAAATACATCAGATAGACCTCCTTATTTGCATATTAAAAAGAACAAAACCTTTACATCCCATAGGGACGAAAGGTTACTTCCGCTTACCTTCTTCCTTGCTGCATATCTATAAAACTCCTTATACAGATACTAATTTAGCAAAAAAAAGTATACTTGTCAATATAATTGACCTAATTGGCCTAATGGTCTTCATCATTCTCCTTACTTGGATGAAGGTTTTTTGTCACCATTTCGTTTACGTTTATGACATCTCCATCTTCCTTTTGGACTTCAATAGTACATTTAGAGATTATTGCGCTTCCTAAACCTATCAAAGCCAAAGGAACGGATATTATACTTCCCAAGGCTGCTGCCGTTACCGGGATGTTCATTAAGATTTCTCCATCCTTTTTAACTGTAATCTTGGTAACATTCCCCTTTCTTAATAACTCCTTAACCTTATCTATAAGCTGTTGACCCTTATCAGCCACATCGTCCGACCATGAGGATCTACTTTTTTCAATTAATATTATGGCATCTACTACATCGCCGTTAGCCTTTTCTAAGGCTTCTTTAGCTTCAGCATAACTGACTCCTGTCCTCTCTACTATCAAATCCACATTTTCTAAGGATATATCCATTCTAATCGCCTCCGGAAAAATTTATAGATTCCAATATTTTTAAAGAATTAAACTGTTTCCTATCAGTTTTGTTTAATATGTATTTTACCAATAAATCGTGTAATTTAAACATGATATCTTTAGGAATTTTTAGAGAATCCAATTTATCTAATGGCGTATATAATAGTATATTCATAGCCCTACGCATTGATTCATCCATACTTATAGAGTAGGGGTCTTTAACAAAACAATTGGGGCAGACCAATCCACCCTTATCGATGCTGAATTTAAAATGGGAAATTTTTTTTCTGCCACAAATTGTGCAGTTTTCGATTTCAGGCTTATAGCCTAAAAAGGAGATAAATTTCAATTCATAGGAGGTTATGAATTTGTAAAAATTACCATTAATAGTAGAAAGGACTTTTAATCCCTTTATCAACAACAAAAATATCCTTTCATTTTCCTCTTCCTCCAATAGGGATAGCTCCACCAACTCCAATAGGTAAGAACCATACATCATTTTGTAGATATTCTCCCTTATATTATAGAAGGAATCAATTATATCTGCCTGATTGATATAAAAGAAGTTCCTTCCCTTATATAGCTGGTAGTCATTATAGGAAAAGGGTTGGGTATTGGCTAATAATTTGCTCTTGGGCCTATAAGCTCCCCTAGCTAAAGCATGGACTTTTCCATATTTTCTGGTAAAAAGAGTCAATATCTTGCTGGTTTCCTTAAATCTATATTCCTTTAAGACTATACCTTCCGTTTTAACATGCATATGGTCTACCCTTCCTATCTATATCCAAAATGTTTTACCTTGGATTCCCTTTCTCTCCAATTTTTCTCTACCTTCACCCATAATTGTAAATTTACCCTGCTTCCCAATAGCCTTTCAATATCCAACCTTGAACTTTGACCAATTGCTTTAAGCATCCTTCCAGCTTTTCCGATTACTATGCCCTTATGGGATTCTTTTTCACAGTATATAGTGGCAAAAACGTCTATTAAATCCTTATCCTCCCTAGTCCTTACTTCTTCCACCTCTACAAATATACCGTGGGGAACCTCCTCCTGTAAATTCTCCAAGGCCTTCTCCCTAATCAGTTCTGCTATTATAAACCTTTCTGGTTGGTCGGTAATCATGTCCTCTGGGAAGTATTGTGGACCTTCTGGTAAAAGTTCTTTGATGGCCTCTAAATATAAGTCTATGTTGGTCCCATTTATGGCGCATATTGGAATTATAGTATGGAAGATATCCATCTCCTGATATTTTAGAATAAGCTTATCTACATCCTCTTTATTCATAGTATCGATTTTGTTTATCAGAAGTATTATGGGAGTTTTTACAGTTTTCAATTCCTCTATGATATAGGAATCTAGTTTGCCCGTTTCAAAGCTTGAATCTACCATGAAGGTAATAATGTCCACTTCTTCCAAGGTCTCCTTGGATACCTTTAACATATACTCTCCCAACTTGTTCTTAGGCATTTGTATGCCAGGAGTATCTAAAAATACTATTTGGCAATCTTCTTCCGTATAAACTAATTGAATCTTATTTCTGGTAGTTTGGGGTTTATCGGATATGATGGAAATCTTCTCTCCAATTACCTTATTTAAAAGGGTAGACTTTCCAACATTCGGCCTTCCAATCACTGTAACGAAACCAGATCTATACATACAATCACTCCTACTTCTTATTATCTAAGTCCTCTGGACCAAAACTATGGGGAAGTAATTCCTCTAATTTATATTCCCTATAATCATCTACTGAATTAGCAACTATGATGGTTGCATCCTTTCCAAACTCCCTTATTACCTGCCTACATACTCCACAGGGATAGGTAAAGTCTGAATCTCCAACAACTGCTATGGCCTTAATCTTTCTATCCCCTTCCGATACAGCTTTAAAAATTGCTGTCCTTTCTGCACAAAGAGTGGGCGAATAGGAGGATATTTCTATATTGCAGCCTGTATAAATTTTCCCATCCTCCGTTAACAAACAGGCTCCTACCCTAAATTTAGAATAGGGCACATACGCTTTTTCCCTGGCTTCCAAAGCCTTTTCAATCAAGAGCTTCTTATCCATTTTACCACCTCAAATCCATTATTCGATGATTAAATCTGGGTCGGTATTCACTACTTGAATCCATGTTACCCCAGGATTTAAAATAATCTCCTTCCCTGAATCATCGTAAAAGTAGGTTTTACTATTCCTAGACTTTTTCACCCATTTGATGTCTATTCCCTTTCCGTTTGTAATGTATTTACCCTTTCCTTCCCCTACTATATCTATAGCTAGCCTGCCTTCCTTATCTATAACTCTAGTTTTTGCTTCTTGGATAATAATATTCTTGGCTACAATTGGCTCATTATCCCATTCATCTATGTGTCTTTCTCCATCCTTCTCCCGATAATATACCTTGTCTTCAGGCTTGTAGATGTACTTAGTATTATTGTTCTTAAAATAGGCTATTTCAACCCTTTCTGCCTTAAAGCCATCTAAATCCACATCTACCTCATTAAATTTAAATCCTATGTAGTCTCCACTTTCTTTATATCCCCTTTCCAATTGGGTTTTTCTAATTACTTCCATGCTGGTATAGGTGTTATGGGGCGCCCTTTTACCAACCTCCCTATTTTTCCACAAAACCTTATTGGAAGAAGATAATCCATCTATATCGGCAATTTTAAGCTCCTTTATATCCCTTTTGGCTTCAGGGCTTCCGCCTACCCTTACATATACGGGATCATATTCCAGTAGAGCGCTTACAAAGTAAGGCCTAGATGACCTGATGGGCCCAATGGATTCTGGGTCATTGATTAGAAATATGGCCATATATCTAGTATAAGGGGCCTCAACTAAAAATTCGTATACTATTTCGGCCTTAGATAAGCCAGCCTGCCATCTTGCCCTAGGATGATTATCATACATAACGGCTACAGGCCTTCTATTTACCCTATCCTCAGCTGCATATAAGCCACTTAAGGGAGAAGGTATGCCCTCCTTTTTAGCGGGCTCTTCTACTATGGTTTCTTCATCAACCTCCTCCTTAGCTTCCTCTATTATTTCATCCTCTATCTGTCTTACATCCTCCTTTTTGCAGCTGGATAATAGGAGAATAATAAAGATTGTTATGATAGTTAATAGTATGTGTCTTTTTTTACCCTTCATATTCTACTACCTCGCTATCCGATTATTTGGAATACCAATATTCCTACTAAAACGCCTAATAACCCACCTAACACTACCTCCATAATGCTGTGAATTTTTCCTTCCACCCTACTTTCCCCTACCAGAAAGGCCAACATAAAAGAAAGGGTGGATATCAACATATTATGGGCCATAAAGGCTATTATGGTGGCTATACAAAATGAAACTGCTGCATGTCCACTAACACTGCCCCCTTGAAAAGGAGTGCCTCTGCCCTTGTAATAGAGGGTCTTTAAGGCAATAGTAAATACTATCACAAGCACCAAGGCAATAAAAGTCAAATAGATGGGGGAATTTTTTATTTTGTATAAGACCAAATTGGTCAGGGGATTTAGCCTATCGAAAAATAATAGATAGCCTACCACCATGGAATTGATGGCGGCAATTAACACCCCTCCTGCTGCAATATCCTTAGCTAATCTTGCTAGGGGATGAAATTCTGCAGTAATTAAATCTATTGACCTTTCTATGGCTGTATTTATCATCTCAGCTACCAGCACCAAGGCTATGGCAAAAAACAGCATAATGAGTTCCAACCTTGAAAAGTCAAAAAAGAGGCTTAATATGAGAACAAGGCTGGCAATAATAAAATGGAACTTCATGTTTTTTTCAGTTTTAAGAGCATGTATTATCCCAGTTACAGCATGGTTAAAACTCTCTATCAAGTTTCTTGACTTCATATGATATTAAACTTCCCTTCCATTTTTAAATATCTGAAGCCTTCTCATTATTTCCTTTTCCTTGGACCGCATAAGCCTTTTTTCTCCTTCTTCCAAATGGTCATAACCTAACAAATGCAGGGTACTATGGACGGTTAAATAGGCTATTTCTCTTATAAAAGAATGGCCGTATTCTATGGATTGGGCTAAGGCTTTTTCAGCAGATATTACTATGTCCCCCAGCATCCTTACCGGAGATAGGCCAGCTTCTTCATATAGGGGAAAGGATAGTACATCGGTTTCCCTATCCATATTTCTATACTCCCTATTTAATTCCCTAATCTGCTGGTTATCCACAAAACTTATACTTACCTCAAAATTTAAAGGCTTTCCTTCGAATATTAGGGTTTCCTCTATAGCTTTTTTAACCGTATCCAATATTTCCTTATCCAGTTCCACCTTGTCCTGCCTGTTATCTATATAAAATTTCATAGTCTATGCCTTCCCTTCCTCCTTGGCTAAATTTGAGTTGGGATATTCTATCCTTTCATGGAAGATACCCATCATTACAGCTGAAAAAGCTTTCTTGATATCCTTTAAGTCCTTTAAAGATAGGCCGCATTCATCTAACTGCCCATCTTCTAACTTTCCATTAATAATGTTTGTAATCATCTCTTCTATATTTTTGCTGGTAGGCTCCTTAATGGACCTAACTGCAGCTTCCGTAGAATCTGCCAGCATGACAATAGCAGCTTCCTTAGTCTGGGGTTTGGGCCCATCATACCTAAAATCCTCTATCTTGACATCCGCTTGGCCATTTTGCTTAGCCTTATGGTAAAAATAAGATACGGCAGTATCTCCATGATGTTGGGCAATTATGTCTATTATTTCCTTTGGCAGTTTGTTTTTCTTGCCTAAGGTTATTCCATCTTTTACATGGCTGGTTATAATCATGGTACTCATGTTAGGAGTTAGCTTATCGTGGGGATTATCTGTGCCTATCTGGTTTTCCTTAAAGAAATAAGGCCTTGTAAGCTTGCCTATATCATGATAATAGGCCCCCACCCGGGCAATCAACGGGTCTGCCCCTATTACTTCTGCCGCCCTTTCGCTTAGGTTGCCAACAATTATGCTGTGATGATAAGTACCAGGTGCTTCTACCAACAACCTCTTTAAGAGGGGCTGATTGGGGTTGGACAATTCCATCAGCTTCAAGGGGGTCAGTATCTTAAAGACATTTTCCCAAATGGGCAGGGTTCCAATGGCTAGGATTCCACAAAATAGTCCATTGGTTAAGCCATAGCCACTCCTTATGAGTATTTCCATAAACTCTAAATTCTTAATCAATCCAAAGGACAATATTACCAATATATTGCTAATCCCTATTAGAAGACCATGTATAAATATGTTATACCTTTGCTGGGGCCTTGTTGCTAAGAAGGCTCCTATGCTACCAGCTATCAAGTACATAGTCATGAGGGTATCGTCTAGTCTTAATATAAAGCTTAAAAGAAATACCACAAATATATTAACTATAATGGCAAGTCTTACATCTAGTAAAATGGCAATTAATAGGGCAACAGCTGAAACCGGCATTATATAGGGGGAGATATTATACATTCCCTGGGAAATTAATAGTATTGCCGTTATTATAATCAACATAACGGGAAATCTATTGTCCCCGATTATATTTAGATTAAAATTATATATATGCCCTAGGATTAAGACTTGGAATAGGATTATAAGAATAAGAACTCCTAGAACAGTCCTATTATCGTAGCCTTCTTTTTCCCTTAAGAGGCCTGACTCCTTAATCAACTCTAAGGCATTTGAGTCTATTATGTCCCCTTTTCTTACTATTATCTGATGTTCCTTTACGATTACCGGTTCAACCTTCTCCACTTCCTCATCTATTCTACGCTGGGTTAGTTCCTCATCTATGAATTCATTGGGTTGGATGGTATTGTTTATAAGGGAGACCCCCAACTCCCTCTTGTTTTCATCTAAGTCTATGGTTTCAAAAATCTTCTTTACATTTTCCTTTTCATATTCCAAATCCTCTTCCTTTATGCCTGCCCCCATAATCTGGTTTATGATGTCATTCAATATATATTCAAAATTATTTAATTCCTCTTCTTCCATCCTCAATACCGTCTGATATTCATTTCTTGAAAGTGGAATTCTGGAATCCTCTATCAAAAGCTCAATCTTCATTGAAGTGGTCATGCTGTCATCTTCTTTTAATTCCCTTACACTATCGAAAAACTCCTTCAATATACTCTTCATATTCATCTGTATTGAAGGGCTTATCCTATATCTAGGCTGCACCCGATTGGCAGCCTCCCTCTTCAACCTTTCAGTAGCCTGCTTGTCCACAATATCCTTAGTGGCTCTTATCTCAAGGGGTGCCCTATCTCCTATCTTTACGTTGATCTTCTCTGTTTCTACCTTTTGGATGGTCATAAAAAAGAGGACTACTGTAAAGATGAATATTAAAATTCCATTTATATATAATTTATTTCTCCTCACATCCAAGAGCGTATTCCTCTTGGATGGCCTCTTTAAGGCCTTTTTCTTCCCCTTCACTTAGAGCTCCCCCTTAATCACTTTTTTCCTTCTTCATGGCGTTCATAGGCTGCAATTATCTTCTGAACTAATGGATGTCTGACAATATCTCGCTTGGTTAGATATACAAAGTCTATACCCTCTATGTCGGATAGGATGGATTTTACCGTAACCAGGCCTGAAGTCCTGTTTTTAGACAGGTCTATCTGGGTTATATCCCCAGTTATTATGGCTTTTGAACCAAAACCCAAGCGGGTTAAAAACATCTTCATCTGTTCATTAGTGGTATTTTGAGCCTCATCCAATATTACATAAGAAGAATCCAAGGTCCTCCCCCTCATGTAGGCCAGAGGGGCTACCTCTATTAGATTCTTTTCCATCAACTTCATATAGCTTTCTCCACCTAATATATCGAATAAAGCATCATAGATAGGCCTTAAGTAGGGATCCACCTTGTCTTGTAAATCTCCAGGCAAAAAACCCAAACTTTCCCCAGCTTCTACAGCAGGCCTGGTTAAGACTATCCTATTTACCTCCTTATTTTTGAAGGCACTTACAGCCATGGCCATGGCTAAATAAGTTTTTCCCGTACCTGCTGGCCCTATTCCAAATACTATGTCATTCTTTTTGATGCTATCTATATATCTTTTTTGCCCTAAAGTTTTAGGCTTTATAGTCTTACCTGAAGCTGTAATGCAAACCACATCGTTTAATAAGTCCTTTATGCCTTCTTCCTTTCCTTCAAGTATCAGCTGTATGGTATACCTTAACTCCTGCTTGGATAGCCTTTTTTGTACCTTTATAATATCTATTAATCTATATATTAATCTTTCGCCTAGTTCAGCTAAAAATCCTTCTCCTCTGACTACAATATTTCCATTTCTTAATGATAGGTCAACACCTAATTCCTTCTTGATTAACTTGGCATTTTCGTCCAGCTGTCCGAATATTTGGGATATCAACTGATTATCCTCTATATAGATTTGTCTTTCCTCTAATGCTTTTCCCAAAATCTCATTTCCTCCTTTTAGTTACCATAAATAATTTGTTTTTTTCCAATATCTTCAATGACTTCCAATGTTACATAGGTAGATAGTATGTCATCTTTAAGATAGTATTTAACATCTTTAGATTGGATTTGTGCATCCTTTGGCAATTGTTTATTCAACTCTTCCACAGCCCTAATATGGCTGGCCTGCTTTAAAAAATCTATATTCTGTTTAATCTCCTTTATTTCCACTTCCTTGTATTGATGGACAAATATCTTAATCGGAAGGTCAATATCAAGATTAAAGGGCTTTACCTCCTCTACTTCCTCTATATAGTCTTTGAAGGGAATTTCCCCTTTAAAAAATTGGACTCCCTTGTCGCCAATCTTAAATTCCCGCCTAGTATAGGTCCTACCTGTCTCTTCTTTTATGGTCTTTATTGTGGGTTCATCTATCCTATGGCTATAGATAGTCTTGGCTAAGACTTCTCCTTCTGCATGGACTAGAATCTGTTTTTGAGAGTGTTCATCTAGTATAACTCCAGTTATTAGTATGTCCCCTTCCTTTACCACATCCCCCTTCCTTACTACCGCCCTTCCATTCCTAGCTATTGCCTTTAAAATTACCCCTTTTTTAGTAGCCACTATATTACAGGGTACATCCCTATTTATCCTCTCAGGTGGTAGGTCCTGCTCCTTCATCTCGATTAAGAGCTTTGTCCCTTTAATATCAACGGATAAAAATGAAAGATTATCGAATTCATTTAAGAGTAGATATTTTATATAATCCTTATCTATTTTATATTTTATTATACCACGTTTTATCTCCTCTTTTTCTAAAATTTTAATAATCTCTTCAGTTTTTACCCTTTCATTCCCTACTATTTCAATGTTCCATATTAAAGAGGATAAAAAAAATATTATTCCCAAAAACAAAATAAATCCAAAGCCCAGCATTTTTCTAGCTTTTAATCTATAAAATAGAAAGGGCAATCCTTTTTTATCGATTATTTCCACCCTACAGCCTACCCTTCTTACTATTCCCTTTAGGGCCTTAAAGCCTTCAATGGTTGCTTTCATCTGAAGTACGGTATAGCTTTCTCTACTAATATCCCATAGATAGATGTCGTTAGTTGCTGCTAAATTTAAGAATCTTTCTAAAGTTAATCCTTCCACCCTAATAATAACATATCCCTTAAAAAAATACCAAATCTTCATAACGCCCATAATAACACCCCTTAAGAGTAGATCTCAATTTTTTCAATATTCCCTTTTACTATGATCTCTTCTGAAAGTATTGTTTTTAATTCTAGATTCGTTCCACATATCTTTATCAACCCTATGCTAGAATTGACTCTAAGGGTTTCCTGGGTGTATTCCACAATCCCCTTATGGTTGGAGATATTAACTTGGATGTTGCCAACAACTACAATCTTGGGCAAATCCATGACCACATCTTTGGGAAGCTCTAAGATTTCTGAAATATTGTATTTAAAATTTTCCATTCTACCCTTCATAATAATCCTCCTCTTAATAACTTATGCTGCAGGAAAAAGGAGTATTACAGGGAGAAAGAAAAAAGGTTCTATAATAAATGTTGGGGTGGAAAATAATTTACCCTAACATTTA
>ERZ773359.1117-NODE-1117-length-37998-cov-59.255040_pt1 | contig 37998 bp, 23 predicted proteins | sample MGYA00374955_ERZ773359 | MGnify/ENA primary metagenome ERZ773359 (study PRJEB29098, sample SAMN04486028) | biogas fermenter metagenome | study: EMG produced TPA metagenomics assembly of the Biogas fermentation microbial communities from Germany - Plant 4 DNA1...
AGCTGTATACCACCACTTCCCAGACACCTGCCGCCGGATTTGACAGCGTGTATTCCAGGAACTCATGGCCGGATGTGACTGGGTAGCCGCTGCCGGCATAATTCGAGGCATGGATCAGTCTGCCGGCGGGATCCATAACGTGCATCCTCACCCGACCCTGATACCGACCTGATGCATCCCGGGGGATGGTAACCCTGAGGTTCAACTGCCCGTTCCCTTCCGGCACCTCAAAGAAATACCGCCGGTACATCCCCGCCGCTGCTTCGCCACTCACAGCCGCACCGGAAGTGGCGGTCAATTTATAGGGAACCACCACCGTCTGCAAGACCTCCAGGCGGGTCTCCCCGGACCCGGGGTCACTCCCGGTTATCACACCGCTGTACAGACCCGGCTCAGCAGGCAGTTCATATTCCAAGGCCACACTCCGACTTCCTCGGACGGGCACCTGCAGGTTCGGCTGAGAAAACTTGATCCACGGACTGGTGCTCTCAAGCTCCAGATACTGATTAACCGCTCCGGTATTGGCCACCTGCAGGTAGGTCAACCCGGGCAGGTAAGAGCGGGTGTAAAGCCCGCGTTCACCGTTCCCCTGTCGGGTATCAAGCGGCAGCGCGGGTCTTTTCTGTAAAACCTCCCAGCTCCGCAGCAGGTTGAGGGTGCCATATCCGGCTTCCGCCGGCGAATATCCGGAAAGGGGTTCGGCTCCCCGGGAGACTGCCAGCCGCAATAGATCCGGGGATACGGCGATTCCTTCCTGACGAGCGGCCTGGATCAGCAGGGTCACCCCGCCCGCTGCGTAAGGGGCGGCTATGCTGGTACCCTCCTCCAGAACGTACTCTCCTCTCCACTGTACATCCGTCGTGGTTGCCGATGCCGGCGCCACCACCAATGGTGCCATGCCCCCGGCATAGGGCCCCACCGAACTGAACTGCCACAGGGTGGGCTGCTCCACCGGCCAGCCGTAGTTCAGTCTCCATATCGCCGGAGAAAGGTAACCGCCAACCGAAATGCCCTCCCGGCTGTCAGCCGGACTGGTGATAGAACCCAAACCTGGTCCCAGATTGCCGGCCGATACGCAGAAGATAATGCCTTTTGATGCAGACATGTCATTAATAAGTGTCTCCAGTTCCTGACGCTCACTTGCGGGCAGGCCTGAATAGCCCAAACTCAGGTTGACTACCTGGACTCCCATGTTAGCCGCCAATCTGATGGCTTCCTTAAGCCGGTCCAGGTCATTACCGACATAGCCGTCATACACCTTGATGGCCACCAACTCGGCCCCGGGAGCAGTGCCCTGCACCACGCCATTTCCCGCAAGAACTCCAGCTACTTTGGTTCCGTGTCCGACAGCGTCAAACCCCAGCTTCACATAATTGCCGGCCGGGCTGATGTAGCTGATTACAAAATTAAAGGGTTTCCCTTCCTGGGTTAACAACGATGCATACTCATGAGTCTCAGCATAGACCTTAAGGAGTTTCTCATCTTCCACCCAACCGTTGCCGTTGAGGTCGATTAAGACGGTGTCATATCTCCCGGCCTGGCCGGTATCCAGGGCCACTACCAGGAGCTCGCGGTCACCGGACTGCAGCTTGACCGGCAGCCGGGCCGGGTCCAGGTAACCGTAACGGACCTGTCTGCTCCTGGATGTGTATGCCCCGAGACTGAAACCGCCCTCCGGCAAATCCACCCATCCCGCTTCCACCTCCGCAGGACTCAGATCTATCTTTCCCTGGTCGGTAAGATCCACCCAGCCGCTTACTTTCAAGCCGCCACCAGGCGTCTGCCTGAGGTCTGGATGCCCGGGATCGATTCCGGTATCAATCACCGCGACTCTAACCCCGCTGCCGTCAACCTTCAGCAGGTCTCGCAGATCGGAGGCTTTTATCTCGGCGTTGTTAAGGCTGCTGGACAGGCGCGGGTTTACCGCACGGTTATTCGTTTCTACAGCCATTACTGGATTAAGGTTGTCGACGGCCGCGGAACCTCCGTTTTCCAGTTCCCATAACGTTAGACCGTTCCCTGAGGCATCAGCGGCTGCCGGAGCTTTTCTGGTGGCAAAGATTTTTCGCTGACCTTCATCCGTTTCCAACTGCAGGCAGTATGCCAGATTCCCCTGCCGGTTTAAATCAAAGTAACAGGGAAACGGGAGGCTCAATTGCCCCGCCTTATACAGAGGCTGCAGCAGGAAATTGTCAGCCAGGTTAAAGCTGTAATGCTGTCCGTTTATGGAAAGAGTCGCCCGACGGGTTTTCAGGTCCAGCGAGAGCAGTTGCCCCTGCCCCTGGTACTTTTCTCCCCGGTACTCCAGAATATTCTCCACAATAACGGCCGCTTCTGCCCGGGTGAGATTATTCTGCGGCCGGAAGGTGTTATCCGGAAACCCCCTCATTATCCCGGATTCACAGACCGCCGAGACCCCGTCAGCGGCCCATGAGGGAATCCGTTGCGCGTCAGCAAAGCGCAGCTCATCAGCAACGGTAAGCCCCAGAGCCTGGGATACCATTACCGCCGTCTCGGCTCGAGTGATGCTGCGGTTCGGGTAACACCGGCCGCGGCTGTCAGGCACCATGATCTGCAACTCAAAACAGATCTCCAAGCTTCCCTTGCCCCAGAATCCGGGGTTGACATCACGAAATGAGCTGCTTCCGCCCTGCAGCAAACGCGCCTCTTCTCCCAGGTCCAGTACATTGGTCAACAGGGTGGCAAACTCAGCCCGGGTGACCGGGGCATCGGGAGCATAAATTTCTGCGGATCTTCCATGGACGATATCGCGAGCCGCCAGATGGTGTATGGTACTGCCCGCCCAGTGGCCCTGCGTATCAAAGAATGCCAGAGCCGGCAGCGGGTATGAAATTATCAGAACCATGACCAGCATAATTGCCGGCATTCTTTTTTTCATGAACCCTCTCCCCCATTAACTGTATGGGAATATTTACATCCACTACTACGTCCCAGTCCCGCCATTTCTTGCAGTGGAGGGAACAAAAATCCCATATCCGGCAGCCGCCCCGCAGGTTTTCAACACCAAACCAGGAGAGGCCACCGCGGTTTAACCAAAAAAAGCGGTACCCACGGACAGAGGATACCGCCTGCCTCCAAAATCCAGCCTACCGCGCGATCCCATCGAATAGTATCTCCGTCATCGCTTCAGCTACCTGCGATGGTTCGCCACAAGCTCCTTCCACCATCAGGGGAAGGGTAACTCCCCGCATCATCCCTACCAGCAGGTTGGCTCCCAGTTCCGGATCCATACCCTTCAGCTCGCCCCGGTCAATCCCCTTTTGAAATACCGATATCAAGCGCTCAATACTCCTCTTGCGCATATCATACATCCATCCCAGGATCTCCATATCCATGCCTCCCAGGTCTCCGAAATTGGTAGGCATATGCTGCCGGTTTTCCAGCATATACCGCAGGTGCATCTCCAAGAGGTGCCTGATCCACTCCTTCGCTGTCATCTCCGGAGTTTCCTCCACCATTACGTACTCCGTATACCGGTTGAGGATAACCTTAAACATTTCTTTGTACAGTTCCTCTTTGCTGACAAAATACTCGTAAACGGTGCCCTTGCCCACCCCGGCCAGTTCGGCGATCTCTTCAATCTTGGCCTGGTAATATCCCTTGCGGGCAAAAACCGTTTGGGCCGCCTCCAGGATGCGTTCCCTTTTGCCCCGTTCCTGCTGCACTCGGTTACACCTCCAGTCCTGAATCTGCGGATTTCCGACGGGCCAGCCACCCTCTAAACCGATTGCCCCAGTCGTCAAAGATGGTGTAGACCACCGGAACCAGGACCAGGGTGATAACCGTCGACACCAACAGACCTCCGATAACAACCGTTGCCAGCGGGGCCGTCATCTCGCCGCCTTCACCCAATCCCAGGGAGAGAGGGAACATGGCGAGGATAGTTGCCAAAGCGGTCATCAGCACCGGGCGCAGCCTGACCGCACCACCCTGGGCCACAGCCTGGTTGCGCTCCATACCGCGCTCGCGCAGCTTCTGGATATAGTCCACCAGGACGATGGCGTTGGAAACGGCGATCCCCACCAGCATTATCAGCCCGATGAAGGAAACCACGTTCAAGGTTCGGCCGGTTAGAGCCAAGGAGGCTACTACCCCGATAAAACAGGTCGGAACTGAAAACATGATAACGAAAGGCACAAAGAATGACTCATACTGGATGGCCATTACCGCGTAAACCAACACAACCGCCAGGAGCAGAACCACGGTTAAGTTGCGGAAGCTTTCCACCATTTCCTGGTTTTCACCGACGTACTCTATCGTATACCCGGAGGGAAGCGGGAAAGAATTCAGTCTTTCCTGGATATCAGCTATGACACTGGCCAGGTCACGTCCGGAAAGGTTTGCCGTCACCTGGGCCACGCGTACCTGGTCAATTCGCGATATCGACATCGGACCGGAATCGACTGTGATTCGCGCCAACTGGCCCAATGGCACCTGCCCTCCGGTAGCGGTGGTTATCATTATGGCCCCCAGATCGTCCAGGTATTCACGAGCTCCCAACTCATAGCGGATTCGGACATCAACCTCATCCCCTTCCACACGGTAACGGGTGGCAACGGTCCCTTGAACCGCACTCTGCAGACTGGTCGCCACCTGTCCCGGGGTCAGCCCGTAAGCGGCCGCTTTGATACGATCCACCTCGATCTGCACCTCAGGAGTCCCTTCGGTAAGGGATGACTCCACCTCCCGGGTTCCCGGGACCTCCCGTACTATATCGGCCACCTCATTTGACAGGCGCCACAGTTCGTCCAGATCATCACCCGCAATCTTAATCGCCACCGGAGCCTCGCTCTGCATGCCGTAAGTCATGGGATCGTACTCCGATACCGTGATCTTGGCTCCGGGAATGGCGGCAACCTTCTTCTGAATCTCCTCCCCGATCTCGGCAGTAGAACGGTCCCGCTCACCGCGTTCGGTCAGCATCACCATGATCGTTGAACTGTCCGGCCCGGATGCTACCGACATCATCTGCCCGGTCGATCCGACACTGGTAAAAACGGTCTTCACCTCGGGAGACTCTTTGATGATCCTCTCGACCTCCTGCGCAACCCGGTCCGTTTCCTCCAATACCGAACCCCTATCCATCTCGATTTTGACTGACAGTTGCCCGGCATCGGAACGCGGCAGGAATTCAGCCCCGACTATCGGCACCAGACCCAGGCTGGCGATCATCAAGACCGTTACTGTACCAACCACGATCCTCCGATGGGTTAATGACCATTCGATAACCGTGCGATACTTTTCGCCCAAACCGTCGATAAAAGAGGCAAAGCGATAACCCAGGCGTCTGATTCCCCGGCCTTCCTCCTTGACCTCATGCACTATTTGCCCCGTCATCATGCGGGAGGAAAGAAGGGGAACTATGGTCAGGGCCACCACCAGGGAACTGAGGATGGCGAATGAAACCGCCAGAGCCAAGGGTTTGAACAGTATGGAGGCAATGCCCTCACTCACAAAGAAAATGGGTAAAAATACGGCAACGGTGGTAAAGGTGGCCGCCATGACCGCATCGCCCACCTCGCTGGCTCCCTTGACCGCAGCCTCCAGCGGCGACTCCCCCGCCACCCGGTGACGGAAGATGTTTTCCAGAACCACGATGGAATCGTCAACTATCCGTCCTATCCCCAGAGCGATTCCGCCCAGGGTGATAAGGTTGATGGTCATGTCGAAGAAGTACATGAACATAAAGGTAGCTATAATCGACAGGGGAATCGAAGTAGCAATAACCAGGGTACTGGGCACACTGCGCAGAAAGAGGAACAGGATCAGGATGGCCAGGATGGCCCCTTCCAGCATGTGAACCTGAATAGTATCAACAGTATCGTTGATAAACTCCGCCTGATCAAAGACAGAGGCAACCTCCATGTTGCCTGGGAGTTCCTGCTGCAGACGTTCCAACTCGGCATTGACATCCGCAGACACCTTGACGGTATTGGCATCTGACTGTTTCATGATATGGATCCCCATGCTGGGTTTCGCATTCATGCGGGTCTTCTGATCCACATCCTTGTAGCCATCAGTTATAGCGGCTACATCACTCAATTTTATCGTCCCACCGGTGGGTGTAAAAACAGTCACGTTGCGGATGTCGTCCACACTCTCAAATTCCTGCAGGGCGCGCACATAATACTGGCGGTCCCCGCTCCTGACAACTCCCCCGGTCAGGTTGAAGTTATCGGCCATCAGAACTGCGGCCAGTTGGGATATGGAAAGACCGTAGTTCTGGAGCTTGGCCGGGTCGACATCCACCCTGACCTCACGGGTATAGCCCCCGGTCAGGGTCACGGAAGCAACGCCGGGGATGCGCTCCAGGGCCGGCTTGATCTCATCCTCCGCCAGCGACTGCAGCTGTTCCAGGTCTTCCCCTCCGCTGAGCGCAATCTGGATTACCGGCATCATGGAAGGGTCCATCTTAACTACCATCGGTTTTTCCGCATCCTGCGGCAGGTACCCTTCAATCAGGGCGATCTTTTCGCGCATGTCCAGAGCAGCGAAGTCCATGTCGGTCCCCCAGTTGAACTGGACAATAACCGCCGACATGCCGGCCAGCGAATAGGAACTGATCTCTTTCACGTTGGCTACCGTCCCCAGAGCGCTCTCCAAGGGTTGCGAGATCTGGGACTCCACTTCTTCAGGCCCGGCGCCGGCATAGTTGGTAATCACCGCCGCCACCGGGAACTTCATTTCCGGATAGAGGTCCACCGCGAGATGGGTAAAACTGACATAACCCAGAATCAGCACGACCCCTACCAGGATGGTTATCAAAACCGGCCTTTTAACCGAGATATTAACTAACCTCATTCGACCGTGCCTCCTGCTACCCTGACCTTGTCGGCATCATGGAGCAAGGTCTGTCCTTTGACTACCACCTGATCACCGAGTTTCAGCCCCTTTACAACTTCAACCCTTTCACGGTTCTGAATCCCCACCTCGATGGTGGTCTCATGGACTATTGACTCCTCATCCACCGTAAAGACCACATGCCGGGCGCCCTTCTGCACCACTGCATTCCTGGGGATGGTCAGCACCCCGTCCTTCCCCTGGGTGCCGATCTGAACCTCGGCGGTCATCCCCGACTTCAAAAGGTTATCCGGGTTATCGAGGGTCACTTCGACGGGGAAAGTCTTGAACTGGGGATGGGCTACCGCCGCCACGGAAGTAACCCGCCCTGTAAATTCCTGGTCGGAGATGCTGCTTACCCTCACCTTTACCGGGTCATTAACTTTTATAAAGCTGATATCTCCTTCCGTTACGTTCAACTTAACCGCCAGCTTTCCCGTGCTGCTGACGACCGTTACCGGGACCTGAGGACTCACCATATCGCCTTCGTTTACCTGGATAAGTCCCACCACCCCTTCTATAGGAGAGGTAATCTGACAGTTGCTGAGAAGGTTCCGAGCCCCCTGGACGCCAGCCCGCGCCTGCTCAAGAGCTGAACTCGCCTGTACCAGCCCCAGTTCGGCCTGCTCCAACTGCTGGTCGGAGACTGCACCCTCCCGGTGCAGCATGCGGATACGCTCCGCATTAATGCGGGCGTTTTCATAAGCCGACTCCGCCTGAGCCAGGGTGGCCTCCGCCACGGTCAACTGGGTATCGTAATCCGAGGTATCCAAACTGATTATGACCTGACCTTTCGCCACCCGGTCACCCTCCTGCAGGTGAATGGTAACCACCCGCGCCGCAACCTTGGGGTAGACTATCACTTCATCCGCACCCTTGAGCGTCCCCGAATAAGTGACCTCTTTTCGTATGCTCTCCTTGGTTACCGCCGCGGTCTCCACCGTCAGACGGTTATCAGCCTCCTTTTCAGCTTCCTCTTTGCCGCAGCCGCCGAGGCACAATATGGCCATAATCAGCACGGCTCCCAGCAGCAAAACCGACGACTTCCTTCTCCTCAACACTACCCCTCCCAAGAATTACTGGTATAAAGCACACACGTCAGATAAGCAAAACTAAAGCCTCCCCAACCCCCCGGGGGAAGCTCAGAACAGCCAATTAATTATAGACTATCGAAATATCACCACTTCCTGGCTTTTCTCATCCCAACTGATCAACGCTCCAAATGCTTCCGCCACATAGCGCGCCGGCAACATGGTGCGGCCCCCAACGATTTCCGGAGCAACTTCCATGGTAGTATAGCTGCCGTTGACTTTAATGTTGTAATCACCGATCACCATCTCCACGCGGTCCTCACCCCGCGTCAGGGTCACCGTGCGGGTCTTTTCATCCCAGGATACCGCGGCTCCCAGAGACTCTCCCAACGCCCGCACCGGGAGATAGGTCCGTCCATTCTTGATATATGCCGGGGAATCCAGGGTGATTACGTCGTCGCCGTTCATATATGTAGAAGCCCCCACGGTAAAGCAGATCCGCTTGCCGGTCTGGGGCTTATAGTTTACCGCTGTGAGATCGATTGAGCTGCCGCTGCCGGTACTCCAATCAGCCGATTCGTAGACAGTTCGACCGGTCACGTAATAAAAGTCAGCTTTCAGCTTGGCCAGATCCGCCCGCAGGTTCTCCAGTTCCGCCTTGGCTTTCTCCGCCTCCACCCGGGCACTCATCAGATCCTCCTGACCCGGGGTTATGCTGACCAGCGGCAGGGTGCCCACCCGGTACTTGATTTCAGCCATCCGAAGTTTATCCTGTGCCAGGTTATAGGCCTCCTTCGCTACCTGGATCTGCCGCTCGAGCGCGTCAATGCCGTAGTAAAGGTTCTCTATTGTAAGGCGCGCATCTCGCTTGGCTTTCTCATAGTCAACCTGGGCTTGCTCCAAGAGCACTCGGCTCAGGTCGGAGGATACATTCGGCAGGACCCAGGACTGCTTGCTCTGCTCAATGGCCAGCATCTGCTCCGCCCGCCATACGAGTACCGCGTCATTAGTAGCCCGGCTATATTCCTGGTCAAGGGAATTCTTATGTATCTTCTCAACCACGGGCCTGTTGACCAGTTCATAGGTTTTATCCTTTGATTGGCCCATTAAAGCATTCAGTGCCAGACAGGAACTGCGGTAGGTAGCCTCCGCCGCTTTCACCCCTTCTTCTGCCTGCTTTAGCCCCCGCTCAATAGTCTGCCAGTCATAGCTCGAGATCATGCCCAGATCCCGGCTGGTCTCCCTTACCGCCGTCTGCTTCCGCAGTTGTTCCAGCGACAGGTAGGCCAGATCCAGGTTGTTTTTGTCCTTAATGACCTGGTTATAGGCAGCGATCACATTTTTGGCGACCAGGTCCTTCTGGGTAGCCTGTACCTTCTTGGCCACTCCCAGGGATATTTCCGCCTGCTGGAAGGTGTTAAAAAGTTCCTGGTAAGCCGGAAGCACCATGCCGCCGGTTGGGATCCACTCTACGTGTTGGGCCAATTCGTCCCGTGCAATCTGGGCCTGCTCCACATTAAGCTCGGCCTTCTTTACATCAGGATCGTGCTTAAATGCAAGCTGAACAGCCTCCTCAATAGTCAATGTGGGTACTGAAGTAACGGCAGTTGTTTGCTGCGCATTCAGGGCATTTGATGGGAAAGCGATCACAGCTAGAAAAGCGGTCATTAGAACAGCGCTCAGATATGTACGAAGGTTCCGTTTACAAAGCAAAATATATCCCTCCACCACAGTTCCGACCCGCGGGTCAGTTTATGTTAAAATTATATCCCCGGCAAACCAAGGAGTCAATAAAAAAGGGAACCCGAGAATGGTTTCCCGGGTTCCCAGGCTTTCAGCCTTATTGGAGGCTTACAGCTGTTCCTGAACCACTACCTGTTTCAGCACTTCGTTCCAGCCAACCATGTAGCCAAGCCCTTGGGCTACCCAGCGTGCAGGAAGCATGGTGCGTCCATTTACGATCTCCGGAGCAACATCCATCTGAACGTCCGCGCCGTTGACTTTCGCGATGGTGCTGCCGATTTCCAGAACAACACTCTTGTCGCCCTTGGTAAGGGTTACGGTCTTGGTTACCTCATCCCAGGCAACATCGGCACCCAGAGCTTCGCCCAGGTAACGAACCGGGACGTAGGTGCGGCCAGCCTTGATGTAAGGAGCAACATCCATGATCTTGTTGACTCCGTTGACATTGTAGATAGTGGAACCAATGTAGAATACAGCGCTTCTGCCTTCGCTAGCTGATGGAGTTACACACTGTGCACCCGTAGTTGCCGCAACTGCTTCGTAGTTGAAGAAGTATTGTCCTTTTTTATCTCCTGCTGTGTAAATGTTTTCATCAAACGGATCATGTTCCTTTGCACCAACCAGCGCTACAGTCAATGGACCCTCAGCAACGGTTCTGTCAACAGTTACCTTCACATTAGACAACTTGATGGTACTTGGAGTATTGCTGGTGCCAGTAACTGGGATGTACAGAGCTCCCCGGTATATACCATCGTAATTGCTGGCTTTGGTAATTCCAGCCTTATCAATGACCAGGTTGCCTTCAGTTACTTCAACCGTCGGCAGTGAGCTAAACACCACAGCCGGAGGCAGTAATACGGTAACCCATGCACGCCCGCCGTTAACATCCAATGACCTGATTCCTTCTTTCACATTTTCGGTGATCAGGATGTCAGGCAGGGCTTGTGCCTGTGCACCGATATTAACCTTTGTCGGTTCTCCGTCAGTCTTAATAGATACTCTGGGCTTTACTGTGGCAAGTTTAACTTCGCCAGTAAATCCTTGGTTACCAGAGATCTTGGCAATAATGTCTCCAGAGAATGCCGGAGATATATCGACCTTGATCTTGCTTATCTTGTAGGTAGCTGCGTTATTATCGCTCGCATCAGTTATTTTGAGCTTAATCGCCTGCTTATCAGTACCGACATCACTTTGTTCCCAAACAAGCGTATCGCCTTTGACTGGGGTTCTTGCAACTTGAATGGTAGCATCAGCATCAGTCCGTGCGAATTTAACTCCTGAAGGCAGGTCAATACGGAGATCGCGGTTCAGAACTAACGAGTTGGGAGCAAGTTCCTTGATAATGATGTTTCCAACTTCAACTTCTCTCTTCCCGGCGACTACTTCCTTGGGATTGTCTTCCAGGAACTCTACTTTGAACTCACCATAAGTGCCTATGGTAAGCGTTCCGGGCATAATATCAAGGTTGTTGGAGCTAATGTCAAGAACAATGTCACCAGGTGAAGCGACAGTATCATCAATCCCTATCGCGGCATAATGCGTACCCAACACAGGATGAGTAAATCCTACGGTGATGCGACCACCCTGACCACCGGCCTTGGTTGGTGTGAAGCCCTTATTGAGTATTACTTCCAGTTTTCTGAGATCGCCACTAACGCGTTGAACTGTTATTGGAGCATCATCACCGAGACTGGTCTGCCCGGAAAGTCCCCAACCACCTGCTGCTGCAGGTATAGTTTTCCACGAATATCCGTTTGGAAGGGTCAGAGTAATTTTATCTCCCGTGGCAAATGTCCCTGGTACAGCCTCAGACAGCGTAATACCATCAATAACACCGCCGGAAGAACTCATGTTCTTAACACTGCCAATGGTAGCATAAACAGTTTTGACTGAGGCAACTTTTCCGATAAGGGCTTCGCCGCCGGGGGCGAATCCGTTAACACCGCCGGGCACATTAAATGTCGCCTTGATGTCGCCGCTTATGCCGGTAATTGTTACCGAATCAAAGCTTACAACGATTCTGGCAGGACCATACCCAACATTGGCACCGTTAAATTTGACGTCAACAGTTTTTGCACCAGGTTGGGCGTCATAAGTAAACGCTACTCCAATTTCAGGCTGCATTCTAGAGGGGTTCAGTATTACATTATGGTCAACGGTTATCTTATTAATTATTACACCGTCAGGTACACTAATTGTGAACATATCGCCAGTTGACAAAGCGGCTAATTCAGGAATATCAATAGCCACTTTTCCTAATGCACCAGTATAAGGCCCCGTTTCGATACTAACGGTAGGTGCGGTTAGTCTAGTATAGGTCGATGCCGCCACTGCCGGTGCCGGAGCCAGAAGCGCCGGTGCGAGGAAGCTCAGGCAGAAGGCGATAGTTGCAATTATGCTAACTAGTCTTTTATGTTTTAGCAATTTCTTTCCTCCTCTGCTAATTCTTTTTGTAAGGTAATCAGCCTTTTAAGGCTACATCGGTGTTGGAGTTGCGCCCCTCCCTTCGGTCTTTTCTTTCCATTTGGTTCGCAATGTAACCATTGGCTATGATTCTAGACGGTGAGGGGAATGGTTTTGTTCCAAAAAATTAGCGTTAGGACAAAAAAAGCCCCATAATTTTTGGGGCCGGTCTAAAACAGGTTTACTAAGATATGTTATTTCGGCGTGGATCTTGATTGAACTTCGAAGTTTTCCTGGGTAAGTAGCGAGACTCCAACACCAAAGATGACCCAGAATATTGGAGCGGTTCCGATTATTGAGTCGTTAAAAAGCCCCTGGAAAAGGTAGGCCAGGCATCCTCCCACAATGCAGAGAAGCATAACCCTCCGGTGGGTGTTTATGTTCTCTTGGTAGAGAAACAGGTTTTTCTTAAAATAATGCATTACCAAAAACAAAAACGCCAGCAATGCGGGTATGCCCGCTCCGAATGCCATTGCGAGATACACGTTGTGAGGTTTGTCTATAATAGCATTTGCGATGGTTAAGCCTTTCAAATCAAAATGCGGGAAGTAATAGCCTATGGTGTCCATACCGTAACCCAGCAGCGGTTTCTCTTTTATCAAATCAATGGTTTGTGCCCATATATAGATCCTGCCGCTGTCCACCCCGTAGCTGTAAGAAGGCAGGGTCAATACTCCGGTTTCATCCGGGATCAGGGTAGCCGGATCCGGATATGAAATAGAGAACGACTCTACTACCTGATTAATGACCGGAATCCTCTGCAGGTTATCACTGTAAAGGACACCTGCAATCAACAACAGCGCTGCCATAACTGCCATTCCCCTCCCCAGGGCCTTGTACCTCATTCCTATTACCATTAGTAATACAACCGCGAGCATTACCAAAAGGATAACTTCCATATACGGCATGAATCCTATAGTACTGGCATATACCGCCTGATTATGCGAGTTTAACTTCATATATATCAGGACAAGTGCGGCTAACAAACCAACGCTCTTCAACATTACCTTGACGATTCTCCCTTTCTGGAAGGCCGGCACCAGCACAAAGGGAACCACCACCAATAAGGTCAGGAAGCCGCTGGTCGAAGTTGCAGTAAGCAGCATAGAAAACGTAAAGAGCAGCAGTATATAATATATGATCGTTTCCCCAATTCTGCTGCTGAACAAAAACCTGGTCAGGAAGATTACAAAGATGACTGCAGCAATCCCGCTTACATAGTTGGGGTTGTTGATAGTCGTACTCAGCAAGGAGCCTTCAGTAATATACTGGGCATATTCAGGGGAAATCACCAGGGCCTGGATAGCCGGGTTATCCAGTATGTTTATCCCATAAAATGCAAGCAAGCCTAATATGGAATTGACAAGGACAATCGGCATCAGGGCATACACCATATAGTCAAGGTACTTGGGTTTGATCTGTATGTTCGCAGCAATGAAAAACAGAGCTATGTACATTATATAGGTCAATGTCCCTTCATGCCGGGTAAATATCCCGGTGGTTGCCACACTGGAATAGGACGAAAAGAGGCATGACAGGAGTATCAAGACGAACAGCGCGGCAGTCGGAACATTGATAAAGCTCGGCTTGATACGGTATTTGTAAAAGACCATTTTATAGAGAAAAACCAGCATGGCCAGGCCAGTCAGGAGTATCAGCAGGTTCATCTTAAGGTAGGTAAAAGCATTGCCCTTGATACCGGTATCCAGGATGCTGCCGCTGATGGTGGGGGCTGTATGGGGCAGCACCACCATCCGGGTAATCAGCGGAACCAGGCCAATGATTATCAGCAGTATAACCATGATTTTGTTATCCAGGCTCTCCTGCCGGGAGAGCAGCAGTTCCTCTTCGCTCGGTTTGGCAGCAGCCCGTTTCTTTTTAGCCTTCGCCAATCAGGTGGCCTCCTTTAATGGTCCGTCTTCTGATCGATTTCCTGCAGCAGTTCCTGCGCAGTCGCGATGCTCTGCTGGTCACCGTTTCCAATCAGCCCGGCCAGGAGATACCTTCTAGACAGGTCGAGTTCGCCGGCATGGAAAAGCATCTCCCCGTACTGAACAAGAAACGGCTTATGATTCAGGATCATCTGTCTTTTTTCAATAAATTCCGCCATATATTTGACGGCACTCGCATAATCCTTCATCTGATAAAAGGCGATTCCGTATTCGTAAAGAATCATACTGCTTTCCGGGTATTTATCAATAAGTGGTTTCAATATGACCACAGCCTCTTCAGGCTGATTATTAGCGGTCAACTGGGCGGCCTGCTGGTACTGGATAAAATCATTTTGAAACTGCCGGTTCTGCTCCGCACCCTTAATACAACCAAAAGCAATGACCGCAATACCAAAGGCAACCAGTATGTAAAATATTCGGTTGCGGATCTCTCCTGTTATTTCCTTCATAGACACATTGACCCCTTTTATGCCAATCGGACAGCGCAAAAAAGAACACCGGTAAGCGCCTACAGCGATAAAGTAATACAATTCGCAACGTTATTAATGATTTCTTTATGAAATGACTAAATCCTGCACTCCATAATGAGTTATTAACCGTAATGCGCTTCATATTAATCATAGCACCCGCCATTACCTTAATATTGGGATATCGCGAGTTTCATAAAGGGAGACAACTACATCATGTCGAATATGTATTGCAGCCAAGCTAAATAACCTGCGGAGATTGGCATTATGGCAAGAAAAACCCGGCCTAAAGATAAAGCATTCAAGAAGAAAAGAGTTAAACACAACAAGTCTACCCTGAAAAACCAGCACTTCAGCGATTACATCCACCTAGCTTTAATAGCAGCAGTTGCCATCCTGCTCTTCTATCCCCCCTATTTCCGGGGGCTGTTCTTTGCTACCGAGATGCTAACCACCAACCTGGCTACTTCCGCCGTCTTTCTGTCATGGTGCATAACCTCTTTAAGAAAGAAAGATGCGGCTGTCAGAATCGGACCACTTGACTGGCTGGTACTGGGTTATGCTGCCATGTACTGTATTTCAATAATCGGTGCCGTCGATACCAGGCAGGCGATATCCGGTGCACTCAAAGCCTTGAATTATGGCTTAATCTACTTCTTGGTGGCTCAGATCACTTTGGACCTAAAATTGTTTAAGAATTGGCTGGTGGTCTTATATGCCAGTTCGGTGGGAGTGGCCTTGATCGGCATCGGGTGCGCTACCGGATATGTGAATTATCCCGCGGGATTTGACGGCCAGAACATAACTTCAACCTTACAGTACGTTAACGCTACTTCAGCCTATATGGCGATTATGTCCATAATTGGCATTACTCTTGCATTAAACGCGGAGAAAACCTGGTACCGGGTTCTATACTCCTTTACGGTCTCACTGCTGATTCTGGTATCCGTAAACGCGGCGTCCAAAGGTGCGTGGGTTATTTTTATCCTGGCCTTGGTTCTCTTCCTGGTCGGTATGCCGACCAGGTACCGGATTAAGTCGGTGTACTTTTTCATTGCAACTCTGGCGGCCGGTCTGGCTTCCTCCCATCTGTTTATGCTTAATGTTCAGAACGAACAGCCGGTGTTGGCTCTGCTTAGTTTAAGTTCAGGACTCGGTATCGTACTGGCTGCCATCCTTTTGTGGCAGGCGATGGTGAGATTCCAGCAGGTTAAGGGGACCTGGAGGACGGCAGCGCTATCCGTTTCCGGCCTGGTAGCGGTAACAGCCGCGGGCTGGGTCCTGGTCGGGAATAAAGCCGTTACCGCTTTTGGAAATATTACTGCCGAGATGGCTCAGTTTACCAACTTCCAGAGTTCGAGCTTTGTTTCCCGCTGGGCCATGTACTGTGATGCAGCAAGCATTATAAAGGACCACCCGGCGCTGGGAGCAGGCGGGGGCGGGTGGAATCTTCTCTATCACCAATACCAGGACTTCCTCTACTGGACAACAGAGGTTCATAACCACCTGCTGCAGGTGGGAGTGGAAACCGGTATCCCGGGTATGCTGATCTGGCTGGGCTTGTTTGCAGCTCTGGCATATTACATCTATAGAATAGGAAAGAGTGATATTGACGACCAGGTTAAGGTCCTGGTCTGGGGAGTGGGGACTGCGGTGTTTGCCTTGGGAGCCCACAGCCTGATTGACTTTGACCTCTCCATTCCTTCATTGCAGATACTGTTCTTCGCGTTTTTAGGGTTGATGTCCTCAGCCTTCGTGCCTTATGCTAATGTGGTTAATCAGTCTACTTCAAAGCGGATACTATTTGCGGGTATAGCAGTATCTGCGATTATTGCCCTTATTTCAGGTTCGATTCTTACATCGATATCAAGTGCAAAACAAAGCCAGGCTATGGCGCAAAGGGGCAATATGAATGCGGCCATTAACCAGCTGCAAAAAGCAAGCTCATTGGATCCCTTAAATGGTGAGTTGCATTTATCGCAGGCTCAGCTTTACTCCCAGCTGTACGTCAATCAGTATGGAGGCAAAACATCCCGGGATAAATGGCATGAGATGGCTACCGATCATGCCCGGGCGGCTGAATCAAAATCACCTATGAATCCTAGAATTCCTTCGCAACTAATCGGTGTATACACCAGACTGGGCAGCCATGAGGAGGCCACCCGCCTGGCCGAGACAACAATAACCCTCAATCCCTGGGATATTAACGCTCATAATAACCTGGCGAGCATTTATACCATCAGTGCGATTTGGCACCTGCAAGCCGGTGACCTGCCGAATGCAAATAAATTTATAGAACTCGCTCTGGCCACACCGGAACGAATTGAGCAACAGGCGGCCAAAGCCAGAGCTGGGGTGGGTTTCCAGCTCGCTCCCAACAGCACCACCACCTATATTCTGGCTCAGGCTCATTATTACCAGGGAGATTACCCAACGGCTCTGCAGGAATTCGAAAGCCTGCTCGGTCAGACATTTGCCGCGGAGGATGAGTTCAAGACCATGTATGCGGCTGCACTCTACAAGAACGGCAGACAGGCTGAAGCTGAACAGGTGATGGCCGAATTTAAGGCCGCCAAGCCTGATGTGTATGCTCGATATCAATGGACTAGAAACCTGCCGGCGATTGCGGGAAACTAGATAAAAACAGTGTAACAGGAGCTGCTGACCATGTTTTTTGAATTCAGAAACCGGAATAAAACAGTTAAGGAACTGCGCAAGAATCAAGGATACACGGTCAAAGAACTGGCCTTTAAGCTCAAGGTCGATACCTCGGTTATCGCAAAAATTGACCACTTAAAATTAAAAGAAGTACCCGAACCTATAAGATCCAAAATACTTCCGATCCTGCGCGGAGACTATATGGATAAGATTCCGTGGTAGGGGAACCCACTTTGCTGGGTCATTATCTTCCTTTGGTCTTAAATTCGGCGACCGAACCATCCATACACTCGCTGAAGAACTCCTTACATATGCGCTCTACTTCAAAGCGGTTGAAATTGCCGTTTCTCGCGATGAAGATCCGGCCGTGGCCGGTATTGTCAAGCTCTTCGTCTTTGTTGAACAGTTCTTCTGCGATCTTTTCACCGGGCCTGCTGCCGGTGATCTTGATCTCAATGTCTTTCCCCGGGGTCAGCCCGGAAAGCCGCACCAGGTCCTCCGCCAGTTCCAGGATGTTCACCGGGTCCCCCATATCGAGAACGAAAATCTCGCCCCCTTTGGCCATGGCACCGGCCTGAATCACCAGCTGCACCGCTTCGGGTATGGTCATGAAATACCTTGTCATATCGGGATCGGTAACCGTAACCGGCCCCCCGCTATCAATCTGCTTTTGAAATATGGGAATAACGCTGCCGCGGCTCCCCAGAACATTGCCAAAACGGACGGCGGAATACGTCCCCGGGCCAACAGAATTGGCCTGCATGACCAGCAGTTCACACAGGCGCTTGCTGGCCCCCATGGCGTTGGCGGGGTCCACCGCCTTGTCGGTGGATATGAGGATAAAGGTTTTAACCCCGCTTTTTTGTGCACAGTCGATAAGGTTCCTGGTGCCGACGACGTTATTCGCCCAGGCCTGAGCGGGGAAGCGCTCCATCATGGGTACGTGCTTATAGGCGGCGGCATGAAAGACAACTTCCGGTCGGTGGGTCTGCAGGCAGTCATACAGGCGGTCATAATCCTTCACGTCCAGGAGCACCGCCTCCAGGGAAAGATCCGGCAGCAGGTTGCGTAGACCCAGTTCCAGTTCGAATAGGCTGTTTTCGCTGTTATCAAGGGCGATCAGCTTCCGGGGTTTGTACCTGCCGATCTGCCGGCACAGCTCGCTGCCGATCGAACCTCCGGCACCGGTTACCATAACCGTGCGGTCTGTCAGGTAGCCGGCAATGCTTTCAATATCCAGAGTTACCGAGGGTCGACCCAAAAGGTCCTCCAGGTCAACGGGTCTGAGTTTGGGCACCATTCCCCCATTACCCTGTTTTATCAGCTTCACAACCACCTTGGCCTCTTTACAAGTCTGGATTAAACTCCTCAGTTCCTGGCCTTTCATGGCTTTGGCCACCACGACTTCATCAATATTGTAGGCATTGATCAGCCGTTTGATTTCGGAGGTAGTTCCCAGAACCGGGATCCCCATAATCGACGTTTTTTGGCTGCGCAAGTCGTCATCCACAAACCCAACCACTTCGTTTTTTGCCAGGCGAGCCGCCAGTACCCCGACCTCGCTTACGCCCACCACACAAACCCGGCTCTGCGAGGTCCTGCTCATAAGGTATTCCCTGACCATCCGCCACCAGAGGCGTGAGGAGCCAATGAAAAAGATCCCCAGGAGCCAGGCAATAATGTAAGTGCTCCGGGGCAGTTTGACCAGGTTGAGAAAATAGACGGATATCACCAGGGCTCCGATGCTGATGGAGACCGCCTTGACGATGTCCACCAGTTCCTGGATACTGGCATACTCCCACAGCCGGTTGTACAGGTCGACAATAACAAAGCTAACCGCTGAAATCCCCGCTATTACAGGAACAACGGTCACCAGGCTGTTTATGTTTTCCGGGGGTATGGCCCATTCAAACCGAAGCAGATGGGCCAGGTAAAACGACAGCACAACTAAAAAAACATCAAGGATCACTAATATGTATCTATGCAGTTTCATTCTTACCTCTTATGTATATTAGTATTAGGGAGCATGGTCCGACTTGGTACAATCAATTCATGACAATGTTAATAGATTCTTTATAGATTGACGATATCCTGCAATAAAAAGTTCGATGTTCCGGGAACTACCGCCTAGTATGATAAAACCAGTGTGAATAAGGGACTGATTAAATATGAGCAGTTTCGATCGCTGAATGCCTCGGGTAGGTCGGGGCAAAACAAAGCCGCCCGGGTGACGACCGTAAGGGGAAAATACCGTCCAGGCGGCTTTCAATACATATAGTTATTTTATGTTCCTGCAACCGTTAAGTGAATTGCCGAAATAACGGTATCAAAGCCCTAACAGCCTGGCGGCGTTACCGCCCATCAGCTTGGCCTTTTCATCCTCGGGCAGGTTCAAACCCTTAATGCGGTTAACCCAGTCCCGAGAGGAAGTCATCCCGAAAAAGATGGGGTAATCAGTCCCGAAGAGAACCCGGTCCAGCGACCCCAGCCTGTTAATGATCCGCTTGAGGTATTCCTCGATCTTTTGGTCGTCGTATACTTCCCAGGCTGAAATATCCATGTAAACGGTGTCGAAATCCTCCGCCAGATTAAGCGCCAAATCAAACCAGGGACTCGCTTCGGCCTTTCCGGGAACAAATGGGGTAACCTCAGGATTGAGAACATCACTTCCTCCAGAGTGAGCCAGTATTATCTTTAATCCGGGGAATTTTTGCATCAATGGACGGAAGTTGTCGGGATGACCATGGTGCTGCGGTGACATGCCGGCAACAGCGCAATGGAATGTGACGGGTAAATCCTTTTCCATACAGATCCGGTATAATGCGGTGCAAGAGTCGTCAACCGGGAAAAATCCGGTGGGGGGATACAGCTTGAGGCCTTTCATGCCCCACTCCTGAACTGCGGTAAGGAAATGACGATCCACGTTGTCACGGCGGGGATCCATGGAAAAGAATGAGATCAGCCGATCGGGATGGGCTTGAGCCAGTTCCGCATATTCGCGGTTAATCGATACAATGTCCATCGGGGCTTCCTGCTGGTTGACAATAGCCAGGTCCAAAGGCAGGAGAACGGACTTGTCTATTCCAGCATCATCCATCCGCTGCAGCAGAGCGCTCCCATCCGGGTCGAGGAATGATTTCTCCTGTTCCTCGGGAGTCATGTTAATGCCGCAGGGAACATAGTAGGCGTACGCCAGGCCGGCTGTAAAAAGGGGCCATACTTCATCGGGCATCAGAAAACCTTTTTTCCACCAGTGAACATGGGCATCAATAATCATGCTTGATTCTCCTTCCATGGATTGTAATCTTTGTGTTTAAGTTACCATAAGGCGCTTCTTCGGTATCGACTGTACACTCCACCGATAATAGCGCCCCTAGCCCTGTGGTCTCCTTAGATACTGCGTACGTATACTCTCTCCACCGGTACACGTGCCTTTTCATAAATCTGTGGCCTCCATTGAGTAACGTAATTTGCAAAGAGGCATTATTGTTTACTTGATTTTGTCATCCCCGACCAATGAACAAAATCCAAGCCTTCTTTCTTCGCTATTCCGGCAAGCATATCCATTCTTTCTTTCGAGATCTGGCTTTCCTCTTCCATACTCCAGACGTGACCCAGTCGGCGGTATTTGGTGGAACAGGTATTATTAAAGGCCAGCAGATCGTACCTCGTTGTGTTAGGCAGATGGTTTCTTATAAAATGCGCAATCCGCCGGATATTTTCTTCACTGTCTGTGTACCCGGGAATAACCGGGGTGCGTACCCAGAGATTTTTGCCCTTACGAGCAATTTCTCTGGCATTGTCTAAAACGGTATCCAAAGAAACCCCCAGGACCCTCGGGTGCTTATCCTCATCCATTATTTTGAGATCCAGCAGAACAAGGTCGGCGAGCTCTACCAATGGCTCCAGGGCCTTCCATTTCGTGCCGCCGCAGGTGTCGAGGGCCATGTGGATACCTTCCCGCCGCATAACCTGCATCAAGGCGGCTGCAAAACCAGGCTGCAGAGAAGGCTCTCCTCCGGATAAGGTCATACCCCCTCCCGATTTTTCATAGAATACCTGGTCCCGTAAGACTATCGCGGCTACTTCTTCCACCGTCATACGTTTACCGAGAACCTCCAGCGCATTGGCAGGGCAAGCCACCACACACTGTCCGCAGGCATCACAGCGTCCCCTGTCAATAATAATGCCATCCTGGGTGAGGGCGAGGGCTGCCTTTGGACACTCACTTACGCAGGCCTGGACCCCAATGCAGCGAATACTATACCAGACCAGTTCCGGAGACACTTTAATGCTCTCGGGATTATGGCACCATGGGCAGTGCATGGGACAACCTTTCGTAAATACCGTGGTACGAATGCCCGGGCCATCCTCGGTGGAATTACGCTGAATGTTGAAAACCATTCCCCTAATCTCATTTGCTGCCGGCAAAAAACCATCTCCTTCTCCTATCCACAATCCAGGCCACCTGGCTGCTTCGCTCACCTCTAAATCTCAGAGAATTCGGTACGTGCAATTATGTCGTTCTGCAACGCCGTAGATAAATCTATAAAGCGGAATGAGTATCCCGTAACCTTGACTAACAGGTCCGGATAATTCTGCGGATTCTTCTGAGCATCCCTTAAAGTCTCGACCGCTACGGGATTGATCTGAACCTGCCGGCCTCCCAGTTCGAAATAAGCCAGCAGCATACTGGTGAACTTCTCGAGGCTCTCCTCGCTCTTAAATATCGAAGGTAACATGGTCATATTGAAGGTTGAACCGGCGCTCATATGAGCCTTGCAGGCCTTGGCCACCGAATGCATTGCCGCGGTGGCCCCATTCAGTTCGGTGCCGTTGGCGGGGGATATTCCGTTAGATACTGCTTGGCCGGCTAATCTGCCGTCCGGCGAAGCCCCGCACAGGAATCCTTCGATGACCTGGGTTCCGGCCGACATCATTATCGGACGATATGGCCCTCCCAGCACCGGAGATCTGTGACTTCTAACCGTTTTCTCCAGGACTTCCATAACCCACTGGGCCAGTTCGTCGGTCCTGGGATCATCATTGCCGTATTTGGGAGCTTTACGAAGCAGCATCTGCCTGACGTTTTCTGCCCCCGCGAAGTTGTTGCGCAGATGCTCAACCAGTTCCTCCATGGTAAGAAGATTCTCCTCAAAAACCGCCCAGCGGATAGCGGCGAGTGAATTCACAACACTGCCCAGGGCTTGAGTTCCCAGGGTGACATGATTGTAACGAGCGCCTCCCCCGGCAATATCATAACCGCTTTCCAAACAGCCCTCGATGGTTGATGAAAGCAAGGGACAGGGGAAATATTCAGCAATTATCTGATCTTTCATGTCCCCATGTCTCACGGCCGCATCCACAATGTAAGTGAGCTGCCCTACAAATGCTTCTTTTACATCTTCGAAAGTGGTAAAGGTGCTGGCCTTCGGCGTAGGCGCCCCGATGCGTTTCCCGTCTCGCAACCGGCATCCTTCGAATAGAGCCAACTCCAGCACCGGTATCAGATAGGTGCCGGTACCGGCAGTATATCCATTGTTATTACAGCTCCCGGTAGGTTCCGCACACCCCACGATTGAATAATCCCGTGCGTCTTCGAGCGAATAACCGTCAACAAGGAGGTCTCTAATAACCACCTCGTCATTGTAAAACGAGACTCCGGCCCCCTGCCAGTAAGTTCTGGCGGCGCGCTTGATGAAGTCCAGCGGTGTGTTCGGGGAGATCCGTACGCTGAAGCTTTTCCGGAGGCCTCCACCCAGGGAGTCATGAGCGTCCAGATAAAGGTAGGAAAGTTCATTAACCGCATTTTCTCCGTTCCGATCAACCCCGCCCAGGGTGATGTTATTGTGGCCGAAAACCAGGAAATGGGACACCTTAATCAGATGTTCTTCCAGAAGTTCCCGGGCGTGATCTGGGGTGAGTATCCCTTTATCAATATCATTTTTATAATATGGATACAACCATTGGTCCAGCCTGCCGATGGTCTGGACGCTATCATCACCATAGGAGATGGTGAGGACTACCTGGGTCATCCACACCGATTGGAGTGCCTCAATAAAGCTGCGGGGCGGATTGGCTGGAACCCATCGGCAGCGTTCGGCTATTTCCAGCAGTTCCTTTCTTCTAGGTTCTTCGCTCTCCTGCGCCATTTTTTCGGCCAGATCCGCATACCGATTGGAGAAATCACATACTGCCTCCGCACACACCTGAACCGCCTCATAGAAGTCTTTCCGCCGCTGGTAGTCTTTATCGTTTGGACTCAGCTCTGCGGCAGCCTTTCGAGCCCAGTCACCAATGCCTTTGAAACCGATTTCGAGTACACGCTTAACACCTACAATGATGTGCCCCTGTAGGTCGATGCTGTAAGCCAGTTCAGTGAGATCCGGGTCAACACCCCGTTTTTTCCATAGGGCGGCCTTCATGCTCCGGAGATCTCTTCCCTCCCAGTAAGGGAGGATTTCTTCCTTCAGTTCCCGGTACACCTCATCCGGCATGTTGAAAATCTCATGGTCAAACTGCTCGCTGTGTCCGCCAAGACCCGATAAAAGCATGGATATCTGCGGAGTGAGCTGGCCTTCCCGTTTCAACATGGCTTTTCGTATTGCGGCGTTGAGCATAGTTGTGCCTCTTTCCACTCCTAATACACTGGCTACAGGTTTCAAGGTCTTTGCGCCCACCAGGAGCTCATCATCGCCAATGCTGATGGACATATTCTGCAGCGTCTTTTTCAAACCATGCGCTGCACGCAGGGCTGGAGCGGCACCCTCCGTCTCCTTCCAGGCCTGGGTGTAATACCGGGCCCGTTCAATATCCACCTCATAAACGCTTTCCATCAACTTTTGCTTTAACCGCGCAATCCTGGGCGACATGACATTCTGCTTTGACCTCTCAGCAAAAACTGTGCTCATAATACCACTCCTTTCTTATAAAACCATGGGAAAGGATTAACCTATACCATAAGTACCGGCTGTTTTTGATTTGTTTTAAATATTGCTTATTAATCCAATATTTGCGCATTGCAATTTTTATGCCAACGCTGACAATCAGGCATATACTGTGATTTTGGGCATCAATATACATTCCTTTTGCGTAAATTTCGTAACATTTATGTTGCATTTATATCACAAGAGTTACAGTCATCTTTTCAGTCGGTGGCTCTTGGACTTCAAGCTCGCCAACACAAAAGTGGATATAAATGGCCAATCCATGACTATATGCAGGATCGTAAGTATTTGCAGCAATACCGCAGGAAGTTGGTAAAGCAAATACCTTGACAGATGGTTGCGGTGATGTTAGTAGTTAATTACGGTTACTTTCAATGAAGCAATTATTGGTAAATAGTCAGATTCTGTGCTGTGTTATGTAACAGAATGGATACAATAAGAGCATTTAGCCAGTAACAATAAGGGTGAGGGATCCGCTTTGGATGAGACTTTGAAAATTTGGGAGTCTCTGCATAAAAACGGTTACTATGAGGGGATAACCCTTTCGGAAGAGGTCAGGCAGTCCTGGGCTCGCAGCAGGTCTTTCGGAGTTGATCCGTATAAGCCCCGTTGTGACGTGGTTTTAAGCTCTGCTGAACTGCAGGAAAGGAAGAAAAATAACAAGGCCTTACTGGAACAGGCAACAGTAATGATGAAATACCTGGACCAGTTTATGAGGGATACGAACTTTGTTTTCTTTTTGGAAGACAGCGAAAATTACATAATCTCAACCTTGGGTGAGGAAAAGGCCTTGGAGGTAGCCGGGTATTCCAATCTGGTTGAAGGAGCCAACTGGTCGGAACAGGTGATGGGAACCAACAGCGGTTCACTGGCCCTGGTGCTAAAAAAGCCCATTCGGTTATGTAGATATGAGAACTTTTGTCGGGTTACTACTTTCTCACACAGTTCATCGGCTCCCATTTTCAATGATGAAGGTGATGTGATAGGCGTCTTTGGTATTGCAAGTCCATACTACATGGAAGACAGGTACAATCTTGGTATAGCCGTAGCCGCATCCAAAGCCATTGAACGCCAAATGGCTCTCCACAAGTCCTATCAGAACAGCGAAATGGCTAATCTCCACAAAACTGCCATTATGGAATCCATGTCTGAAGGAGTCTTAACCCTGGATCGTGAATTCAGAGTCACTCATCTTAACCTGGTGGCGGCCCGCAATCTCGGAATCGATTACAATCACTCAGTTGGCCGTACAATAATGGAACTACTATATCCCGGTAATGATTTTTTTATTGATCGAATAACCGGTAAAAAACGGCTTTCCGGTGAGCCCGTAATCATTAAGCAAAAGAATGGCACGGTTAAGGTAGCAATCAGCTCAACACCGCTTAGCGACAACAACGGCAAAGTGCTGGGCACGGTAATAATCCTCCAACCGATGAAACAGTATAAGAAACTGATCGAGAGAGTATCGGGAGCTCATGCTACCATCACTTTCGCAGATATCATTGGACAGTGTGCCGAATTCAAGCATGCTTTAATGAGCGCCGAAATCGCTTCCAAATCGAATTCCAACGTTTTATTGCAGGGGGAAAGCGGAGTCGGCAAAGATATGTTTGCTCAGGCGATTCATAATGCCAGCAGCCGATCCCGCGAGCCTTTTTTCGCCATTAATTGTGCCGCACTGCCACGCGAATTGATTTCCAGCGAATTATTCGGTTACGAAGAAGGTGCTTTTACCGGCGCCCGTAAAGGAGGAAATCCAGGCAAATTTGAACTTGCTGATCAAGGTACTATCTTTCTTGATGAAATCGGGGAAATGCCTCTTGATTTACAGGGGTCGCTGTTGCGCTTATTAGAAGAAGGTACGGTTGTACGATTGGGTGGAAGAGAAGTAATCCCTGTTAATGTCCGTATCATCGCGGCCAGCAACAAAAATCTGCTGGAAGAGGTTAAGAAGGGCAATTTCCGGCTTGACCTGTATTATCGGCTGGAAGTGATAAACATTAAAATTCCGCCGCTGCGCGAAAGAGTGGAAGATATCCCCGAACTGGTTCATCATTTCATCAAGACCATCAGCCCCCGGTTGGGCAAGGAAATAACCGGAATTTCGGATCGGGCCTTGGAGATGCTGGCCAATTATGAGTGGCCGGGTAACATCAGGGAACTGAATAACGTGATTGAGCGAGCCATCAACATTGCCACTGGAAGCGTGCTCGATGTCGATCATATTACTATTCCCCATCAAAATAGCGGTGTTTCTTCGCGCAAGGGATTAAAAATTAGCAAAGATGCGCTGGAAGAGCAGTTGATCAGAAACTGTCTGCAGAAAAACAACAACAATAAAACCAAAGCCGCTGAAGAATTGGGTATCTCGCGCATGACTTTGTATCGAAAAATGGCCAAGTATTGCATCGAATAGTAAGTAAGGCGTCACTGGCAACAGGAGCTTCTTGTCATAACAAATAAAATTATCCTTATCTTCCAACAGTATTATATGATGAGTAATAGTTCTCGATATCTATATCCAGCTGATTAGACATAGCCCTCCGGCCCCAGGTTGTTTCCCGGGTCCACCGGGTTCGGGATGACGGGCTCTTCAACCTGTCCGGGGGTCGCGGGGTCCTCTGGCGGCGTCACCACCGGGTCCTCGCCGGGTTCTTCCGGCATCCCCGGTGTCAGTCCATCCCCCGGTTCCTCCGCTTCCCCGGTTTCCCCGGGCTTCGCCGGGTCTTCAGTCTCTGTTCCCTGTCTGCTTTCTTCCCTGCCACGGTCCTTGTTAACCACGGGGTAGGGCGATTCCTGGATTACCGCGACCTTACGGCCATCCATCAGGCTGGCAATGAGCTCTCTCGATTTGGTCTTGTCAACAATCCAGTAACTCGCTCCGGTATTAGGATCATCATAGAAGTATCCCGGCAGGGTCTGAGCCACGAGGTCGCCGGGTGAAAACTTTAGGGCCAGCTTCGCCAGTTCCAGCATGGTTTTGGTCCCCATGTTGGTCTCCACATTTTTCTTGAGTTCCGGCAGCAGGGAAGGAATTTTCAAGATGGTTTTGGTTTTGAACATTTCCTCGGCAAAGGCCTTCAAGAACTTCTGCTGCCGCTCCGTCCTGGCGATGTCAGCCAGCGCATCCCCCCGGTAACGGACATAGGCCAGAGCATCCTCGCCATTCAGGTGCTGGACTCCCTTTTTAAGGTTTATCCCCTCGGCAAGGTACTTCATATCTTTTTCCACATCGATGGTAACCCCGCCCAGGATATCTATCATATTGGCAAAGCCGCTAAAATTGGTCAGTACATAGTAATCAACCTTGGTGCCCAGCAGTTTTTCAACCGCTCTACAGGCTGCTTTCGGGCCGCCCACGACATTGGCGCTGTTGATCTTGTTGTCACCCGAACCCGGTACATCCACGCGGCTGTCGCGCGGGATTGAGATCAGCGCTACCTTTTGCAGTTCCGGGTTTATACATGCCAGCATCATGGTGTCGGTGCGGGCATTGGTTTCCCCGGGCCTCGCATCTATCCCCAGAAGCAGGATATTCACCGGCTCACCCTTTGCTATCTGGGGTTCATCCCTTACTTCCTCGCCGGAACCCCAGATGTTCAGGCCGGCCAACTGGGGAAGAGAGCAACCCACAATAAAGGAGAAGATAAATACTGCAATTACCGCCAGTATTTTTTTGTATCGCGGTGTGGTTTTTTTCTTCCTCGCTTTGGTTTCTTTCTTCATTCTTCCTTGCCCCCTGTAACCGGTAAGCTCTGTCTCTGATCATATCAAGCCTCTTGAGATCCTTACCTGTCTTGAATTCTACCATACCGGCCGGATACAGCGCCACAAAACTGCCGCAGATTGCCGGCTGACCGGTGAAGTTCTCACCCGCTTACAAGCGTGGTTTCTTCCCCGGCCCTTGGAGCAATCAAAGGCCTTTGGTATAACGGCCTTCCTTCGGGAGACGTTCCTCAATCCCTGAACCCCCGCCGATGATTCCCACCCTGCGGGCGCCAATGATCATCATTATTAAGACCGCCGCCAGTACCAGCAGAGCTTTGGGGCTGCTTACATAAGCCATAACCACCGCCGCTCCTCCCAGCAGGGCGCTTACGAAATATATTACAATAACGCTCATTTGATGACTCATACCCATTTCCATCAGACGATGGTGCAGGTGGTCCTTATCTGCTCCAAATATGGGCTTCTGGTTGTTAACCCGCCGTATGATGGCAAACAGGGTATCAAACACCGGTATACCCAGGATTATTACCGGTATACACAATGAGATCAGGGTCGCTCCCTTGGCCAGTCCCGATACCGATAGACAGGCCAGGATAAACCCCAGGAACATAGAGCCCGAGTCGCCCATGAATATCCGGGCCGGGTGGAAATTGTGAGGCAGAAACCCGATTATTGCCCCGGTCAGCACTAAAGCCACATAGGCAATAACCACCTGATTTCCCTTCCAGGCCACAATCCCAATGGTGATGGCCGCTATGGCGCAAACCCCGGCCGCTAAGCCGTCCAGGCCGTCGATCAGGTTGACGGCATTGGTAATCCCGATAATCCACAAAAGCGTAAGGGGGATGCTTAAAACCCCCAGTTCAAATACTCCATCAAAGGGATTGGTCATTACATCAACCCGGACCCCACAGTAAACGGCAATCAGAGCGGCTGCAATCTGGGCGGCGAGTTTGGCCCAGGGGCTCAAATGGTAGATGTCGTCCAAAACCCCCACCAGGAAGACCACAGTTCCGCCCAGCAGGATCCCGATCAAGGTCCGATCCAGGCTTAAGGTGGCTCCAACAATCACAATAAATGCTATAAATATGCCGGCACCGCCCAGACGAGGCATGGGCTGGCTGTGTACCTTGCGCGCATTCGGCTGATCTACAGCCCCGATGCGAAACGCCAGCTTAATTATCACCGGCATAAGTAGATACGCCAAAACAAACGCAATTATTACACCGGGGACGTAAATATGGAAGGTGTTTTCCATAATAAATTCTCCACCCCCACAACCTAGAAAAATTCTAGCACTGACCCCCCTGCCTGTCCACCGGGTAAATTCATCCATGCTCCCCGCTGACGTCCATACATTCATTAATTCCCGTTACAGGTTGCAGGAACACCACCACAAATGGTGAACAGCGAACACGAAAACCTCACCCTCTTTTTGGAGCGGACCCTCTTCGGAGCATCTCTTTTACGGTCTCCTTCTTCTCTTCGCCCCCTTAACTTTACAGTACCAATACTGTTATTGGGTACTTCTACGGCCGTCTGCGGTTACCTTTTTTGCTTAACAAAATTTCGACATAGACGGTTCATTTGATAAAATTGGAATAAATCAATGCCAATTACATCCATTGGAGAGAACCCCTCAACCGAAGCCGGGTTGTTTGGGGAAAACGTGAACACCAGGTGTGATTCTGCTATACTGTTCTATATATCAAATGCGAAGATAAGAAGCGGAGGTTGTTATGTTAGACAAGCAGGGAAGACTGTTCGGCAGAATAAGCATTATCGACCTGGCCATTATCGTGGCGGTCGTTCTGGTAATCGTCGGGGTCTTTTATCGCGGAAAGGGCCCGGATACGGCGGTAGCCCCCAAAACCGTACAGATCAAAGTGGTATGCCCCTTTGTTTACCCTGATGTGGTCCCCAATGTCAATGTGGGTGATCAGCTGGTGGCCAACAATCAACTGGTGCCGGTATATATAAAGGATGTCGAGGTTAAGAAGGCGGCAACCACGGTCAGCAAACCTGACGGGAGCATGATCCTGACCGAGAATCCATTCCGCAAAGATATCTTTCTGGTAATTGAGGGTGAAACCACGGCGGTCAGCCCCCATCAGATAATGCTGGGGGGACAGCAGGTGCGGGCGGGAAAAGATGACTATTACGTAAAGACCCGCACGGTGGAACTCAAGGCAACTATACTCCAGGTGGAAGTGAAGTAGCTATGACCCTGTTGCATCGCTGGCTGGCGGGGAGCCTCTTCCTGGGCTGGCTGCTCAAAATTCGACTGCAGCCCGCTCTGGTGGAAGGCTCATTAATAATACGAATACTTAAGTGGATTGTAGATCGGGTGCGCGACCTGCTCCAGGGTAGTTGGTTTCTTTCCTGGCTCGTTCGCGGGGAATCCCGTGGCGGCACGGCTGATCCCGGCCTGTTCGGCCCCATCTTCGGCCGGCTGTGGGATCGACTGCTGCAAGCACTGTGGTCCCTGGGAGCCTGGGCACGACCGTTGATTGAGGGCAGTATTCTCCTCTCCCGTCCGGCAGTAGCGGTGGGCCTGGTGCTTGCTCTCGCAGTGGGCGCGGACCTGGCGGTTAACGAACCCCGGGGCTCTGCTCTGGCCGTAAAGATCTGCCTTCTGCTGCTGGGAGTCCTGCTTGTAATCTGGCGTCCCACCCGGGAATGGTGGCGGGTCAGCCTTGTCGGCAGGTTCCTGGCCTGGTGGAACGGTTACCCGGAAACGGCTCCCGGGGAGCGACCGGGCATGGAATACAGCCTGTTCCTGGTGATCGCCTATTGCCTGGTTGATTACGTACTTCGCACCTACTCCCCGTATCCTCTTTTGGTCGGGGTTTGGGATGAACTCTTGTTCATCCTGATTGTGGGAATCCTGCTGGTGAGGACCGGTCTGCAGAATCTCTCGCCGCAGGGCACAGGTCTTCTGGTACCTTTCCTGCTTTATCTAAGCGTTTATGTCTTCCTGTTCATAATCAAATCTCCGGAAACCGCTCCGGCGGTGGAAGGGCTGCGGGTTTATCTGCAGTATACCCTCTGGTTTTTTGTCGGGGCCAACCTGCTTTTCAATAGGTCCCAATTCAAGTGGCTCTGTGACATATTTCTGCTGGTGGTTTTCCTGGTGGCCTTGTACGGCGTCTACCAGTATTACATCGGGGTGGAGATCCCGACGTCATGGTATGACAGCAAGGTGGAAACCAGCATAACCACCCGGGTTTTCTCTATTATCGGCAGCCCCAACGTCCTGGGAAGCCTCCTGGTGCTGGCCATCCCCATCTCACTGTCCGGCCTGCTGACCAGCAGGAACGGCCTTAAGCAAGTTGTTTATGGCGGGATTTTCCTGACCATGTTGGCCTGCCTGGTCTTCACCCTCTCCCGGGGGGCCTGGTTGGCCCTGGGGATCACGGTAATCCTCCTGGGACTGTGGCTGGACCGGCGCATCCTCTATGGCCTATTGATAGTGGCTGTACTGACTCCGGTCGCGGTGCCCTCGGTCTATGACCGCCTGGCTTATATGACCACCCCCGAATATATGGCTTCCAGCGAACGGGGCGGGCGTATTGGCCGCTGGACCAAGACCCTGGCCACCTGGCAGAGCGCGCCGGCAACGGGCGTTGGCCTGGGGCGGTTCGGCGGAGCGGTGGCTGCGCGTTACTATCCCAACGATTCCTTTTACGCGGACAATTTTTACCTCAAGACCGGAGCCGAGGCCGGGTGGATGGGCTTCGGCGCCCTGCTTTTGCTGCTGGTGGCCGGAATACGCCTGGCCCGCAGCAGCCTGGATCAGGTTGATGACCCCCACATACTGGCCCTGGGTCTGGGAGTCCTGACCGGGCTCCTGGGCATCCTGGCCCATAATGCGGTGGAAAACATATTTGAGGTTCCGATGATGGCGACTTACTTTTGGTTTCTCCTGGGACTCCTGGCGGCCCTGCCGCGAGTAACGGTGAAAGCCGGTGGCGTAAGGGAGCATTATGAAGAAGCTTAAGGTTTTACAGGTAATCGGTGGCGGTGAAATCGGCGGAGCCGAGAGGCACCTGCTTACCCTTATGCGCCTTATGGACCGGGAGAGGTTTACCCCCGAGCTCCTCTGCCTGTGCCGGGGGCCGTTTGCCCCTCAGTGCCGCCAGGAAGGGATTACCACCCACGAGGTGATAATGCGCCATAAGCTGGATCTTGCTACCGTGGCCCCCATACGCCGCCTCATCAGGAAACAGGATATTGACATCGTGCACACCCACGGGGTGCGAGCCAACCTGGTAGCCCGCATCGCAGGCCGGGCGGAGGGAGTTCCGGTCGTAACCACCTTTCACAGCCTGCTGCGCTATGACTATTCCTCATCAGCTGAAGCCCTGGTAGCCCGAGCTTTGACCAGGCTGACCAACAACCGCACCGACCGCTTCATTGCCGTTTCGGGAGCGGTCAAAGAGGACCTGACGACCATGGGGGTAAAGCCGGATAAGGTGCAGGTCATCTACAACGGGCTTGATGTCTCGGCGCTGGTTCCCGGTGATGACCCCGATGCGGTGAGAAGGAAACTGGGCATTCTCCCGGGACAGCGGGTAGTAGCCATGGTAGGTCGGCTGCATGCAGTCAAGGGTCACGTCTTTCTGCTGCAGGCCGCCCGGCAGGTGGTAGCCCAGTACGACGATGTGGTCTTTCTTTTGGTGGGTGAGGGGACGGAACGGCGGCTGATTGAACGAACCGTGGAGGAACTGGGCCTCAATGACAAGGTAATCATGACCGGTTATTACCCCAATGTCAGCGAGCTCTACCCGATAATGGATATGCTCTGCCTACCCTCACTCATGGAAGGAATGGGACTGGTTCTCCTTGAGGCCATGTACTTCGGCGTCCCGGTGGTGGCCACCCAGGTGGGAGGTATACCCGAACTGATCATTGATGGAGAGAGCGGCCTGCTGGTGGCTCCGGGAAACAGCGAGGCCCTGGCGGTAGCCATCACCTGGCTTCTGGACGATCCTGATCTCCGCCAGCGCTTGATAGTCGGGGGCCAACGGCGGGCGCAGGAGTTTACCGTGGAAAAGATGGTGCGCCAGACGGAGATGGTTTATACCGGTCTCTTTTCTTAAGAATAGAAGTGAGCTCCCAACATGAAGCAGCCTAAAGATGAGGGAGAATTAAAACTGTGTTTGAACAGATATAGAGAGGTACCTTAGGTGAAGGAACTGCACAATCAGGACATAATCTGCATCTCCTCGGTGGACTGGGAACCGCTGTGGACCCGCAAGCAGCAGGTGATGTCGCGGCTGCCGGCATCCAACCGCATCCTTTACGTGGAACCGCCGGTATCATGGCTGTCCCCGTTTAAGGACCCTGCCTGCTGGGAGAAGTGGCCCCGGTGGAGGAAGGGCATCCGCCGGCTTAACGAAAACATCTTCCTGCTGTCACCGCCGGTCATGCCGCCATTCAGCAACATCTACCCCTGGATAAACCGTATCAACCAGGCCATTCTCGCACGGTCGGTCAGGAACGCCGCCCGCAGCCTGGGTATGAAAGACCCGATATTGTGGACTTACCTGCACAGCAGCGCTCCCCTGGCCGGAAAGCTGGGGGAAAAGCTCCTGGTCTACGACTGTGTGGACGAGCACTCCGAATACCAGGGTTTTAATCCCCGGGCGGTGCGGGCCATGGAGAGAGAACTCCTGGGAAAAGCGGACCTGGTATTCGTTACCGCGCAGGGCCTCTATCGCGACAAAGCACCCTACTGCCGCGAGATACACCTCTCTCCCAACGCCGCTGATGTGGGCCACTTCATGCTGGCCGATGACCCCTCGACTCCGCTGGCCCCGGAAATGGCGGAGCTGCCGCGTCCGGTTCTGGGGTTCATCGGAGCCATCAAGGAGTGGGTGGACCTGGATCTCCTGCAGCAGGTCGCCGAGCGGCGGCCGGATTGGACGCTGGTTATGGTGGGCCCAGTCGGTGCGGGGGTGGATGTGTCAGCCTTGAGCCGGCTCGCCAATGTCATTTTACTGGGGCGACGCGATCGTCAGGTGCTGCCCTCCTACTTGAAAGGGTTTGATGTCTGCCTGAACCCCTTCCGGCTCAACCGTCTGACGGAAACCGTCAGCCCCCTGAAGTTTTACGAATACCTGGCTTCGGGCAAGCCGATTGCTTCGGTGCCGATGCCGGAAATCCAGGAATTTGCCGCCGTGGTGGAGTTTGGAACCGGGCTGGAGGGCTTCATGGATGCCATCGAGCGGGCCCTCGATGATACCCCGGCCAGGAAGGCGGAGCGGCTCCGCATGGCCTGGGAGAACTCCTGGGAAAGCCGGGTGGCCTTTATGATGGATAAAATCGCCGCTCACCTGGAAGGCTGAAGCCCGGTTGAAGCACCAGGGTTTTACTTGCCCGAATGTTGCGGAAATTCGGAAGCAGCCCGGGCTAAAGCAGACTTGCTGAACCGTCGATTACATTTCCCTTTTCCCGGGCATGATTGACTAATACCTATCGGCCTGTTATCATTGTCGCGGAGTGCTGAATAAGCAGCCTGCAACGGCATGGTCGTCGATAAAACACGACGTTACGGTCTTCCCGGTAACGATCACTATATACCACGGGTCGGGTTCTTACGGTGGCGTCAGTGAGCGATACATAATACTGCAGGGGAGAGGACTAATTATGAAAAAAGTCTGCATATTCGGATTGGGTTTCGTCGGCCTTCCCCTGGCCCTGAGCTTTGCCATGCGCGGATGCCGGGTCATCGGAGTCGATATAGATAGACAATTAATCGAAGATCTGAACCGGGGGATCACCCATCACCTCGAATCATATGGCGACCGGGGCATCCAGGAAATCCTGCAGGACGAGCTGGCTTCGGGTCGTTTTCGTGCCACCCTGGACTGCATGGAGGCCGTGAGCGAATGCGACAACATCATAGTCACCGTGGGAGTTCCGGTGGAGAACGGCCGGCACGACTTATCACCGGTTACCACTGTCTGCCGCTCCATATCCGAGGGATTGAAGCCGGGCGACTTGGTGGTCATCCGCAGTACCCTGATCCCGGGAACGACCCGGGAAGTCATCCTGCCCATCCTGGAGCAATCCGGGCTTAAAGCGGGGAATGACTTTTTCCTCGCCTACTCTTCGGAAAGGATTGCCGAAGGCAGGGCCTTTTATGAGTTTGAAAACATGCCGGCTGCGGTGAGCGGCATCAATGATGAGAGCGCGGAAAGAGCCCACGACCTCATCAGTATTGTGACCAAGGCCCCGATAATCAGGGGCAGCCAGATAGAGGTGGTGGAGACCGCCAAGGTGATGGAGAACATCTCCCGGGATGTGGACATTGCCATGAGCCAGGAGTTTGCCCGGTTTGCCCGGGGCCTGGGCATTGATATCTTTGAGGTGATCCGGGTGGCCAACACCCACCAGCGGGTCAATCTTCTTACTCCAGGGCCGGGAGTGGGTGGATACTGCCTCCCCAATGCCCTTTATTACCTGCTGCCCAAGGCAGAGGAAATGGGGCTCGAGCTTCCCCTGCTCAAAACTGCCCGGCGGATCAATGACAGCGTGCCCGCCTTTGTCGCCGGTCTGGCATTAAAAAACCTGGACGTTCCTCCCCGGGAGGCCCATCTGGCGGTCCTGGGTATTGCCATGAAGGACTACTCCAACGACGACCGGATAAGCCCGGCCCGGGAAGTAATCAGCCACCTGCAGGCTGCGGGATGTACCGTTAGGGCTTATGACCCGGCAGTCCCTTCCGTATATCCATACAAGGTCGAATCCCTGGAAAAGGCGGTAAGGGGCGCGCACGGCATTCTGGTGCTGGCCCGGCAGAACGGCATTGATTACCACAACCTGGCTCTGTTCAAGGAGAGCCTGGTGGGAGGGAAACCCTTTATCCTTGATACCAAGAATATCTATGAACGGTCGGAGGTCGAGTCCTACGGCCTGAAGCTGGAAACGCTGTGAAACAGCACCGGGGGAAGGTATAATGACAGAAAAAAGCACCCTGGTCAAAGCTGCCGGTCTAATCCTGGCCATCAGCATTATAGGCAGGCTCCTGGGTTTTGTGCGTGAGCAGGTCATCGCCGCCGAGTTCGGCACCACCATGGCTACCGATGCTTACCTGATGGCCTTTACCATTCCCAACCTCATATATGTGATACTGGGCGGGGCCTTGGCCACCGCCTTTATTCCGGTCTTTACGTCCACCAATATCAACCAGGGGCGGGAGGAAGCATCCCGGTTGGCCAGTTACATCGCCAATCTGGCGGCCCTGGTGATGAGCATCATTGCGGTTCTGGGAATCCTGTCGGCTCCCATACTGGTATCCCTTATTGCGCCGGGCTTCTCTCCCGAGGCCAAGGCCCTCACCGTAAAGCTGGCTCGGATCATGTTCCCCTGCGTGCTCCTTTATACCCTCTCCATGCTTCAGGGAGGAATACTCAACAGCCTGCGGCATTTTACCATGCCGGCCTTTACCTCGGCCGCTTTTTCGGGGACGGTAATATTGTCAGTCTTTCTGCTGGTCCCGGAGATGGGGGTCTATGGGCTGGCCCTGGGTACAGTCCTGGCAATGGTGGTCCAGGTCCTCATCCAGGTTCCGGCCATGTTCGGCCGTGGTCTCCGTTATTACCCCTCAGTCTCGCTTCAGCATCCGGGGGTGCAAAAAATCGGCGAACTGGTGCTTCCGGTAATGATCGGCACCGGTGTGAACCAGATTTATGTAACTATTGACCGCATCCTGGCCTCCACCCTATCCGAAGGCAGCCTGGCGGCCTTGAACTTTGCCAACAAGCTGATGTTTCTGCCCTTCAACCTGTTTGTAGTCGCGATCAATACCGCGGTCTTTCCCTCTTTCTCAGCCCTGGCCGCTAAGGGCGACCACAAGGGGCTAGGGGATACCATGGTCTTTGGGCTCAACCTGGTAGGGCTTTTTACCATCCCGGCCGCAGTCGGGCTGTTTGTCTTGAGTTCCCCCATCGTCCGCGTACTCTTCGAGCGGGGCGCCTTTGATGCCCAGTCCACTCAGATGACCGCCTTTGCCCTCCAGTTTTTTATCTTCGGCCTGTTTGCCCAGGGGGCTTACAATGTAATAAACCGCACCTATTACGCCCTGCATGATACCAAAACCCCGGTCAAGATCAGCATTGCGGTGGTGATCCTCAACCTGATCTTAAGCCTCATCCTGATACGCTATCTGCAGCATGGAGGTTTGGCCCTGTCCAACAGCCTGGCGGCTCTGGTCAATATGTTCCTGGCTTACTGGCTGCTGCGGCCCCGGCTGCCTGATCTCCCGGAGAAGAGGCTTTTTCTCAATCTCGGCAAGATCCTCCTGGCTTCTCTGTTAATGGGATTGGGCGTGTACCTCTTGGATATCCTGCTGGCGGCTCGGCTCGAAATGACCTACTTTAAGGGACAGCTAATACACCTTGGTGCCTGTATGATGTTCGGAGTGGCATTGTACCTGGTGCTGGTGGTTCTACTGCGGGTAGATGAGGTCCGGGAGTTCATAGGCCGGTTGGCCTCGCGGTTGCAGGGTAAGGCCGGGAAAGAAGGCGACCGGGAACAGGTTTGAAGTAGAGAATAGACTTATAACACGGCGGCTTCGAACCGGGGACCCGATGGGGAGTTGCCGAGCGTGTTTGCATTTCGCTCATAACACGGTGGCGTCCCGCGATGCCGTTACTGCATCAGGGAACGCCCCGTGTTTCATTTTCAGTCCCTCAGGGGGCGCAGGGTGGGAAACAGGATCACGTCTCTTATCGAGGGGGAGTCGGTGAGGAGCATGACCAGCCGGTCGATGCCGATGCCCATTCCTCCTGCGGATGGCATGCCGTAGGACAGCGCGTTCAGGTAATCCTCATCCATCATGTGGGCTTCGGAATCCCCCTGGCTGCGTTTGGTCATCTGCATCTCAAAACGTTTCCGCTGATCAATAGGATCGTTGAGCTCCGAAAAGGCATTGCCCAGCTCGCGGTTCACGGCGAAGATCTCAAACCGGTCGGTAAGCTGGGGATTGTCCCGGTTGCGCTTGGCCAGAGGCGAGATTTCCACCGGATACCCGTATATAAAGGTGGGCTGGATTAGGTGAGGCTCAACCTTCTCCTCAAATATGGCGTTGATAATCTCACCCCGGGTCGTGTTACTGTCGATCTTCAGCCCCAGGTCC
>ERZ773359.1120-NODE-1120-length-37874-cov-7.716597_pt1 | contig 37874 bp, 29 predicted proteins | sample MGYA00374955_ERZ773359 | MGnify/ENA primary metagenome ERZ773359 (study PRJEB29098, sample SAMN04486028) | biogas fermenter metagenome | study: EMG produced TPA metagenomics assembly of the Biogas fermentation microbial communities from Germany - Plant 4 DNA1...
AAAAATATAATTGCTTTGAAAAATAATCGACCCGATAGAAAAACAGTCACTTTAGCTCACGCCGGCGTGACTGTTTGTTATTTTTCGTTATCGTTTGTTCCCGGCAATTCCGAAAAAGTGGTTTTGCATTCCGGGTACCTGTTGCAGGCGTAAAACTTCTTCCCCCGCGAGCGGCCGCGTCGCGAAACTTTCTCCACCAGATGACCGATCCCGCAATTGGGACACGCGACGTCGGTCTTCTTTTCCTCTTTTTTCACGTAATGACATTTGGGAAAAGCCGAGCACGCGACGAACTGCCCGTACCGCCCGTTTCTGATTACGAGCTGGCTCCCGCATTCCGGGCAATACTCGTCGAGATAAACGGGGTAGATTTTTTCCATATGCGCGCTCGCGTATTCCACGAGGGGCATAAATTTATCATAAAACAACCGCAATTCCTCATGCCATACTTTCTTCCCGAGCGCGATTTCGTCCAAAACAGTTTCCATTTCCGCCGTGTATTTTACGTTTATAATATCGCTGAAATATTGTTCGAGTTTTTCGGCGGTAAGAATTCCCTGGTCGGTGGGGACGAAACTGCGGTTTTCCATTCGCACGTAATAGCGCTGCTTTAACGTGTCGACGGTTAGCGAGTAAGTCGAGGGCCTGCCGATTCCCAACTCCTCCATTTTTTTGATCAACCGCGATTCCGTGTAACGCAGCGGCGGAGAGGTAAATTTTTGCTCGGGAACTGGCTCGACGCCGCTCAGGACCTCGCCCGTCGCGAATTCCGGCAAGGTTTTGATCTGCGCGTTTTCGTAAGGCGCGTAAAACCGAAGGTAACCGTCAAAAAGGACCTTCTCGCCCGCAATCTCGAAAACATAACCGTTATTCTCAATCAACACTTTTTCATCCTCGATGACGGCGGGGCTCATTAACGCGCATAAGGCGCGGTAGTAAATCAGCGAATATATTTTATACTCGTCGGCGGTTAGGAATTTCTTGACGGACTCGGGCGTGTGCCGCAGGGAGGTCGGTCGGATCGCCTCGTGGGCGTCCTGGACCTTTTTCCCCTTATTGGTCCTATAGTAACCCGCGAAATATTCCTTGCCGAGATTTTCGAGAATCCAATTTTTCGCCTCGCCGATAAACTGGTCGGACAACCGAATCGAGTCGGTCCGCATATAGGTTATCAGCCCGACTCTCTCGCTCGCAAGCTCGATTCCCTCGTACAGCTTCTGGGCGACCATCATTGTCCGTTTGGAATTAAAGTTAAATTTCGTCGAGGCTTCCTGCTGCAATGTCGAGGTGATAAACGGCGGTTTCGCCGCCTTTTTCCGCTCTTTGCGGGTAATATCCCGGACGCGGTATGTATCGGAAAGCTCGGAAAGAACTTTATCCGTCTCTTCCTTGGTTTTTAACTCAATCTTCCGGCCGTTATGCTGCGTCAGCTTGGCCCGGAGCTTTTCCTTGTTTTTTAGGAAATCGATAAATAACTCCCAATACTCCTCCGGCACGAAAGCGCGAATTTCTTTTTCCCGGTCGACAATCAACTTCAAAGCGACCGATTGCACGCGTCCCGCCGATTTCGAGCCGATTTTTTTCTGGAGAAGCGAGGAAAGGCTGAAACCGATTATCCGGTCGAGAATCCGCCGCGATTCTTGCGAGTGGACCAAGTCGATATCGATCGCCCGGCCGTTTTCCAACGCTTTCAGAATCGCCGGTTTCGTAATCTCGTTAAAAACAATCCGTTCGTAATCGCGGCCGTCAAGGTTGAGAACCTCGTAAAGATGCCAACTGATCGCCTCGCCCTCGCGGTCGGGGTCCGTCGCAAGATAGATTTTTTTCGCCTTTTTGACGGCGGCTTTCAGCTCGCGGATAACGGCGGCCTTTTCGCGCAGCGTCCGGTACATCGGCTTAAAGTTGTTCTCGATGTCGACGCCGAAGCGACCGAAACCTTGCTTTTTCAGGTCGCGGATATGTCCCTTGCTTGAGGCGACGATAAAATCATCGCCCAAATATTTGCTTATCGTTTGTGATTTTGCCGGGCTCTCGACAATAATCAAATTACTTTTCATTAATGACTCACCTTCTAAATAAAATTATATCAACGTTATTTGCCGGCGGCAATCTTTTTTTATTTTAGTCACGGTTCTTAACTTTATTCACCGATTGCGCTATATTTCAAGCCGCTCGAACATGCGTCCGATATCATCGATATTATGGGCGTCGGACGCGCGGTTGATAACGACGCCGGTTTCTTTTAAAATTCGGAGGAACTCGGGATTAAGCCCGGGATAGGGAAAACCGTAACGCGAAAGACCGCTGTTGTTTTCCGTCGCCATCCCGCGCTCCTTCAAAAGCGCGGCTACCCGCCGGTATGCGTCCGCAAGCGGGTAATCGGGATATTTTTCAAAAAGTTTAATAGCGTCCGGATGACCGAGCGCGGTGAATAGCCCGCTTTTGATTAAACTCTCGGTTATCTCGTAATAACGGCGGTAAAGACGGTTAACGTCTTTTCCTTCCCAATTTTTTCGCGACAGGTCGAAACCGAACCCGTCGATAAAATGAACGCTGCCGATTAAAAAATCAAAATCATGCTCCCGTAAAATCCCCCTCAGTTCCTCTTCCTTTTCTTCAAAATAGCATACTTCAAGACCGAATTTGACCGTTACAGGATAAGATCTTTTCTTCACCGAACTCGCGAGCTCAAGAAAATCCGCGAGCGGGATCGGTCTTTTCCGGTCATACCACGCGCGGTTAAAAGCGTCGGAACGGATTATCTCATAAACCGGCTTGAACTCCAAAAATTTATGGGTATGATCCAGGACCCAAATCTCCGTTATCCCTTTTTCCCGCGCCTTATCGACCATCCGCTCGATATATTCGATCGCGTATTCGCCGAACTCAATATGCACGTGAGCGTCAATCATCGTAACCCCTCCCAGGAAAGCTGCCGCGCGAGCGCCTGCCGCACGGGCGCGAAACTCCTGCGATGCAACGGCGAAGGCCCGTGTTTTTCAAGCATCTCGAGATGATATTTCGTCACGTATCCCTTGTGCCGCGCGAAACCGTACTGCGGGTATCGACGGTCCATCTCGATCATATAATCGTCTCTTTCCACTTTCGCGACGATGCTCGCGGCGGCGATCGCGGCCGATTTGGAATCGCCCTTGATTATGCTTAGGCATTTAATCTCCAAATCAAGCGGCATCGCGTCGGTCAGGACGCAATCGACCGGCGTTTTAAAGCCATAGACGCATCGCCTCATCGCCAGGTTGCTGGCGGCGTAGACGTTAAGACGGTCGACTTCCTCGACGTCGATAACGGCGCGACGAATCTCGACCGCGTCTCGTATTATTATATTATATAATTTTCGCCTTATTCCGGGCGTTAACTTTTTGGAATCGTTTAATTTTTCCAAACGGTAACCGGGCGGCAGAATGACGGCGGCGGCAAAAAGCGGCCCCGCCATCGGCCCGCGGCCCGCCTCGTCGCATCCGGCGATATATTTGTATCCCTCGCGGCGCAGGCTTTCCTCAATGGCGTATAGATCTTCCATGTGCTTCCCTCGCAAATTCAACCCATTTTATCACATAATTATTTTTTTTTCCACAATAATCTACTTTTAAAGAAAAAAACCAATATTTATATTGGTTTTTCGATGCGGTCAAGCGTGATTCGCCCGACGCGGGCGTTTTGAAAATCGTTAATCACGAGGGCGAAGGCCTTCTCGTAATAATCATCGCCCGTAACGCCCCGGGTCGAGGCGATATGGCGGGCGAGGTCCGGTTTCGAAACCCCCGCTTCGATCCCGTACCGTTCCTTAAAAGCGTCGGGATAATGGTCGCGCAAGAAATCGATAAAATATTCGCCGATCTCGATAAACGAAAGAATCTCGCTTTTTATCGCTCCCGTAAGCGCCAAATGCATGGCGACCGCGCGGTCCTCAAACTTCGGCCAAAGGATTCCCGGCGTGTCGAGCAATTCAAGTCGGGGATTGATCCTGATCCATTGCTGGGCTTTGGTCACGCCCGGCCGGCTGCCGACGGCGGCGGCCCTTCTCCCCACGAGCCGGTTAATGAGCGTCGATTTCCCGACGTTTGGGATACCGATTATCATCGCCCGAACCGGGCGCGCCTTCATGCCCGGAACCTTTTTTTTCGCCGTGGTTGCCAGGGCTCCGGCCATGGGGGTAATTTTTTTAATATTTTCCCCGGTCACGGCGTCGACGGTCAAGACCTCGCGTCCCTCGGCGCGGATCTCGCGCTCCCAAAGCGGCGTTTGGGCGGGATCGGCGATCGCGGCTTTTGTCATGATAACGAGCCGCGGTTTGTTTTTAATAATATCCGAAAGCATCGGGTTGCGGGACGAGGCCGGGACGCGGGCGTCAACCAGTTCGAAAACGATATCAACCAAAGAGAGCGCCGCGGCGATTTCCCTTTTCGCCTTGGCCATATGGCCGGGAAACCATTGGATCATATTTTCTCCCAATCAAACAGGCGTTTAACCCGATACTTGGCGATGCCGACGATCTGGGACTTATGAAAGAGCCCCAGGCGCCTGCTGTCAACGCTATGATTGCGATTATCGCCGAGGACGAAATAATAGTCCTCCGGAATCCGGCACGATTCGTCACCCGGCGCGCAGATACTCTCGCCGGCGACTTTCGCGTACATCGAGAAGTGGAAATCAGCGGCTTTGGTATCGTAGATATTCCCGGATTTAAATTCCCCGTTTTCGTCAAAGAGATATGACTCCTCGACTTTCTCGCCGTTCAGGAAAAGATACCCGTCCTCGTAGTAAAACGTGTCGCCCGGCATGCCGATCACTCTTTTGACGATTAGCTCGCCGTCAACGACGCCGTCCGCGAGAACATTGTGTTCGCGGTCGACCTTAAGGATGACGACATCCAAATGCTTCGGGAGCGCTCGGCTTCGCACGATAATCTTGTCTCCGTCCGCAAGATTCGGATACATCGAAGTTTTGTCCACGGTCGCGGGAAAAAAGAGAAACGCGAAAAAAATCTGCACGGCGATCAACACGACATTAAGAGTGAATAAAAAATCCGCGAAATGATAATAAAAACGAACGAATTTATCCGGATACTCCCGGCGCCGGAAAATAATCACCGCCGCGGCGACGGCCGCCGATATAAAAAGCGTCAAATAAATAAACGATTTCCTGATTAAGGCGATTTTGCTTAACGGCAAAACGAGCATCAAAAGCAAAAGCAAAAAAGTAATCGCGAGGGCGATTGCTTTTTTAAAGATTTGCCCGGGGGTAATTTCTTTCTTATCTTTTACATTATTTCCATTCATTCAATATCCCTTCCAATTCTTCGATGGTGACCAACACGCGGCGCGGGCGGCCGGCGACGCCTTCCGAAACGATGCCCAGTTCCTCAAGCCCCATCATAATGCTTTGCGCGCGGTTAAAGCCGATCCCGTAGGCTTTTTGAATGCGGTTGATGGAGGCGTTATCGTTTTCGACGACATCCCGGGCGATGACGGTAAAGTACTCGTCGTCCGTCGGATCGACCGCCGTTTCCTCCTCGCGCTGCATCTTCTGCTTTAAGTCGTCGCTCGAGAACATAAAGTCGGGATCGTGACGGGCCTTTATATAATCGGTAACGTCGGTAATCTCGTCAAGAGAGATGAACGAGCCTTGCACGCGGGTTTCGTTCACCCCGTCGCTATATAGCATATCTCCCTGGCCGAGAAGCTTGTCGGCGCCCGATTTATCGAGAATCGTCATCGAGTCGACCTGGGAATTGACGGCGAAAGCGATGCGCGTCTGGATATTGGCCTTAATGGTTCCTTTGATGACGTCGGTGGACGGCCGCTGCGTCGCCATAATCAGGTGAATGCCGGCGGCGCGGGCCTTTTGGGCGAGACGCTGGATATATTCCTCGACCGAGGACGCGGCCACAAACATCAAGTCCGCGAGCTCGTCGATAATGATAATTATGTAAGGCAAGGGGGAAACCCGGGGGTCTTCCTTTGCAAGCTCGTTATAGGTCTGGAAGTCGCGGCGTTTGTAGGAACGGAACAGCTCATAGCGGCTTTCCATTTCCTCGACCGCCCATTTCAGGGCGACCGTCGCCAGTTTCGGGTCGTTGATAACCGGCGTCGCCAAGTGCGGGATATCCTCATAGCTGGCGAATTCAATCAGCTTCGGATCGATTAAAATCAACTTGACTTCCTCGGGATTGGCCTTATATAATATGCTGTTGATAATCGAATGAATACAGACGCTCTTCCCGCTCCCGGTCGTCCCGGCGATTAAAGCGTGCGGCATGCTGACGATATCTAGATTGACGAAATTCCCGCCGATATCAATCCCCAAAACGACGTTCAGCGGATTGCCGTCGTTTAAAAACCCCGGTTCGGCGATTAAGTCCCCGAAACACACCTTCTCCCGGACCTGGTTCGGCACCTCGATGCCGATCGTGCTTTTTCCCGGAATCGGGGCCTCGATCCTGATCGATTTGCCCTCAAGGCTCATCTGCAGGTTGCGCGAGATATTTTTAACCCGCTCGACCTTAACGCCGGGATCGAGTTTGATCTCAAATTGGGTAACGCTCGGTCCCTTCGTGTATTCGACAACACGGCCGCCGATCTTGAAATCGCGCAGGGTCCGGTCGATAATATCCTTTTGGATGATCACGTGTCCGTAATCGGGAAAAGGCGATTTCTCGCCCCGTTTTAATATGCTTAAAGGTGGGCGCTCGTATTTGCGCGGCTTCGGACGGGAAGCGACCGAATTTGCGAGCGGGTCTTTTTTCCCCGGCGAAGAATAGATTTCTTCCGGCGCGGGCTCGTCGGCGCGGGGTTTGAATTCGGGAACCTTTGCTCTTGAGGAAACGGCGTCTTTCAAGAAGTCATACTCGTCGTCGATTTCCGGCGCTTCCTCTCGCCCGGCGCTCTCCCCGGCCCATTCTTCATCGTCATTGGCGCGGTTCGAGCCCACCGGCTCGCCGTCGATCATCGGTTTTAAAATCGGCGCGAACTCGTAATATTCCGTTCCGTAAATCTTTTTTCTCTCATCCTCGCTGATTTTTCTCCTGTCCCTTAAACCCTCGTATTGCAAGCCGCGGTTATTCCATTTAATATACGGGAAAGAAGGCTTGTCTTTCACGTTATAACCCGAGATCGTGGAAACAAAAGGTTCCGGGCGAAATTTTTGATCCTCGGATTTGTTTTGTTCCTTAGTTTCTTTTTCTATTTCTTTGTCAATTCTGGCGATATAAAAGTTTTTTCGTCTCATGCCCTTCATGCTCCTATTCTTTTTCAACCATTGATTCCAATTCGAGAATCGATTGTTCGATTTCCAGATTCGCTATTTTTTCGCGATTAAAAACATTTTTACTGTAAACTTTGTTTGTCTCCTCGCCCACGACGTCGATAATCGTGGTGCAGATCTTATTGCTCGCCGCCAGGATCGTCGTGTTTACCATTAACTTTTTAACCCAGTAGGCGGGGTTGAAAATATTTAGCACGGCGACCGTTGCTTGTAGTATTTTCGGTATTTTCAATTTATTGACGGCTTTCACGGCCACGTTCTCGTCAATTTTTTTCTTAATCTCGAATAACTTTAAGATATTGGCGATTTTCACTTTTTTCAGCGGGCTAAGCACCGGGCCCTTGAAAATCATATCGACCCGGTCGGTAATGTAATGGTTAAGGATAATCAACTCGTCGAGACTCAGCTCGTAAATCGGGTAATTGGACTTCGGGTAATACACTTTCGCGATATCGTTGATTAGATTCCAAGATATCTTCCCGACGGCGTTGATTTTTTGCCCGAGCGTTTCGTTCGCGTATTCCTCGATGAACAGGTTGCGGGCGCTGCGAATCAGCCGCGCGATTTTCTCGTCTTCAATCTCCCGCTTCTGGGCTTGATATCTTTTTTCCCCCTTCTTCAGGGATATAAAAACAAAGACCAAATATATCATCAGGCAAACCAAAAACCCGATAATGATCCCAAAAAAGAGAATCAAAAGATTATCCAAGGAAAACTTCCCGAACAACTCGGCGAAAAAATCTTTTAATTTGCGCAGCAGATTCATATCAAATCACTTTTCCTAACTAACTTATATTTTACTATAAAACAGATGTTATTGCAACAAGACCTAAACGCAATTTATAGTATAAAAATGAAAAACGCCCGCCGGGCTGCGCGCGAGCCTTTTTCGTTCTCCTCCTTCCCGCAAGATAATTTTTAATTTCTAGACATTTGTTTTGTTTTGTGATAATATTATGAAAAACGCGAGGTTAATCATGAACAAAGATTTTTTGATCGCCGTTGATTTGGACGGCACGCTCGTCACCGATTTCGACAACTACGACCATAAAAGCATCCGTTATTTGAAAAAACTCGCGAAAACAAATTACGTCGTTATCGCCACGGGTCGTCCTTACCGCTCGACTAAACCTGCATACGAAATGCTCGAGCTCGACACGCCGATTATCAATTATAACGGCGCCCTTGTCCACAACCCGAGCGATTATTTTTTTCCGAAAACGATAATAACGATCGATAAGCAAGTAATCATTGATTTGATTAAAGAAAAGTCCGACGCGATCATCAATGTTTTCTGCGAGGTTGAGGACGATATTTATTTATGGAAAAAGGATGACCAGATTCGGCCATTTCTTCATGCGGACGGGGGAAACCTCGCCATTGGCGATCCCCAAGATATTCTCCATAACGATCCCAACGGCGCGATTATTTACGCCGAGGCCGCCAAACAGGAGGAAATCTCCGCTTACCTTAAATCAAAACACGACAACATCGATCTCAGGTTCTGGCCGATCCCCGACGGTCTGGTTCTCGGCGAAGTTTATAACGCCAAAACCTCAAAAGGCAGGGCCCTCAAAAAGGTCGCCCATTATTACGGAATTCCCGATAAGAAGATAATCGCCTTTGGCGACGGCCATAACGACATCGACTTGTTGGGCTCGGCATCGGTTTCCGTAGCGATGGCCAACGGCCACCCGGAATTGTTGAAAATAGCCAAATATATCACAAAATCGGTCGAAAACAACGGCGTTTATTATTTTTTAAAGAAATATTTTCATAGATTGTAAAACCCCCGCCCGTTACATGGCGAGGGTTTTTTTTATTTCGCGCCTTTCTTTAGAAGGACGCGGTCGGCTAGCAATAATGTTTGGGGTAAGACGAATAATATCATGGCTACGGAAATCAGACCGCCAACGCCAATCAGGCGCCCCATTAAGGCGACGACCGGTATTCCCGATACCGCCGACAAGACCATTCCGGCGCAAAAGAGGATCAAACCCGAAGTCATAATCGTCGGGAGCGCTTCGCTTGTGGCGTTGGCTACGCTCTCGGCGCGGGAACTCTTCCCGCGGTGACTCAAATATCGGTCGGTATAAAGAATGCCGTAGTCGATGGTCGCGCCAAGCTGGATGCAGTTCACTATCAAATAACCTAGAAAGATTATCCGCGTCCCGGCGACGTTTGCTATCGCCATGTTGATAAAAATCGCGCCCTGGATCACGACGATTAACAGCAGGGGAACGAATATCGATTTAAACGACAAGGCGATGATTAGAAATATCAACCCGACGGAAATCGCGAGCGTGACGATATGATCGCGACTCGAGGATTCCTTAATCGCCATAATAGTCGCCGTGCTCGATATTAGGTAATATTCGCCCGCCTCTTCTTCAAGCAGGTTCTCCAACTCCGCAAAGAAACCGAAGGACGTCTCGCTTTCGTCTTCCAAATCAACCGTCAGGACGACGCGCTGGTAGCCTTCGCTCATAAATTGGGAAGTTATCGCTTCCCTATCGATGGCGGAAATTTGGTTCAAAAGCGATAAATCGAACGCGGACGCGGCGGAAGCCAAGGGATAAATTCTCTCGATTGTCGCGATTTTTTCAACAAAACCCGCCATTTCCGAGAGTTTTTCCGTCTTTCCCCGCAAAAGGGAAATCTCTTCCTCGGTCAGGCCCGCGGCATAGTTTTCAATCAAGAACACGGCGAATTCTCCGAGCGAGATTTTTCCGTCCCCGTTTAGTTTTCCGGCCGCGGCCAGCGCTCCGAACGCCGCCGATATTTTCTCCCCGGCGACTTCCGGAAGCAACATTTTCATCGTTCCCTCGTCATAAGGAGCGGTGAAGACAAAAATCAGTTCCTTAACGGTCATCGCGTCAGTTCCCGCGAAAGCGTAAATCTGCTCCAATTCATCCGCCGACGCCATCCCTTTTAGGATAAAAAACATCTCGTTTTTGTTATAGTTGGACGCGAAGAGCGCGTTATAATAACCCGTTATCTCGGCTAACGACAGTTCCGTCGCGCCCATGTCCTGATACACCGCCGCGAGTTCCTCGGGCGAGACGAGATCGCCGATAAGGGAGACGCTCTCCGAGAGCGTGTAACTCCCCGCAAAAAAACCGACAAGCGCGACGACGGAAGTTCTCTCAACGCCCATAATCTCATAGGCGGCGCTCAGGTCCTCAGCTTCCGCGTCGATAAATCCCGACAATGCTGATGCCATTTCCCCGGCGGAAAGCTCGGTTTCAAACCCCGGCGCGATGTCGATTAACGCCGCGATTTCCTTAAATGACACGGTCGTTTTCGCGGGAGCGGAACCGTTGACATAATTGAACAACAAATTCAGCGTCGCATCATCAATCTCATAATCTTTCAAATAGTGCTTAAGTTCTTCTTTCGTATACTGTTTTGTATAAGCGAAGACGGAAGTGATGTAATTCTCGCCTTCATACCGTAACTCTTCCAAACCCGTAAGCAGGGGGACGATATCGCGGTCGCGTTTGATTAAGATAACGGCCTGGTTGCTTAGCCCGAAGTTATCTTTGATATTATCCCGGCTCTCCTTGATTTCTTTCAAGTCATATGTGGGGGCGGTATCGCTGTATATGTATTTTGTGTTCAATTGCAGGAAAAAGGCGACGCCGATAATGACTAGGGCCAAGGCCGGGACAACAAAACGCGAGCGGAAAATATATTTATTATAACCCGCTTTAAGCCCCCCTCTGTCTTTTTTAAGGAGCGAAAAGAACGACCGGTGACTCGTCTTCTCGATTAGTTTGTCGAATAAAATAATCAAGGCGGGAAGCATGAAAATAACGGTTATCAAAGAAAACAAGATCGCCTTTGCTAAAACCAAACCGACGTCGGCGCCAATCCTGTATTTCATGAACATAATGGCAACGAACCCGGCGACCGTCGTCAGGCTGCTCGCGAGAACCGGAACCAAGGACGTCTTCCAGGCCTTGGTGAGAGCCTCATTCCGGGAAAGATTTTGTTTCCGGTAATGGCGATAGCGGCTAAACATGATAATCGAATAATCCATGCAAAGCGCAAGCTGCAAAACCGGGCTCACGGCATAGGTGAGATAAGATATCTCCGGAAAGATTATATTGGTCCCCATGCCGAGAACGATCGCGACGCCAGTCACAACCGCGAACAGCGCCGGCTCGATAAACGATGTCGTCATCAACGTTAGTATCAAGAAAACAATCGGGATGATAATCAATAAAATCCGCGGCAATTGTTTTTTGACCATTTGGTTAAAATAGTATGTGAGATATGATTGCCCGCTCATGTAATAATTGTATCCCGCCTCGTCCAAACGCTTGACAATATCTCCGATCGCCTCCTGCGTCCGGGCGCTGTAGTCGCTTTCCGCGAGCACGACTTGCATCAGGACTTTATCGTCTTTAACGCGGTAGTCGATATGGTTGACGTCGTCGACGCTAATAAGTTCCTTCAGCTCGTTAATCCGTTCCGCGTTCGCGACGCCCTCGACCATCACCAGTAGATATCCCGAGCTCCCGAATTCCGATTCCAACAAATCCAGACCTTCCTTGATTTTATTGTCGGCGGGAAGGTATTTCGAATTATCATAGTTAATATTGACAAAAGGTATCATTATCCCGCAAGCGATCGTTATAAACGCAAAGACCGCCAAAATTAGATACTTCCATCTTCCAAACATATTTCCTCCTTTTTTAATAATCACATTGTTGATTATTTTCTCTATATGTAGTATACTATAAGCAACGAAAAGATAAAATATCAATATCATTGATTATGTTTATTACTCGTCATAATCGTTGAATTGACGGTTAATGAACATTTATTTCTTAATTGTTAAGGAGGATGTATGGACAGACGCGTAAGGAAAACTCGAAAATTATTGAAGGAAGCCTTGGTCGCGCTCATGACCGAAAAAGATTTTCGAAAGATCACGGTCACCGAGTTGACTAAAAAGGCCGATATTAACCGGGGGACTTTTTATCTTCACTATTTCGACATCTACGATTTGTTGGAAGAGATGGAAAACGAGGCGCTTGATTACATTAAGAAAATCATCGAAAAATACAGTAATCCCGTCGATTACTATAAAATCTTGATTAACATCATCGAATATGTGAAAGGCAAAAAAACATTTTTCCAACAAATATTCGGAGAAAACGGCGACATAGCCTTCATAAATAAACTAAAACAAGAAATGAAAAAAATCTTTATCCGCACCAACAAGGACATCCCGCAAAAAGGCGGCATCTTCCAGGAAGCGTTCGCCTCTTTTATCGTGAGCGGCGGGATGGGCGTCTTTCAGGAGTGGCTCGAACAAAACTGCGAGCCGCCGATTCACACTTTGATTTATCAATTCTACGATACTTTCAGTAAAATAACCATATAAACACAGAGCGCTGACAAAGTCAGCGCTCTTTTTTTGCGTATCATTTCTATATAAATCATGATTTTTCATTTTTAGGTATGCAAAAAAAAACTCTTTGTAACGGAAGGGATTATCTTTAATCACGACGTTTTCGTTAACTAATTCGACGACATACAAGGCCCGCTTAAAAGCGGTTGTTCATTTATCGATTCAACGGAAAATAGAAAAAAGAAGGATGTTTTTTTGTTATTGAGATATTTATTATACCTATAGTTGAGTTCAACCAATGGTTGTTTGATAATTTTTATTTTATGGTATAATCAATGCGGAGGTAATAAAATGTTTGATTTCGACGGCTTCGGCTAGCGCCTGCAAAAACTGCGCAAACAGAAAAATATGACCCAGGGGGATTTCGCCGACAGACTCGGCGTGACCGCCCAAGCGGTATCAAAATGGGAAAACGACTTAAGTTATCCCGACATTACTCTCATTCCTACGATCGCGACGATCTTTAACGTGGAAGAAAACGACCTCTTCGGATTTAAAAGGAAGAACGCGAAAACCGATTACCATTTTCCGAAAAGCTATGACGGGATGACCTTGGTCCATCATTTCCAGAATATCGCTTGCTACTCGACGAAGACGGTCGCGTCAATCGACGGGTCGGGAGTTAAATTTACGGACGGAAGTTCCGCCGAGTTATCCAATCGCCTGGTCGTCAACACGGGAAAGGGCGAAATCAAATTGCTCGCGGTTGACGACGCGCGCCAAGACCTCGATTTGACCAAGACGGCCGCGGATTACGAGTTTGTGTCCGTCGAAAACATCGATATCGAGGTCATCGCCAACAAATGCGAGATCACGCGTTCAAAAGACGGAAAATGCCATGTCCGCGCGCGCGGCGACGCGGCCTTTATCGACATCCTTGACGTCATGACCAATCAAGACACCCTGATCATCCGTTTCAGGGATAAGGAAGAGTATAATGCCGACAAGTATGACGGCAACCACATCAGGATCGAATTGCCGCGCGAAACCGGCAACTTTGCGGCGATCAAGGTAAACGGCAGCGGCGAGCTTGTTTCCGACATCGCCATGTTCAAAAGCGGGAAAATCTCCATCAACGGCTCGGGAAATATCAAAATGCGCGATTTCGCTTCATGCGATTTGATGATAAACGGTTCCGGCTCGATGGAAGCCGGTGAGACGAAAGCGTCCAACTGCGTGGTGAACGGCTCCGGCACCCTGAACTGGAAGACCGTCGAAAACTTGGACGCCACCATCAACGGCGCTGGCAGGCTGGAAATTGAAAATGCGGTCATTTCTAACGTCAACGTTAACGGCTCCGGGGAAGTTGACATCGCCAATATCCTTGACGACGGAGAAATGACGCTGCGCGTTGCCGGGAACGGCGACGTCAAAATCGGGAAGGGCTATTGCCGGAAACTAGACATCAACATTAGCGGCAGCGGCGATGTCGACGCGGCTGGGGTGACGACGCAAAAGGCTTCAATCATCATCAAGTCCAGTGGTAAGGTCACGATTGGAAGGGTAACCGATTCCTCCATTGAGCAAATCATCAAGAAGGGCGTTATCAATATCCTGAAACGGGGTAAAGAATAATAACAATCGGTAGTTTTTCCGTTAATATGGTTAAGAAAAAAAAGTTTGATGGGCTATCCATGAAACTTTTTTCAATGTGTGATGCGAAAATTAATAAAAAGCATCTCGCCAATATTCGGTTGAGACGCTTCTTTTAAACCGCTTATTTTGTAACTGCGGTACAAATTTAAAAACTTCTTTTTTAAACGGTATTAAAAAAGGAATTTGTCAACAGGCTAAGAGCGGTTTTGCGCTCTTTTTATTTTCGGAATATGTCTGTTTTATATAAATAACGTTCGGGCGCCTTGGCGATATACTCGACGAGACGCGCGACGTCCAAAGTTTCCATTTGAACGCGCAGCTCGATGACCTGCGAATAACTCTTGCCGGTGTCCGTAAAGGCCTCGATTTGAACGTATAAAGTAAAATGACGAAAATCCGTAACAACGGTTTGTTCCCAAATATCCCCGTGGCGCGTCAACGTGTTTTTAAGATTGTGAAGCTTAAAGGGCATCCAACTTTTTTGGTCGGCGGATATCCTCGTCTGGTAAGAAACCTCCTCGTCGCCGAACCGGTGGTTATCCCAAGTAATGCGAACGACGTCGTTTTCATGGACCGTCACCGGGCCCTGATACGGCTCGCCGTTGACTTTAATGGCAAAATCGCCTATTTTTTCATAAGAATTCAATAGAAGCGGCGACGATACGATTTTTCCCGCGTCCGTGACGGCGATAACCCGGTAGTAGTTCTGGTTGCGGCCGGGCGGGAGAACATAAGGCTGAAAGCAATTCACGCCTGCGTCGACAACGGGATTATCCGCCGAGGTAATATCGGTCCAAAAATATCCGTCGGGCGAAGATTGAACTTTATATGTAATCCCCTCGCCTTTAAGTTTCGTCCATACGAAATTCATCGCCGATCCAGCGTGTATTTCGCCGACGGCGGTAAAATTCCGCAGGTAGTCGAAACGCTCGTTAGCGAGCAAACTGAAATATGTGGAGGAGCGGCCGATCCGATTTCGGGCGTCGATCCTGAAATTAACAACGCTTTCGCCGCCCAATTTGACTTGAAGCGTGCAATTATGACCGCTTTTTTCGATCTGATAATCCCCGCCCGACACCAATTCCCAATTCCCGTCTTCCGTCGACTTATATACGTCATAAGAAATCGGGCCGCCCAAAGTATGGGAAAGCTCAAGCCACCGCAGCCGGATTATCGAATGAAAATGCGCGACCTCGGGGACGGCGATATCGGTAATTTGACCCAGATCAAGCAAGGAGCCCGTATCCGCGCCCTGGGTGGAAACCGAAATTCCCGCGCCCAAAGAGTTGCTAACGGATATCGCTTTTACGCCGTATACGTAGTTTTTCCCGGTATCGATCTCATCGATATAACTAATAACTCCTCCTGAAGAAATATCGCCGACGATGTCGATTATCTCGGCGGAGGAAAAATCAAGGGCGCCGGAACCGCGGTAAATCGCGTAAAACTTGGCGTCCTTGACAACGGCGAAGTCAAGGCGATAACCGGCCGGGGTTTTGCTTGCGTTAAGGCTCGCCGGGGCGGGCAAGTATATCGGGGCGTAATTTCTTAATTCCGGTAAAACCGCCGGGCGATTCCACATCTCGCTCCGGACGTTTTCCATATTGCTGTGATAACGCCCGGCGCCAGACTTATATGCCGAACGGACCTGGTTATAACTAAAGATGACGTGTCCCCTTACTTCCGGGTATTGGCTCGCGTACTGGACTTGGTTCGCGGCTTCGCGCGGGTTAGTGTACCAGGAGGCGCTGGACGAATCGGACGCCATGTAGAGCCCCATTCCCAAATACAGGTTAACCTTTTTGTGTTTCAGGGCTTTTACCCACCAATCGATAACGTCGGCGTAACCGGCGGAGACATGCTCCATCGCCCAGTAGCTTTGGGGAACGATATAATCGATCCACTCGTTGTCGACCCATTTTTTCGTGTCGGAATAAAGCGGACTCCCGTAGTGCGCGTAACCCGAAGTGTTCGAGCCGTAAGGCGAGATTAAATTGCCGTTTTCGTCATATTGCGCGGTTGCCGAGTAATAGCCGTTGCGGTAAATGCCGGTCGGCGAGATTCCCAATTGCACCATGCGTCCGGTCTCGTCGTTATATTTTCTGATTCGCTGCGATAACGCCTCGATAAAAAGGTCAACTTGTTTCCGGCGGAAATCATCGGCGGAAAGACCCTCGTTATTGTATTTTTGCCGGGTCGCGCTGTCGTCGATTCCGCTGATATAGAAATAGTCGTCGAAATGAATGGCGTCTACGTCATAATTTTCGATTATTTCCATGCAAGTGTTGATTAAAAACGCCCTTACCACCGGTTCCCCCGGGTTGAGAATAACGCCTTTTGTTCCGGTTAGCAAGTATTCGGGGCGGGAGGCGACGTTATAGGACGGGAACCGCTTGGCGTACTCCGCCAGCGGCTGGGCGGGAGTGCTTGACGATACCCTGTAAGGATTCAACCAGGCGTGGAATTCAATGCCGCGTTTATGGCATTCCTCGATAACCCAAGCTATCGGATCCCATTTGTCGAAATCGGCCCGGTCCATGTATTTTGAAACGGGGTTAAGGTTGGACTTATACAGGGCGTCGTTAAAAATGCGCATGTGAAAAATTAGCGCGTTCATATTATAATGTTCCATGACTTCGAATATTTCGTAAATCTGCGCCTTGTAAGAACTTGCCGAAGAATAAGAAACGATATCGCTAACTAAAGGACTGACCCACACAGCCCGGAACTCGGCTTCTTTTTCCACGGGTTTATCGGGCATTTTCACCTGGACCTGCTGGCCCCGGTAGGTAACGTAGCCGTTGCCTCCGGCGCGGGGAATCGGGACCAGCTCATAGGCGGACGAGACCGGCGGCGAGATAAACGCGAACAGTAAAAGCGTTATAATCAATAAAGATAAAATCCTTCTAAACTCTCTCATTTTTCTCCTCTTATCGACTTAATTACAGATTAAATCTTATCATATTTTTGCCTGTTTGTAAATGCCAAGGCCGCGGAAAAAAAACCTGTTCCCCGCCGGTTTATCGCGGGAGTCAATCGGCGCTTAACGTGGATATTAAAAAAACAAATTTTTCGACCAAAATTTGACTTTAATCTGTCTTATTAATATGTAAGCGAAAAATTACCGTTCTTTGTCCTGACGTTTTTTTTCGCATATAGGTATTCCCAATAGTCGCGAATATACAAATATTGCCCATTCTGACATACGGGAAAACTGATATCGCTAATTCGCGCTGTTTAGTTTCATTTTGTTTTACATGCAAAAGAAATTCTAGTTTAAGCGGGAGGACACGCATGAATTAACTACGGCCGACGCTTAAGCGTAGGGTCGTCAAATTAAAGGGCAAACGTTTCGAGTAAACGGGGTTTACATGACATAAAACAAAAAAGGCAACTTTGCTTGCCTTTTTTTAACCGCGGACAAAAGAAAGTTCATTTTCCCTTCTTCGGCGGCTTATCGTAAAATTCCTTCGCAATCTCGTTAGCGACGTTACGCTCCAGCTCTTTATAATGAATCAGTTTTCGATCTTTGGCGGGACCGCCTTTGCCTTTCTTTTTATTCATAACATCACCCTACTATATAATATGACGCGGGGTAAAAATTATTCATTTTCATCCATCGCGGCGATTATATCGTGATATGAATAACCTTTGGCGGTCATTTTTTTTATGATCCTTTGTTTTTCCCCGCCGGACGGCATATCCGCGCCGTCAATCAGCTTCGCGATTTCCGCGCGCAAACTTACCTCGTCGACGGGAGGATAATCGGCGTTATTTACAAAGCGGGTCGCGATTTCTCGGGAAAACCCGTCGCGGATTAACTTCTGATACAATTTTCTCTGCAGTTTTAATTTCGGAATCCCCGCGTTTTTCCTTAAAAACTCATCCGTAATCCCGGCGACTATTTCCTCCTCCCGCGCCTCGTCATATCGGTTCATTACTTCCGCGATTATTTCGGGGGCGACGCCTTTAAGACGCAGCCGGTTTTCCAGATAACGCGGGCCTTTGCGCGTCGAAAAAGCGTAATCAAGGACCAACGCCGCGTAGCGGGAGTCGTTCAAATAACCGTAAGCGGTTAGTCTTTCGATGGCGCGGGCGATGACGCTTTCATCCGCGTCCCGTTTCCGCAGGTATTCCTCGACCTCGCTGACGCTTCTTTCCTGATGGGCCAGGAATTTAATCGCCTTGTTCAACAAGGCTTGATAACTTTCTTCGCCAACTATTTCCTCAAACCGACTTTTGGCGAAAGAGCATCCCTTGAACAAGCCATACCTTATGACAGTCTCTTCGCTAAACAAATACTCGCCCTCGCCGGTGGTAACCCGAAATTTCTTGCCATGGACCTCGACCTTTTCAATGACGACGCGATCGTCAGTCATAACTGAAGCCCTCGCCCCGCACCTCGCTCGCGCGGACGACAAAGAAGAAAGCGTTCGGGTCGACGGATTCGATTATCGCCCGCAGTTTAACGTACTCGATCGTCGACAGAATGCACACGAGCATTTCCCGGTCGGTTTTGGAATACTCGCCGACGACCTTAATGCTTGAAAGACCGCGCTCGAAATCATCGAGGATAATTTTTTTGATTTCCGCGTTTTTATCGGAAATGATGTAGACGGCGCGCTTGTTAAAGCCCGCGAACACGACCAAATCAATTATCGCCCCGCTTAAGAACATAAAGACGATTACGTAAAGCCCGTGATTCAGGCTTTGAACGTTCAGGATAATACCCAAAAATATCACGATACCGTCGAGGAGATAAAGCGAATATGAAAAGGGAATATGCAAATATTTAAACAAAACCTTTTGCAGGACCTCGGTCCCACCGGTCGTCCCGCCGTACTTGACGACAATACCAATCCCGGCGCCCATGATCACGGAAGAAAAAATAATGATATTGATCATATCGATTTCGGTCAAAAAACGGTACAAATTGACGGCGGCGAAGAACTTATCGAAAATAAAAATAAAGACGGGATAAGCGAGGGAGCCGTAAACCGTTTTAACGAAAAACTCCTTGCCTAAAAGAATAAAACCGGCAACGAGCAATATCGCGTTCAGCGCAAAAATAACGAATGCGGAATTGAAGCCGGGGATTTTTACGTTGATTATCACGCCGACGCCGGAGACCCCGCCGATTACTAATTTGTTTGGCTCGATAAAAAAACTGAAAGAAAACGCGATCAGGGCGACGCCCAGAGTAATGTAAATCCATTCCTTTATTTTTTTTCTTAAACGTTTCCGCTGGTTAGTTTCCGTCAGGTTCATAGATTACCTCACATTGTATTCGGAGCGCAAATAAGCGTAGATAAACCCTTCAAGGTCGCCGTCCATCACGGCGTTGACATCCCCGGTCTCGTAATTCGTTCTTAGATCTTTAATTAGCGAATAAGGATGGAATACGTATGACCGGATTTGCCCGCCGAACCGATTTAAAAGCGGCTCGCCGCTAATCTCGCGCACTTTTTTTTCATGCTCCTCCATTTCCAACCGATGCAGTTTGGACTTTAGAATATTAAGGGCCTTTTCCCGGTTTTGAATCTGACTTCGCTCGTTTTGACAACTCACGACGATGCCGGTTTTAAAATGCGTGATTCGGACGGCCGAATCGGTTGTGTTTACGCCTTGACCGCCGTGACCGCTGGCGCGGTAAGTGTCAATCCTGATATCTTCGGGTTTGATTTCGATATTGAAGTCTTTGTCAATCAACGGGATAACCGTGCAGGAACAAAACGATGTGTGTCGCCGGGCGTTGCTGTCAAAAGGCGAGATTCGAACCAGCCGGTGCACGCCGTGCTCGCCCTTAAAATAACCGTAAGCTTTATCGCCGGTCACGGTGAACGCGACGCTTTTTATTCCCGCTTCCTCGCCGTCCTGGTAATCGGTAATTTCTAACCGGAAATTGTTTCTCTCGGCGTAGCGGGCGTACATCCGGAAAAGCATCTCCGTCCAATCCTGCGATTCGGTCCCGCCCGCCCCGGGCCTTAGCTCGACAATCGCCGGGAAATCGTCGTATTCCTTGGAAAGCAATATCTTGATTTCAAACCCGTCCAGCTCTTCCCGGATTTTTCTAATCAACTCGGCGATCTCGTCGCCCGCGTCTCCTTCGGATTTGTGAAAATCGAAATAAAGCTCCAATTCCTCGATATTCTCTTTAATCCGGTTATAAGTTTCTATTTTATCCCTGGTGTCTTTGACGCGTTTAAGCACGACTTGGGCTTTGTTCATGTCGTTATAAAAAGAGGGATCGGACATCGTCTTCTCGTCGGCGGAAAGCGAGACCGCCAGTTCCTCAGGTTTAACGGCTTGCTTTAACCCGGCGAGCCGTTCCTTAAAATCTTCGATGTGTTTATTGATCTGATAATTTTCCGTAACTATCCCTCCTTTTTTATAAATTTACCTGCTTCCGCAGCAATACTTATACTTCTTGCCGGACCCGCACGGACAAGGCTGGTTGCGTCCAACCTTGGAAGATTTGGCCGGCGCCCGGCGGCGGGTGTCATCTTCCTTGCCGGAATACGTCCCCGTCGGTTTGACGACCGTTTCCCGAACCAGGTTATCGCGTATCTGCGCCCGGTTGATATATTTCGTGACGTCGCTTTCGATTGATATTATCATCGTTTCAAATTTTTGAAAACCGACTTCCTGATACTCGCGCAGAGGATTGATTTGTGCGTAAGCCTGCAGACGCACCGCTTGGCGTAACTCGCTCATGGCGTCGATATGTTCCATCCAATAGGTGTCGATTATCCTCAGCAGGATGACCTTTAAAAACTCGCGGTAAATCTCCTCGGGGAAATTCGCCCTCTTCTCATCCAGCAAGGCCTTGCATTTATCGACGAAAACCGCGACCCCACGTTCCAAATCAAGACCCTCAAAATCGCTCTCCGAAACGTAGCCCGGACTGAAATATATCCCGTTGATTTCCTTGATCAAAGCCTGGGCGTCGATTAAATTCCGTTTTTCAGGCGAAAGACAGGCGCCGACAACCCGGTAGGCGGTGTTGGTCATCATTTTCAATATAATGTCGCTAATATCGTCTAAAAACAATACTTCCGAACGTTGGCCGTATATGATCTCTCTTTGCTTTCTTAATACCTCGTCGTATTCCAATACCGTTTTTCGAGCGTCAAAGTTATTGCCTTCAATCCGCTTTTGCGCGTTCTCAACGAACCGCGAGAACATTTTTGATTCCAGCGGGATTTCTTCGCCGGATTTTTGGTTGACAATAAACCCGAGCATCGTCTTAAATCGCTCGCTGCCGAACCGGCGCAAAAGATCGTCCTCGGCGGAAAGATAAAACCGAGAGTAGCCGGGGTCGCCCTGGCGTCCGGACCGTCCCCGCAGCTGGTTGTCAATCCGACGGGCTTCATGGCGCTCGGTGCCGATTACCGCGAGACCGCCCAATTCCCTGACTCCGGAACCCAGTTTAATGTCGGTTCCGCGGCCGGCCATGTTCGTGGCGATTGTAACGGCGCCCTTCTCGCCGGCATGGGCGATGATTTCCGCTTCCCGCTCGTGATTTTTGGCGTTTAAAACATTGTGCGGTATTCCGCGGCGGGAAAGCATTTCCGAGAGCATCTCGCTCGTCTCAACCGCGATTGTGCCGACCAAAACCGGTTGCCCGCGCCGGTAGCGTTCCTCGATATCACTGACAATGGCTTTAAACTTGGCTTTCGACGTTAAGAACATCAAATCCTTATCGTCGATTCTAATCATCGGTCTGTTGGTCGGGATTTCGACCACGTACATATTATAAATATTCCGGAATTCCTCTTCTTCGGTTTTCGCCGTTCCGGTCATCCCGGCGAGCTTTTTATACATCCGGAAATAATTCTGGAAAGTAATCGTCGCGATCGTCCGGGTTTCTTTTTTGATTTCCACTCTTTCCTTCGCTTCGACGGCCTGGTGCAAGCCTTCCGACCATTGCCGGCCGTGCATCAGGCGGCCGGTGAAGGGGTCGACGATGACGACCTTATTGTCCTGGACGACATAATCGATGTCACGCTGCATAATATAATTGGCGCGCAGGGCGTTGTTGACATGGTGGAGAAGACTGACGTGTTTTATGTCATACAAATTCTCGACGCCGAAAAAGCGCTCCGCTTTCTCCATGCCGCTTTCCGTCAAGGTGATGTGCTTTACCTTGATATCGATTTGATAATCTTCTTCCTTCAGAGTCTTGGCGAACATGTCGGCCTGCCGGTATAAAGCGGCTACGTTTTTCGCGCCGCCGGAAATAATAAGCGGGGTCCGGGCCTCGTCGATTAAAATCGAGTCAACCTCGTCGACGATCGCGAAATTCAGCGGTCTTTGAACCATTTGCTCTTTATATAGAACCATATGGTCGCGAAGATAATCGAAGCCAAGCTCGTTATTGGTCGAATACATGATGTCGCACTTATATTGCTCGCGTTTTTCATCGCTCGAGAGCTCGCGCAAGTTAAGCCCGACCGTTAACCCCATCCATTTAAACAACTCGCCCATTTCCCGGGCGTCGCGGGAGGCGAGATATTCGTTGACGGTAACGATATGAACCCCGTCACCCGGCAAGGCGTTAAGATAGGCGGTGAGGGTCGCCGTCAAGGTCTTACCCTCGCCCGTTTTCATCTCGGCGATATTACCGCCGTGCATGGCGGCGGCGCCCATCAACTGGACTTTAAAGGGCGTAAGCCCCAATACCCGCGTAGCTGCTTCCCTGACCGTCGCGAAAGCCTCGATCATCAAATCTTCAAGCGTCTCCCCGGCGGCCAGGCGCTTGCGGAAAATCTCGGTTTGCGCCTTTAAATCGGCATCCGAAAACTTCTTATATTCTTCTGCCAAAGCGTCGATGCGCTCGGCCAATTTCGCTACTCTTTTTAATTCCCGATAACTGGCGTCAAATAATTTTTTAAACACAGGCCAATCTTCCCTTCTGCATTTGCTATTATATATATAATATCATTTTTTACTCTTTTATACAAGTTTTTTCCTTTCGGAAAATGACACCCCGCAATGAAAAAATCAGCGGTTAAAACTGCTGATTTTTTCTTCGGACCCGACGCAAGAATATGAACAACGCCGCGCCCAATAATCCGTACACGTTAAGATAAATCGTGTTCGCGCACGAGAAAAACGCGTTTTGCTTTTCGTATCGCGCCGTTACCGTGAGATCCGACGTTACGTCGGTAAAGGATGCGTCCCAGCCTTTGAAGACGTAACCTTCGACTTCGGGAGCTTCCGGGGGCGTGGCGGCGGAAGCGTGTTCCACCGTTTCGGTTTTAAGGACTTCGTTGTCAAAACCGACGAATGTCACGGTGTAGACGTTCGCGGTATAGACGGCGTGAACTGCGAGATCTTCTTTTATCTCCGAAAAATCATCGTGATTCCAGAAAGGCGGGGTTTGATCGTATCCCGTTTTAGCCGGTATATCCGGCGGCGTGACCGACCCGCCGTAATCGACGGATAATACCTCGTATATTTCCTCATCGACAATGAAAGTGACGGTCAGTCTTTTAATCGCAAAAATAGGGTAAACGACCAAATCCGAGTTTACGGAGGATAAATCTTCGCTCCACCCGACCAAATCATATCCTTCTTTGATTATCGCGGGCGGGGTGACGCTTTCCCCAGGTTTGACCGTTTTGACGTCGATGACGGAATTGTTCTCGTTTTTAAAGATAACGGTAAAATGCTCGACGCCAATAACTTCCGCCCCCTCGCTTAGCGCGTTAGTGTTCGACATTACCTTCACGCCGTAATAATAGCTCCCGGGGGAGTCGTCAACATAGGTCACTGTCGCGGCGGACTTTTCGGCGCCGATAATATCATAGATTTCTTCCGGAGCGTAAGTAATCGGGGTTTTGCTGCGGTAGATCACGTAGGACTTCGCGTACGGGTTATTCTCGAAAGTTAAGACTTTTTCATCGTCGCTTACCGATATTTGTAATTGTTTCAATCGCGGAAGTTTCACCCGATTATATGTTCTAATCTCCGGCATAATCGCCTTGTATTTCCAGGCTTCCTCTTTGACGTTACGGAAATTTGCGGCGTAGTCGGGGTCGACGCTTTCCTCGTAGGCATACCTGAGGTGCTTGAAACTGTAGATACAGTGACCTTTTACGTTTTTCAGTTTGACGCCGTATTTCAACTGATTAAGCGCCTCCAGCGGGTGGTTCTTCCAATCGCCGGCGCTTCCAATCATATATGCCCCCATCCCCGAGTAAAGGTTAACGTTTTTGTATTCGACGACCTTGTCCCACCAATCCATCACGTCAGCATAACCGGCGACTTTATGCTCGAATCCCCAATAGCTTTGGGGAAGGATATAGTCGATCCATTCGTTGTCGATCCATTTTTTCGTGTCGCAGTACAAATAATCGCCGTAATGCGCGAAACCCGAGGTGTTTGACCCGGAAGGCGAGATTAAATTGCCGTTATCGTCATAGACGTAATTATCGGTATAGCTTCCGTTACGGTAGATTCCAGTCGGCGAAATCCCGAGTTGGACGAGCCTTCCGGTTTGGAGGTTAAAGTCGCGCAAGGCCGCGGAAAGCTGCTCGATAAAGAGGTCTACCTGAAGGCGGCGGAAATTCTCAACCGATAGCCCTTGCGTGTTGTACTTGGCCCGGGTGGCGCTGTCGTCGACGCCGCTAGCATAGAAATAGTCGTCGAAATGGATGGCGTCAACGTCATACTTCTCCGCGAGCTCAAGGCATGTCTCGACGATAAAATCCCTGACCGCGGGCTCTCCCGGGTTAAGAATGATTCCTTTTGATCCGCTTGAACCGGCCGTGTGTAACAAATACTCCGGGTTCGAGGCGATGTTTGATGCCGGCTCGGTCGCGGCGTAAGCGGCCAAATCGTCCGGGGCGCCGCTTGATTTTACCCGGTACGGGTTCATCCAGGCGTGAAACTCGATGCCTCTTTTATGACATTCCTCGATAATCCACGCGAGCGGATCCCATTCCGAAAAATTTACGGCCGAATAGTAAGTCGATCTTTTGTTTAACGCCGAATCATATAAGGCGTCGTTGTAAATCCGAACATGAAACATCATCGCGTTAAGGTTATAATGTTCCATGATGGCGAAAACCTTGTTGATTTCCTCTTTGTATTGTTCGACGGAGCGAAAACGGTCGATGTCCGAGGTCATCGTCGAGATCCAGACGCCGCGAAAATCCCTGTCCGGGATCTCGTAGGCGTCGGGAATCCGGACGCGGATGTCGGTTCCCCTATGGGTGACATACCCGCCGCCGGCTTTTTCCAAATCAATCAAGTCGTAGGCTTTCGCCGCGTTCCCGCAAAAAACAATCGCGATAAAGACGATAATTATCGCGAGAAATTTTTTCTTCATAAATTCTTCCTCTCTCTCATTTATAATTCGGGCAAAATAATAAATACTATTATTGACACATATAATTTTATGCATATTGTTTTGCATTGAAGCAATCGGTATGTTATAATAAAATCAGAATCTAAGCAAAGGAGACTGTTACATGAAAGTTATTGTTCGGGGCAAAAACAAATTTAAACCTACCGAAGCGATCAGGAATTATGTCACCAACAAACTGCAAAAGATTGAACAATATTTTTCGAAAAAGCATGAGTTGGAGGCTAATGTTCTCTGCAAAGTTTATGACTCTCATCAGACCGTGGAAATCACCATTCCGACCAAGAACATCCTATTACGGGCCGAGGCGAAAAACCAGTCCATTTACGGCGCGATCGACCTGGCGATAGACAAACTCGAAGCGCAAATCAGAAAACACAAATCCAAAATTTACAAAAGCCTGAAAAAACGCGAGGGAATAGCGCGATATTATTCGGCACAGAGCGATTTCGATCTGGAAAAAATGAAGACCGAGATTATCGCCACGAATCTTGTAAAAGAAAAGAAAGTCGAGCTACGGCCGATGTCGGTCGATGACGCCATCCTGCAAATGGAGATGCTGGGACATAATTTCTTCGTATTCCTGAATAGCGAAACCAACAAAGTATCGGTCATTTACCTGCGCGAGGATCAGAACTACGGAATAATTGAAACAACGCAAGAGGGAGAAATATAATCTCCCCTTTTTTCTTTAAAAAAGGCGGGAAAACCGCCTAGCTTAAGCAAATAACCTGAACGCTTAATCCTTCGTCCATTATTTTCTCGAATAAATCGTAGTAGTCGCGCAGATTAAATTGTTCAAAAAGGAAAAGCATTATTTCGTTGTCGTGCGAAATCGCGTCCTTAAGCAATAACCGCAGTTTGGACGAGCCGCTTAGGGCGTAGTCGTCCCTTTCGGGAAGGTGCGGGCAATTATCGCCCAAATAATAAACTGCGATAACTTGCCGGCCGATAACGATTAATTCGTCCTCGCGGCGATATTCGCACCCTGCGCAAGTATAAACGGAAAGCAAATCGAAAACGGTTCTTTTCCGCACGCACTTCACGACCGGATTATCCCTCGATCTTCGGCAATGAGCCCGCGCTTTTTTCCGGGATCGGCTTCGGGCGATAGCTTTGCGCTTCCGTAATCGTTTTTCCTAAATCGCGAATCATCTTGAACGTTTCGGAACGGACGACGATCCGGGTCGCTTTTTTAAGTTTGAAAAAATCGTTGGTTAAAGAGACTACCGACCCCATCGTGCTTTTCGTGAATATTTCGATGGTGAACACGCGGCGTCTGCTGAAAATAAGCACCAACAGACCGGCCAACAACACCGGCGCGCTAACATAGAGCATAACTTTCCCCAGGACGGAATTAAGACCGAATCCGACCAAAGACAACAGGATAATGCTTAACGCGATTAATACTTGCATTTTTACCGCTTTTCGCCCGTACTCGCTTTTGATCCCGCCGATATGATTTACCGGGATTTCAAGCGTGTTTACGGTTTTGTTTCTCCATTCGGTGGATTTTTTGAAAAAGACGAAACGAAAGTTGGTAATCAAAAAATAGCCGTAACCGCTGGGGTTTTGCGTTTTAAAGCCCTCATAGACGTTAATGATTTCTTCCCCGCGGGCAAGATTGATGACGTCGCCTATTTCGACCGACGTTTCCTTTACCATTTCCATGCCTCCTTTTTTTCATTATATCACATAAAACTATTGATAAGAAACATTATCGGCATTTTTCAAATGACAATATTTACAATTTTATTGGGTACGACGATAATTTTTCTAATCTCTTTGCCCGCCGTAAACTGCTTGACCTTTTCGCGCGCCAAAACCATGTCCTTCAAAGCCTCTTCCGGCGTGTCGATTTCAACATCAATCTTATCGCGGATCTTTCCGTTGATTTGAACGACCACGGTGACGGCGGCGGCTTTGATCTTCTCGGGGTCGTAAACCGGCCATTTCGCTTCGGAGATTGGCTTGTTCTTTAAGACAGTCTCGTTCAATTCCTCCGTCAAATGCGGGCATATCGGGTTCAACAAGATCAAAAATCCTTCCAAATACTCGCGGGGGATTTTTCTTTCTTTATAGCAGTCGTTAATAAAAATCATCATCTGGCTAATCGCGGTATTAAAGCGAAGGTTCTCGAAATCCTCGGTTACCTTTTTCACCGTTTGATGAAAAACGCGCTCCAAGTTTTTGTTTTCCCCGACTATTTCCGCAAACTCCGTATAAAGACGGTAAACGCGGTCCAAAAAGCGGCGCGCGCCCTCGATATTCTTTGTTGACCACGGTTTGTCGGCTTCCAACGGACCCATGAACATCTCATACAAACGGAACGCGTCGGCGCCGTACTCCCCGACGTAGGCGTCGGGATTTAAAACATTCCCGCGGGACTTGGACATCTTCTCGCCGTCCTCGCCGAGAATCATCCCTTGGTTGAAAAGCTTCCTGAAGGGTTCTTTCGTGTTGACGATCCCGCAATCATAAAGAACCTTATGCCAGAAGCGGGCGTACAAAAGATGCAAAACGGCATGCTCGGCCCCGCCGATGTATAAATCGACGGGCAGCCAGTTTTTAATTTTTTCTTTCGCTTCCGGGGTATTCAGGGGGATAAACCCGTCTTCTTCCTTCAGAATATAAGCGATATAATACCAGCAGCTTCCCGCCCATTGAGGCATCGTGTTGATATCGCGGCGGCCTTTGACGCCGTCGGCGCGGACGACGTTAAGCCAGTCCGCGGCCAGGGCAAGCGGCGCCTCGGCGACCATGCCTTTTTTCACATCCGGCAATTCCGGCAACAATAACGGCAACTCGTCAAGTTCCAATATTTCCGTCGCGCCGTCTTCCCAGAAAACGACGGGGAACGGCTCGCCCCAGTAACGCTGGCGGCTGAAGATCCAATCGCGCAAGCGGTAATTGACGCTTCTTTTCCCGAGACCGCGCTCCTCGAGCCACTCGGTTATTTTATTGATACCGGTTTCCAGGTCCGTCCCGTCGATGAATCCCGAATTAACGTGCGGCGCGTCGCCGACGAACGCGGATTCGGAAATATCCCCGTCCAACACCTTTACGATTGGGAGGCCGTACTTCTTCGCGAATTCGTAATCGCGCTGATCGTGGGCGGGAACGGCCATAATCGCGCCCGTCCCGTATGAGGAAAGCACGTAATCGGCGATCCATATCGGGACCGGTTTTTCATTGACCGGGTTGATGGCGTAAGCGCCGGTGAAAACCCCGGTTTTATCTTTGTTTAAATCGGTCCGGTCCAAATCGCTGCGCGCTTTGGCGTATTCGATATATTTTAAGACTTCTTCCTTTCGATCCGCGGCGGCGATTTTCAAGACAAGCTCGTGTTCCGGCGCGAGCACGCAATAAGTCGCGCCGAAAAGCGTGTCCGGACGGGTCGTGAAAACGACGAATTCCTCGTCGGAGCCGGCGACGCGGAACGTGACCTCCGCTCCGGAACTTTTGCCGATCCAGTTTCGCTGCATTTCCTTAATTGACTGCGGCCAATCGAGCTCTTCCAAGTCTTCAAGCAGCCTTTCCGCGTATTCGGTTATTTTGAGCACCCATTGGCGCATCGGTTTTTTTACGACGGGGAAATGACCTCTTTCGCTCACCATCCGGCCGTCGACGGTAATGACTTCCTCGTTAGCAAGAACGGTTCCCAAACCTTCGCACCAGTTAACCTCAACTTCCCTTATTTCCGCGAGACCGCGCTTGTAAAGCAGGGTAAAAATCCATTGCGTCCATTTATAGTATTCCGGGTCGCAGGTGGCGATTTCCCGGTCCCAATCATATGAAAACCCCAAAGCGTTCATTTGTTGTTTAAACACGCCGATGTTTTTCTTTGTAAAATCGGCGGGATCCTTTCCCGTCGTAATCGCGTATTGCTCCGCCGGCAGCCCGAAAGCGTCCCACCCCATCGGGTGCAGCACGTTATAGCCTTGCATTCTTTTCATGCGGGCGACGATATCGGTCGCCGTGTAACTTAACGGATGACCGACGTGCAGGCCGGCACCGCTCGGGTAAGGAAACATGTCGAGAACATAAAACTTCGGTTTTCCCGGTTCGAACCGCGTTTTGAACGTTTTGTTTTCATGCCACCGTTTTTGCCATTTCTTTTCGATGGCGGTATGGTTGTAAAAACTCATTTTATAACACCCTTTCCGATTGTTAAAGAGTTATTCATCTTAATCGCGTATATGATGGTCGTGATGATGCCGACATAAGACAAAATAGACAGCCCGTACAAATCGGCAAACAATCTAAATATCACGTAAGGAGCCAAAAGGTATATTATCAGCCGCCATAGCTGGGAAAACTTGACGTTCGCCTTGACCTGGATCAACGTCCTGAGAAACAACGTCACTATCAGGCTGAAAATCAGCAGTTCTATCGCGTAAAATAAAAATCCGTAAACCCCGATTTGCATCAGTAAACTATAATGGCGGGTTTTATCGAGTTGGTCCCGGACGATCGGGAACACCTTGTCCCAAAACTGGTGATCGTCCGCGTTAGCAAGCGATAGATCGAGATTCTCCAAATCCCTGTATTCGCTATATGAAAATAGCTCTTTCCGATAAAAAAAATGAATCAAATATACTTTTTCCCTGGCAAAAACAACGGTTATTCTATTGGGCGTAATCTGCGGCTCGCTTTCCAGCTTGTCGTCAAAGACAATATAAAACGCCTGGTTCACGGGAATATTTAATTTGTCTTCCCCGTTATCGCTTGTTTTTGTCAGTTTATAATCCCTTATCTCATACGGGATTTCATAATCGCGGAAAAGCGACCTGATTTCCCTTTTTGTTTCGTAACTTAGGGTATCGGTTTTGCTCACCAAAATGACAAAAGGTATTAGCGATAATAATACCATTAAAATAAAAAACAAAACCGTGTATATTTTTTTATCGTCTTTTAAACTCGATACTTGCGAGGGGCGGAACAACCCGAATTTCAAACGCGTGAGCAACAGTGAATCCTCCGTTCTATAAATGTTATTATACCAAAATCCACCCCTTTTTACAACAAATAACTTATATTTTCATCATTTATATTCGATTATACTTTAATAATTTCCTATATTGTTAGATAACGATATTTTTACAATCAAAATTGTATACTCGTTTTATCCCCCGAAAAAAAAGGGCCAACCACACGGCGTGGTTAGCCCGTTATTCAAAGACTATCCTTCATTTATAATTTTTTTACGGGATTAATGTCGGCTTGCCTTGCCGGCTCCCGTTCTACCAAGGCGGCCAGCAAATCGTCGTAATTCGAAACCCTTGGTTTTAAACCGTAATCTAAGTTATCGTAAGCCAACCGAGCGGCTTGCGCGTAGCGCGCGTTCGCCAAAGTCGCTTCAGTCGCGAAGATGATTTCTTGTGGGCTCTTTATTTCGTCGCAAACAAAAAAAAGCGCGTTTTTAACGCGCTCTTGTTAAAAATTTATTGTTCAAACGCCTGGAGATATATCTCTCCCAAGGTCGGGTGGGCGTGAATGCATTCCGCGAACCGGTCGGCCGCGATGTTGCCGTTCATGGCGATAACCGCTTCATGAATCAAGTCACTGGCATGCGGACCGATAATATGAACGCCTTTGATTTTGTTGTTAACGGTGATAATTTTGATAAAACCGTCGGCGTCGTTCATGGTCACGGCTTTGCCGTTAGCGCGGAAATAGGCTTTGTGGACGCGATATTCGTACCGACCGCACTCCGCCTCGGTTAACCCGGCCATCGCAACTTCGGGAAACGTAAAGACGCAGCTGGGAACGATTTTAAAATTAACCCGCGATTTTTCTTCCAATATGTGACTTAATGCGTGGTAGCCGCCGTATGTCGCGGTATGAGCGAGCATCATTTTCCCGGTCACGTCGCCGATCGCGTAAATATTCTTTACATTGGTCTGGAAATAAGAATTAACTTTTATGCCGCGGCGATCGTATTTAATTCCCGCCGCGTCCAAGCCAAGACCGTCGATATTCGGGATCCGGCCGACGGATATTAGGATTTTATCTGCCGCGCTCGACTTTTCCTCGTTTCCGGCGCGGTAATAAATCTTCCCCTTTTCTTCCAACCCGAGCACGCGCGCCCCTGTATGGATTTTGATTCCTTGCGTCTTCAGGTAGGACTGCAGGCGTCGGGAGATTTCTCTGTCAAACATCGGCAGTATCGTATCGGCAATCTCGAATATCTCGACTTCGCTTCCAAAAGCGTTAAAAATCGATGCGAATTCAATACCGACAACGCCGCCGCCGATTATGGCGAGCTTCTTGGGAACTTCCTTTAGCGCCAACAATTCATCGGACGTTATCGCCGCCGACACGTTCCAATCGGGAAAGACGGCCGGTTTTGAACCCGTGGCGATTATAATGTTTTTCCCCCGATACACGCTATCATCAACCGCGACCTCTTTTGTCGATACGAGGCGAGCCGGACCATAGACCACCTCGACATTATGCCTTTTAAGCAGAAAAGCGACGCCCTGGGTCAGGTCGGAAACGATCTTTTCTTTTCTTTTATATGTTTTCTCGAACTGGAAAGCAAAGTTCCCGGTAATCCCGTAATCCTCGCGTTGATTAAGTTGTCTCAGAACCGCGGCCGACTGGTAATAGGCTTTGGTCGGGATGCATCCTTTTTGCAGGCAAGTCCCGCCCAACTTATCTTTTTCGATTAAAAGAACCGAGAGACCTTGTTTCGCGGCTTTAATGGCCGTCTCGTAGCCGCCGGGCCCGGCGCCGATTATTATGATATCTTTCATGGCATATCCTTATATTTTATTACCGGCTGGCGCGCGGCTTTGACCTCGTCGAGACGCCTTACGGGCGTGTTATGCGGCGCTTCCTTAAGCAACTCGGGGTTTTGGACGGCTTCCGCAGCGATCTTTTTCATCACGGCAATAAAATCATCTATCGTTTCTTTGGATTCCGCTTCGGTCGGTTCGATCATCAAAGACTGGTGATACAAAAGCGGGAAATATATGGTCGGGGGATGATAGCCGTAATCAAGCAATCTCTTCGCGACATCCAAAGTCGTCGCCCCGCCCTTAATTAACCCGTCAAAAACGACCTCGTGCTTGCAAAGACCGTTAATCGGCAAAAGATAATCGTCCTTTAATGATTCTTTTATATAATTCGCGTTTAAGACGGAAAATTTCCCGACTTTGTCAAGATGTTCCTTCCCGAGGCTCAACAAATAAGCGTAAGCTTTTAAAACGACTAAGAAATTGCCGTAAAAGCCGCCAATCGCCCCGATTGAGGCGTCGGAGTAATGCAGGGCGTACCCGTCATCACGCTTGACTACGCGCGGGTTGGGAAGAAAATCGGCAAGATCAGCCCTGACTCCGACGGGCCCGCTTCCGGGACCGCCGCCGCCGTGCGGCGTGGAAAACGTCTTATGCAGGTTCAGATGAATAATATCAAAACCCATCTCGGCGGGACGGGCGACGCCAAGCAAGGCGTTCAGGTTAGCGCCGTCGTAATAGAGAAGGCTTCCGTTTTCGCGCATGAGCCGCGCGATTTCCATGATATCCTTTTCGAATATCCCCAGCGTGTTGGGATTGGTAAGCATGATTCCGGCGATCTCGTCGTTAAGAAGCTCTTTTAATTTTTCGACGTCAACCGTCCCCTCGGGCGTGGAACCGACCACCAACGTGTCGAAACCGACAACGCTCGCGCTGGCCGGGTTAGTGCCGTGAGCGGTATCGGGAACGATTATTTTCGTCCGTTTGTAATCCCCGCGCGATTGGTGGTATTTCTTCATGATCATCAAACCGCAGGCCTCGCCGTGGGCGCCGGCGAAAGGACTGAAGGAAAACGCGGCCATTCCCGTTACTTCCTTAAGCATTTCTTCCAAATGAAAATACACGGCGAGCGCCCCCTGCGCCGTGGACGCGGGTTGCAGCGGATGCAGGCGCGCGAAGGCCGAAAGCGACGCGAGTTCTTCGTTGATTTTCGGGTTATACTTCATCGTGCAAGAACCCAACGGATAAAACCCCTGGTCGACGCCGTAATTTTTGCGGGAAAGATTGGTGTAATGCCTGACGACGTCGAGTTCTGTTACCTCCGGCATATCGAGCGGCGATTTCCGCCTTAATTCTTCCGGTATTTCCGCTGCCGGGACTTCCGCCGCCGGCAAGCTATAACCGCGCCGGCCTTGTTTTGAAAGTTCGAATATCAATTTATCATACATGAGCAAATTCCTCGACTTTCGCGATCAAATCGTCAATTTCCGCCTTGCTGCGGGCTTCGGTCGCGCAAAGCAAAATCTCGTCTTCGCGTTTGGGATCCAGTTCGCCGAGATTAAGCCCGAATAGAATTCCCGCGTCAAGCAATCGGCGGCGCAACCGGCCAATATCGACGGTAGAGCGCAGGACAAACTCCTTGAAAAACGGCCTGTCAGTCGCATTTTCAAAAAGACCTGTCCCAAGCAAGCCTTCGCGCAGGTAGCGGGCGTTCGCGGCGGCGCGATTCGCGACCTCGACAAGGCCCGCTTTCCCCATAAGACTCATATAAATGACCGCATGCAAGGCCATAAGACTCTGGTTTGAGCATATATTCGAAGTTGCTTTTTCTCTCCGAATATGTTGTTCCCGCGCCTGCAAAGTCAAGACAAAGGCGCGGCGGCCGTCAACGTCGCTCGTCATCCCGCAAATCCTCCCCGGCATCTTTCTCAAAAGCGCCTTCGTCGCGGCGATAAAACCGACGTACGGGCCGCCGTAACTTAAGGGGATGCCCAGTGTCTGGCCGTCGCCGCAGGCGATATCGGCGCCGATCTCGCCCGGGGTCTTTAAAACGCTTAAAGTGCTGGGGTCAACGTTCATAATCAAAAGACTGCCGTTAGCTTTGACCGCGGAGGCCAGGTCGCGATAATCTTCGATATACCCGAAAAAATTGGGGTTTTGAACGATTACGGCCGCAACCTCGTCATTTAGTTTTTCTTTCATCGCGTCAACATCGATTCCGTAATCTTTCTCTTCAACGACGCGAAGATCGAGATTACGGAAGGACGCGTATGTTTTAAGCGCTTCCGTCGTCCTGGGGTTGACGGTCCCGCTTACCAACACCGCGCCTCTCCTCGCGTGAGAGACGGCCATAAACATCGCTTCCACGGTGGCGGTGGCGCCGTCGTAAACAGAAGCGTTGCTTACGTCCATGTCGGTCAACTCGCAAATCATGCTTTGAAATTCAAATATATACTGCAAGGTGCCTTGCGAGATCTCCGGCTGGTATGGCGTATAAGACGTTAAGAACTCCTGTCTCGATGTAAGATACGGGATGATCGCGGGCGTGTAGACATCGTATGCCCCGGCCCCGCAAAATGAGATGAGCGGTTTGTTTTTGGCGGCCAGTTCCTCAAGGCGGCGCCGCAGCTCAATCTCCGAAAAGGCGGGTTCAAGATTGTACCCCGCCCGGTTTTTCACCGCCTCCGGTATCTCGGAAAATAATTCGTCGATATCGCTTACGCCGATTCTTTCCAACATTTCCTTGATGTCGGCGGAAGTGTGCGGAATGTATTTAAACATTACCCCAATAACTCCCGATACGCGGCGGCATCAAGCAGTTTGTCGAGTTCGCCCGTGTCTTCAAGTTCCACTTTAATAAGCCAGTTTTCATACGCGTCTTCGTTTACAAGCTCAGGATTATCGACGACTTCCTCGTTGATCGCGATAATCTTTCCGGTAACCGGGGCGATTAAATCGGAGGCGGCTTTGACGCTCTCGACGGCTCCGAACTCCCCGAATTGCTCGACGCGGTCGCCGACGGCGCCGAGATCAACATAAACGATCGAACCTAAACTTTCCTGCGCATAATCGGTTATGCCGATAACCGCGGTATTCCCGTCAACGCGAACCCACTCATGACTTTCCGCATACTTTAAGTTATCCAATACTTTGCTCATATTTATCTCCTTATTTAATATATTTTTTTTCGAGAAACTTTTTGTTTCTTACTTTAGCCTTGATTTTGTTCTTCCTAATATGGATCAGCACCTCGACGCCGATGTCTGAATACGCGCTCTCGATTAATCCGAAGGCATAGGCTTTGCCGGTGGTCGGGATCATGTATCCGGTCGTGACGCGGCCGATAACCCGCCCTTCGGCTTCAATCGGATAATCGGCGCGGGCTATCCCCCGCTCCAAGAGTTCGAGGGCGACGATCTTTCTTTTCAGCCCTGCGTTTTTGGCGGCCAACAGCGCTTCGCGGCCGATAAAATCCTTGCTTGTTTTGACCGCGAAACCCAATCCGGCTTCCAAGGGATTGATGTCGGGACCGATCTCATGACCGTATAGAGGCATGGCCGCTTCGAATCGGAGCGTGTCGCGGCACCCGAGCCCGCATAAGGTTACCTCGGGAATTTCAATCAATCTCGAGAACAGGGCTAAAATATCGGGATGAGACCCGTAAATTTCAAAACCGTCCTCGCCGGTATAACCGCTTCGGGAAACGACGAATTCGCGGCCGGCGATTGGAAAAACGTCAAAATCGAATGCCTTAAGATTTTCAAGCCGGTATTCGGTAAGGCCCTGGAGAACGCCGGCAGCCAGGGGACCCTGGAGCGCGAGTTGCGAGTAATCGTCCGACAGGTCTTCGATCGCGACGTCGAATCCTTCCCTGCGCCCGGTTATCCACTCGTAGTCCTTATCCTTGTTCGCGGCGTTGACGACGAGAAGATAATGCTCGTCGGAGAATTTATAAACCATCAAATCATCAACGACGCCGCCGTCCTCTTTCAACATCAATCCGTAAATCATTTTATTCTCCCCGTAGCCGGCGACATCGTTGGTTATCAAATAATTAACGAAACGGGTCGCGTCCTTTCCGGCGATTTTAATTTCCCCCATATGCGAAACATCGAAAAGGCCGCACTTTTCCCTAACGGCCCGGTGTTCCGCGGCGATGCCCTGATACTCTATCGGCATCATAAACCCGGCGAACTCGACCATTTTCGCCTTGTTCCGCAAGTGTTCCTCGTACAAGACTGTTTTTTTCAAATCGCTATCCTCCGATCGTCTGATGTATCCGCAAATATAATATCATATTTAACTTATTTTTCAACCGCAAAATAAAAAAAGTGATAACTTTAAACTATTAAACTGTTATCACTTTTTATTTTCTTACTCAAGCGGGTATGTGTCAAGGTCGGCGGGGAAATCGATTGTTTTCGCGTCCGTTCCCAAATAATTCACGACAACCTTATTTACCTCATCGCCCGCGGTAATTTCCGCCGAAACTTTGACGATTTCGCCCTCGGCGAAAGTGACTAATAATTTGATGGCGTCTTTCGCGGAAGCGTCAAACGCGACGCCGTTATACGCACTTAAATCAAGCTCGTAAATTAGCGTGTCGCCCGCTTTTTCAGGCGCGGACAAAGCATCGAAAAACGGATCTTCGTCATAAAAGCCGGTAGCCTTTTCCACGAAAAGAGCGAAACCGTAGGAATTGATTATCGTATAATGCTCGGTATCAGTCATTTCCGATTTGCTTTTGGCTTCGCCGATGGACATATAAGCAAAATCGTCTTTTATATAAACATGAGCGTTTTCGCTGCCGCTTAGTTTACACATCATAGTCTCGATTACTTCGCCGTCGTAGTTATATATCAATTCCAACGCGAGATCGTCATCGATCTCGATCTTGATGTGACCGTGTTCCGAAGTATCGTATGCTTCTTTTAATGCCGCCAAAAGCGGTTTTATTTGCGCCGGGGTATACGCCGGTAACGACGGCGCCACGACTTCGATTTTTTTCTCCGCCTTGCCGGCCTTCTCGACCTCGACGATTACGGTGACCTCGCCCTCAGCGAGACCGGTCAAGTTTCCTTCTTCGTCAATCGAGGCGATCGTATCGTCGCTAACGGACCATTCCGCGACCGGGTCTTGATAATTGGTATCCACCTCAAACTTTACGGTCTCGCCTTGCTCGACCGTTTCCGGCCCTTCAATCTTCACGTAATACTTATCGCATCCTATAAGGGCCAAAGCAACAACAATCATAATCAAAAAAGATATGACTCTTTTTTTCATAATATACCTCTCTACTCTATTTTAAAATATCTCTAAGACTTATTAAAATTATACTACAAAAGTTAATCTAATTCAAGACTTTTTACAACTCATCACATATTTCCATTAAAAATACGATTCCGCGCGCTCTTAGATAAACAAGCTTTAGCGCGAAGCTAAAGCTTGTTTTGAAAAAGAT
>ERZ773359.1124-NODE-1124-length-37810-cov-22.671779_pt1 | contig 37810 bp, 34 predicted proteins | sample MGYA00374955_ERZ773359 | MGnify/ENA primary metagenome ERZ773359 (study PRJEB29098, sample SAMN04486028) | biogas fermenter metagenome | study: EMG produced TPA metagenomics assembly of the Biogas fermentation microbial communities from Germany - Plant 4 DNA1...
GGATAAAACCGTCTATATATATGAAGTAGAGAGCAAAGAAAGATGAGGATATAAACCCTTTATGTGATGTTGCATTAAGGAGCGATGGCAATGGCCGGTCAGGCGAGAGCAGGAATTACCGTTGAAAACCTTTCATGCCGGTACCGGGAGGAGTATATCTTCTCCGGATTGGGTTTTTCGGTGAAAAAAGCCCGGGTGACAGGGATCATCGGCCCCAACGGCTCCGGGAAAACCACTTTACTCCGTTGCCTGGTAAAATTACTCCCTCTGGAGACCGGCCGTGTCTTTTTGGGAGAAGAAGACCTGGCCAACCTTTCTGTGCGGGAGATTGCCGCCAGGGTAGGGGTGGTGCCGCAGAGATGGGAGGCGAATTTCGCCTTTACCGTTGGCGATCTGGTGCTGATGGGGCGGTTTCCCCATATCAGCCGTTTTCAACGGGAAAGCGCCGGGGATTATGAAGTTGCCCGCCGGGCCATGGAGATAACGGGACTCCGGCACCTGGCGGACCGGCCGGTTACCGAATTGAGCGGTGGTGAACTGCAGCGGGTTGTGATCGCCCAGGCCTTGGCGCAAACCCCCGAGGTCCTTCTCCTTGACGAGCCCACTTCCCACCTGGACCTTAACTACCAGATTGAAACCGGCGAACTGCTGCAGGAGTTATGCCGCAACTCCGGCATAACTGTGGTGGCGGTCTTTCACGACCTGAACCTGGCGGCGCGGTACTGTGACGAGTTGATCCTCCTGGCCCACGGGCGGGTCCTGGCCCAGGGCGCGGCAGCGGAGGTTTTAACCGCCGAAAACCTGCAGCGGGCCTACGGGGTAAAGGCCCGGGTAGAAAAGGACTTCCTGACCGGGCGGCCCTTTGTAATGTTATTGCCCCCCGGTAAAGAGGGGGAGAATACCCCTGCGCCTGCCGGCAGGGAAGTATTAAAGATCCACCTGATCGGCGGCGGGGGGTCCCTCGCCAGCATCTTGTGGGAGTTGTCCTCCCTGGGCTGCCAGCTTTCCGCCGGTGTCTTACACCGCCTGGACCGGGACTGGGAGGCCGCCCGGGAATTGGGCATTACTGTAATTGAAGAAGCGCCGTTCCGCCCGGTCGGTGAGACCGTCCACCGGCGGAACCTGGAGATGATCAAAGAGGCGGATCTGGTTCTCCTGGGGAATATCCTGGTGGGCCCGGTAAACCTCAAAAACCTGGAGGCGGCAGCGGCAGCGCTGGAAGCCGGGAAGGAACTGCTAGTCTGTAATTTTACCCCCTTCTCCAGCCGGGATTTTACTAATGGTAAAGCTGCAGCCATCTACGAAGAGCTGCAAACCGCCGGCGCAGTCTTTCTGGCCGGCCCGGAAGAACTGGCCGCCGCCGTCCGGCGCAGGATAAAACAGAAGGCAGCAGCAGCGCCTGACCGTTGACAACCGGGTTAAGAAGCATCGGCCGGCAGTTGCAGGTCTTTACTCTTGATCTGCTACTGACATGATACTTACATCTTCTCAACTGGTTACCAACATGTTAGCAACATGCTATTGACATATTATCCACGGGATTTATTGCAGGGAGGTGAAAGAAGATGTACGATTTTCCTCCTGGTCTCTACACCGATGTCCGCGTGGAGAAGGTCTTTGAAACCAAAATTGATTTTCTCCAGGAAGACCTGAAAGAGTGCAGGATCCGTGAACACGAGGCCGCCTTCATCCGGGTTTTTGACGGCAAACGGTGGTATTACACTTCAACCACCGATCCCGGGCGTATTCAAGAAGAGATCGATGCTTTGGCGGCTTTGGCCGGGACTACAGGCGCACGGGGCACGGTAGCCGGCCACCCGGTGGTGGAGAAATTCCCCGTCTCCACAGGTGAATATCTCCAGTTTACCGCCGGAAAAAGCATCGCCTCTATTCCTAAAGAGGAAAAGATCCGGCTCCTGACAGATTATTTTCCGGTTTTATCCGGTGTTCCCCCGGTAAAGCTTTGGCGGGCATTTTACCGGGACAAACGGGAGCAGAAAGAGTTTTATTCCAGTAAAGGGAGTCGTCTCATCTTTGATATACAGCATACCGGTCTTGTTTTTGGTTTTGAATTAGCCCGCGGTAAAAAGAGGTTTTCGGAGAGCTTTCAGAAGACCGGCAGTTACTTTTCCGAACTTCAGGGAGAAAAGGAAAACCTGGAGAATTTCCTCATGCAATGCACGGAGTTTCTTAACCATGCCCGGCCGGTGAAACCGGGGAAATATACGGTGGTCCTGGCACCGCTGCCCGCCGGGATCTTTGCCCACGAGAGTTTTGGCCATAAAAGTGAAGCCGACTTTATGATGGGCGACGAAAATGCGATGAAAGAATGGGCAATCGGGAAAAAAGTGGGGGCGGAGATCCTCTCCATTGTTGATGACGGAAGTCGCCCGGGGACCGGATACGTACCTTTTGACGACGAAGGAACACCGGCCCAAGCCACCTATCTGGTGCGAAACGGTATCCTCACCGGGCGGTTGCACAGTGTTGCCACAGCCGCCGCCCTGGGGGAAGAGCCCACCGGAAACGCACGGGCTGTTGGCTTTCCGTATGAACCAATCGTCCGGATGACCACCACCTTCATCCTGCCGGGCAACAAGAGCAAAGAAGAACTGATTGGCGAGGTGAAAGAGGGAATTTTAGTGGAAAGAGTCCAGCACGGTTCCGGGCTTTCTGCCTTCACCATGGCTCCTTCGTTGGCTTACCGGATCAAAAACGGTAAAATCGCCGATCCGCTCAATATCTCTGTTATTACCGGGGATGTCTTTACCACTTTGGCGGAGATCGACGGCCTCTCCGATCGATTGGAGCTTTTTTCTTTTGTTTTGGGTGGTTGCGGAAAAATGGAACAATTCCCGTTGCCGGTCGGGTTTGGCGGCCCCTACGTGCGGGTCCGGAATCTTGTCGTTCAGTGAAAGGGGGGAGAGGCAGATGGTGACAGAGAAATACCTTTTCAAAACGAGGGAGATCACATTGAACGTCCAAGATACGGCCGTGGTCTCGGTACGCAGGCAAAAGCTGTCCCAAACAGGGCTTAGGGTTTATGCCAACGGCCGGATTGGCGTGGCCGGCGCCCTCGGCGTTTGTGACGAAGGGGAACTGGCCGCCCGGGCCCGGGAAAATCTAAGCCTGAATATTCTGTACCCGTGCGAGCCTTCCACCGGGTTCATGGAATTGGACAGCCGCCGTGGGGAGATGATCCCGGAAGAAGACTTCCTGGCCGAGGTTGAGGAGTTCCTTTCGGAGTTGCGCCGGGCGCAACCGGATTTCTCCTTTTCCCACCAGATAAAAGAGGAATGGTCCGAGAGAAGACTGGTGAATGATAAGGGGCTGGATTTAAAAGCGCAAGACGAATATATCTCTTTTACATTATTGTTCAGAGAGAAAGGCTCCTTAAATATTTATGACGGGGTGGTAGGTTACGCCGGGAAAAGGTATGACCGGGCTGAAGTTTTAAAACTGGTTAACCGGGTCTGTACTGCCTACAAGAACCCTGTTGAACTGAAGAAGGCTGGAACCAGGCCGGTGGTTTTTTTGGAAAGAAACCCCACACTGGGCAAATTGGCCAAAGAATTAAACGGCCAGAGTTTTGGCACGGGAAGTTCCCTGTTGACGAAGAAAAGAGGAAAAAAGGTTTTTAGCTCCCGGTTTTCTTTGTTCCAGTCCTTGCATCCGGAAGATACTTACGGCCCCTTTTTTGACGCCGAAGGGGTGGTGAACGACGGGTTCCGCTATCCTTTGATTAAGGACGGGGTTGTCCTCTGCCCCTATACAGATAAAACGACGGCGGCCAAATATAACCTGCCGTTAACCGGCAGTGCGGTTGGGAGTTATGATGAAGTGCCCAAGCTGGGCTGCAGGCGCCTGAAAATTGCCAGCTCCGGCCGGACGGTCAAGGAGTTGCTCGGGGGTGAAGAGGGGATTCTTATCGTGATGGCCGAGGGAGGCGATTTTACCCCCGCCGGTGATTATGCCACTCCGGTACAGTTGGCCTTTGCTTTTGACGGGGAAGAGTTCCTTGGCAGGCTGCCGCAGCTCAAAATCTCCGGCAATCTCTTTACCATGTTCGGCAAAGGCTTCCGGGGCCTTAGTACGGACAAACCCACGCCCCTCGGCGGCGACCATTTTCTTGTGCTCGACCTTAAGGTGGAAAAACTCTAGCAATAAGAAGAGGTGAGAAGATGAGAAAAAACGCGGCTGACCGGCTCCTGGAGTTGGTTGCGGCAAAGAAGAACCCGGCGGTTGTCGGGTTGGATCCGGTTTGGGAGCGGATCCCGGAGGAGATAAAGAAGTCCGCAGCGGCGGAGGCGGCAAATGACCCCATCCGCACCGTGGCCAAGGGTTTCCTCCTCTTTAACAAGATGATTATCGATACGGTGAAAGATATTGTCCCCGCGGTCAAACCCCAGTTTGCCTTTTATGAGCAGTACGGGAGCGCCGGGATCGAAGCCCTGGAGGAAACGATGGCCTATGCGCGGCAGCAGGGGCTGGTGGTAATCGGCGACGGGAAACGGAATGATATCGGCAGTACCGCCCGGGCTTACGCCGCCGGGTACCTGGGGAAGGTATCCCTGGCGGACGGGAGCTTGCGCCCAATTTTTGACGGGGATTTTTTAACGGTCAACCCCTACCTGGGGACCGACGGGATCGAGCCTTTTCTTGCCGTCTGCCGTGAAGAGGGGAAGGGGATTTTCGTCTTAGTAAAAACCTCCAACCCATCCTCCGGGGAACTCCAGGATATTCTCGACCGGAACGGGGAAGCTCTTTATGAAAACGCCGGGAAGCTTGTGGCCCGTTGGGGTCAGGATCTCACCGGCGAAAAGGGATACTCGGCGGTGGGCGCCGTGGTGGCGGCGACTTATGCAAAAGAGGCGGTAAAACTAAGGGAAATAATGCCGGACGCCCTTTTCCTCGTTCCCGGTTACGGCGCCCAAGGCGGGACCGCCGCCGATGTGGTTCCCTGTTTTAATGAGGACGGTTACGGGGCGGTGGTCAACGCCTCCCGGAGCATTATCTATGCTTACCAGAGTGAAGCCCATAAACGCCGGCCCGCCGAGTTTCACCTGGCGGCTGCCGAGGCGGCCCTGGCAATGCAGGAAGAGTTGTATAAGGCCTTGAAGCAGGCGGGTAAATTGCCGACCGGGTGGTAGCGGGAGAAAGATTTCGTATGCCCCCGCAGCTACACCCGGCAGGAACCGGCGAAAAACTGCAAAGGGGGATCGATGCCATGGCCGTGAAGTTGGAGATTGTCAAAGGCAATATTGTGGAGCAACCGGGGATTGATGCGATTGTCAATGCGGCCAATGCCTGGTTGCGCCCGGGGGGCGGCGTGGCGGGCGCCATCCACCGGGCCGCCGGGCCCGGCCTGGCGGAGGAGTGCCGCCCCCTGGCCCCGATTAAGCCGGGAGAAGCCGTGCTTACCGGCGGTCACCGTTTGCCCAATCCTTATGTCATCCATGTCTTGGGGCCGGTTTACGGCCGGGACAAACCGGAAGACCGGTTGCTGGCAGCCTGTTACCGCAATGCCCTGCGCCTGGCTGAAGAGCACCGCCTCTCTTCCCTGGCTTTCCCCGCCATCTCCACTGGCGCTTTTGCCTACCCGCCCAGGGAGGCGGCGGAAGTAGCGCTGAAAACCATGGCAGAAATAGTTCCCGGTCTTGAGCAGGTAAAATTGATCCGCGTTGTTCTTTTTGGCGAAGGTGATTTTAAAATCTATAAAGAACTCTCCGCCGTGTACTGGCCTTTTGACAAGAATGTGTAGATTTGATAGATTATTCACATACGTGCGTGCATAAACATGTTTCTGCCCGGTTTTTTCTCGTATTGCCGGGTGTGGGAGAAACGGGAGGAGGAAAAAGATGTCAGGGAAAAGGATATTCGCTGCAGTCCTCATTGGCATTGCCGTACTCTCTATTATCCTTTTAACGGTTATTTCCGGCCGGGAAGGAAAACACCTGAGCACGCTGGAACGCGTGGTTATTATTTATCTGCAGGGGCCGATTGAGGAAGCCGGCGGAAACTGGGATTTTTCCGGGGCTATCACTCCCCGGCGGGTTGCCCGGCAGTTGGAACGGGCGGCAAAGGATAACTCCATCAAGGCGGTGGTATTACGGATTAACAGCCCGGGCGGGGCGGTGGCCGCTTCACAACAGATCGCCGCACTGGTCAGAGAGTTTGAAAAACCGGTGGTGGTTTCCATGGGGGATATGGCCGCTTCAGGCGGTTATTATATCTCCGCCCCGGCCGACGGGATTGTTGCCCACCCGGGGACCATGACCGGTTCGATTGGGGTAATTTTCACCGTTGTAAATATGGATGGGCTTTACGAAAAACTCGGTGTGGAGATAGAGACGATCAAATCCGGGCGGCATAAGGATATGTTCGCCCGGAAGCTCACGGATGAGGAACGCCGGTTGCTGCAGGAAATCTCCGATGGGGCTTACGACCAATTCATTACCGAGGTGGCGGAAGGGCGGAATTTGGAAAAGGATTACGTCCGGAAACTGGCCACCGGCCAACTCTACCTGGGTACCCAAGCCCTTGAGCTTGGTCTCGTAGACCGGCTCGGCGGGATCGAAGAAGCCATCGACCTGGCCGCGGAGATTGCCGGGTTGGAGAACCCCGTGCGATACGAATTTCCCCCGCCGTCGTTCTTTGAACAACTGACGAGCTTTGGCGCGTATATCCCGGTATTGTTGGAGAAGAAGTTTCTCCCGGGCGAGTTGCTCCTGCTGGAAAAGGCAAGGCAATACCTGCCGCAACTGCGCTATCAGGTGACACCTTAGCAATCCGGTAGGGGATTTCTATGCTTTTATAGATTTTTTCGCGCGTGGATAAATACCGAAACTCTTCGGGCAAAAGAATGAAAGTGTTGGGCAAGCTTTTCCGCGCACATGTGGATAACTACTTGTGAAATAAAGAAAGAAAGGTTGGGTTGGAGATGGATATTCTTGACCGGTTGTTCGGTGTGATTACCGATCCCGCCCGTACTCTCCAGGAGGTTAGCAGGGAAAAGCCCACCGGTTGGAGTTTTGCCGTTTTTTCTGGGACAAGCATAATCGCATTATGGCTTACCAGCCTTACCCCGGGTGAAGCAGGTCCTTTCGTCCCGCAGTCGCAGACCGGTTTCATCCTGGCCGGGCTCATCTCTTCCCTTCTTTTTCTCATGATCTTCACCGGCCTTCTTAATCTGGTGGCCCGCATCTTCAAGGGTACCGGCAGCTACTGGGGGATATTTTCCGCTTTGGCCTTTTCTCATTTTCCCCGGATTTTTCTTCCCATCGGCCAGCTGGTGGGGGTGGCCCTCGGCGAGGCTGGTAATGTTTTGAGCGGTCTTGTTTCTTTTGCCATTTCCCTCTGGGTTACTGTTTTAAGTGTTATCGCTCTCAGGGAAAGCCAGGGGTTTTCGACGGGCAAAGCTATTCTTACCTGGGTCTTGGCCTTTGTAGTACTGGCCCTTGTTATCGTCCTTCCTATCATCTTTCTGGCGGGCTTGCCGGTTTTTGAAAACCCCGGCTTATTTACTCCCTGACCGGCCAGGCTTTGTTTTTCTTAAATTCATCCAGGATCATTTGGGCCTAATATTTTAATAACAGGAGAGACAGAAGATGATTATTATCCCTGCCATTGATCTCCGGGATGGAAGATGCGTCCGGTTGGAACGCGGCGATTACAGCAAGGAAACCATTTATGACCAGGACCCGGTGGCAGTTGCCCGCCGCTGGGTGGAAAAAGGGGCAAAAAGGTTACACCTGGTGGATCTGGACGGGGCGAAAGCCGGGACACCGGTCCAAAAGGATCTGGTGATCCGGATTGCCCGGAGCGTCCCCGTACCGGTAGAGGTTGGCGGAGGGATCCGCACGGAGGAGACCATCCGCTATTACCTGGAGAACGGGGTGAAATGGGTCATCCTGGGGTCGGCGGCTGTGAAGAACCGGGAATTGCTGTTCCGGGCGGCGCAAGAATACCCCGGCCGGGTAATTTTGGGCCTGGACGCCAGAGACGGGAAGGTGGCGGTTGAAGGCTGGCTGGAGACGACCAGCACGGACCCGTTAACACTGGTAGAAACAGCCGCTTCCTGGGGTGTTCATGAAGTGATCTATACGGACATAAACCGGGACGGGACACTCAAAGGGCCAAATTTGGAAGCGCTGGCGGAGATTGCGGGAAAAAGCAGTATACCGGTGATTGCCTCCGGCGGGATCTCCTCCCTTGGCGACCTTCTTGAGGTGAAAAAACTGGCGCCTTTAGGTATTTCCGGGGCGATTGTGGGCAAAGCCCTCTACAGTGGCGCCATCGATCTTGAGCAGGCCATAGCTTGCGTGGAAACCCAGGCTGTCGAATAATTTGCGCGCCTGCGAACCGCGGCGTACAGGTGGTGAAGAGAACCAATGCGAGAGACAATTTATTCATTGGCTTTGTACGATGCTTTCCGGGAGGAGAGCGAATGCCCGCTCTGCCTTATTGAGGAAAAGCGGGAAGAGGAGGCCCTGGATTACCTTTTACACCAGGCGCTGATGGATGTCCGGACCAGGGGGGAGACGAACCGGGAAGGCTTTTGCCGGCGCCATTTTGAAATGATGTACCGCAGGCGGGCCTACCGCCTGCAATTGGCGTTGCTTTTGGATACCTATTTGGCAGCGGAGAATGCCAGGCTGAAGAAGCTAGCCGCCGGGATCACCGGCCGCGGGCGGGTGCGTACAAAACCCTTTTTTTCTTGGGGCAGGGGCAAACAGAAGACCGGCCCGGAAGAGCAACTGCTCCATGAGTTGCGTTACCAGGAAAGGTCCTGTTACATCTGCCGGAAAATCCATACGGTGATGGAAGAACACATAAAAGTCCTGTTCTACCTTTGGGAGAAGGAAAGAGAGTTTGCCGCGGTTTTTGCGGAAAAGAAAGGCTTCTGCCAGAAACACTTCAGGCAACTCCTGGAGAGGGCAGCCCAACACCTCTCTTCCAGGCAGCGACGGGTTTTTATTACCCAGGTCACCGAGAAACAACTGGCGAACCTTGAACGGATCCAGAACGAAGTCCACCGTTTCACCGAAAAAATGTCCTACCACAATGAGGACCTCCCCTGGGACAACGCCCGGGACGCCTTGATCCGGGGGATAAAGAAGCTGGCCGGCATTTGCCGGTTGGAATAGCAGGCTTCTCCGGTTGAGAAAGAAAAATTTCCGCCCTTCGTTAGAGAAGGGCGGGAAAGCTTTTCGATGATTCGTGAATAAAAACGGGTTTGTTAATTATTCCGCAGGAACCTAAGGAGCATCTCCGCCCCCAGTAATGCCTTCTAGAAAATCTTCAAAATTAATTGCATCTTTTACTACGGAATCATCGACCTTAATGGCGGTTATATGACTGGGTTTCCCAGGCTCCGGATTGACAAGTTCGAGTTTTATTATATTACCGATAATTTCATAAGTCCACGGCTGAGGCACTCCGTCAACAGGCAAGCTAATAGTATTAGTATCTCTCTCGATCGCATTTTCAACGGTCTGAATTAGGGTAACGACGGATTCTTCTGCCGATGAAAACCCTACAAACAATTTTACCGTTTCCTCTTCCAGTTGGAAGTAGATTTGAAGCATAAAACCAGGAGGAAAATCTTCTAATATGCTTTCCGCAGGCACGGGATGATATATTTCCTCATCATCTATTAACTGCATAACATAACCCCAAGTACCTTCGAGGGTGGTGTCAGGAACTATTGCCCTAAGTTCCTTACAATATTCTCCGTAAGAAACTGGATCAGCTACTACGGAATCATCGACCTTGACAGCGGTAAAGCTCGTGTCCTCCATATTCACATATAGTGTTTTACCGGAAATTGCATAAGTCCATTTCTTTTCATCTTCTTCATCAGAACCTTCATCTTCTTCGTAAAAAATGGTGATAGTATCTTTATCTACTGTATATTTTTCTTCATTAGTTAAAACAACCCAGGTTTTTTCTTCGTAGCTATACTCATTAAAATACTTTACCGTTCCATCTTTCAGTTGAATGTATAATTGTGCTTGAACCTCAGCACCGGCCTCCTCATTGATTAATGTTGTGGGAAAATCATGCTCTGCTCATCTCCAACAATCTCGGTAACACGCCAGGTACCCTCGAGAGTGGTGTCTTCCACAACAGGAGGAGTGTCATCTCCATTTTTACCATTGCTTCTACAACCGGCAACCAACAGCATTGCCAGAGCCAAAACCAACAAAATAGATATTATTCTTCTCTGCATTTTTCAAACCCCTTTTCTCAGATTTTTTACCATAACCATAAAGCTTTTTAGGAAAAAAACCTGCTATTATCCCTCCTTTTACATTTGGTTTGTATTTATGTTAATTTGATATAATTATACCAAATATTAACGAAAAAGTAATCATCTTTTGTAAAAAAACTGCTTGTTTACGACAATAATCGTTATTTTTAGGGCTGTCCACCGGAAAAGATCCGTCGCGTGCTCGCCATTGATCTTGCTCCTGCGATGAGGTAAAATAGGGAAAAGGATCCCGCGGCTTATAGCGGAATTTATCTGTTGGGAGTGTGAAGGTATTGTCGGAAACCATTTCAAAATCGATTGATGAGTTTATCAACAGTCTGAAGTATGACGGTTCCGGGTTGATCCCTGCGGTGGTCCAGGATGCCCTGACCAAAGAGGTGCTGATGGTCGCCTATATGAACCCGGAATCACTTAAATCGACTATTACCAGCGGGAAAGCTACTTATTTCAGCCGCAGCCGGCAGAAGCTGTGGGTGAAGGGGGAGACCTCCGGTCACTTCCAACATGTCCGGCGGATTCTCTTTGATTGCGACCGGGATACGCTACTCATTGAGGTGGAGCAGGAGGGTGTGGCCTGCCATACAGGCTATTATTCCTGCTTCTTCAGGGAAGCCAAGCTTGGGGCAGACGGCAGGATTGAAGAGGTTTACTGCCTTGAGCTCGAAAACGCGCAAAAACCGGAGTAGAGGGGGGATTCTTCTTGTTGAAACTGGCGTTGCCCACAGGCAGTCTGCAAAAACCGACCTTGGATATGTTTGCCGCGGCGGAGTTGTCCATAACCACTCCAAATTCCCGTTGTTACGAGGCTTTTATTGAAGACCCCCGGGTCAGTTGTGTGCGCTGGTTGCGGCCACAGGAGATCCCTGTATACGTCGCCGACGGCCTTTTTGACCTGGGAATAGCGGGTTACGACTGGGTCCTGGAACGCGGGTGCAAGGACAGGGTCCAGATCGTGACAAAGCTGCCGTACAGCAGGGGAAGTAACCGGCCGGTCCGGATTGTGGTGGCGGTTTCGGAGGATGCCGACGAGATCAAGACCGCCGCTGATATTAAACCCGGCAGTAAAGTAACCACCGAGTATGTAGAGATAACAAAGGAATACTTTGCAAAACTGGGGATTCCGGTGAAGGTTGAGTTCTCCTTTGGGACCACCGAAGCGAAGGTGCCGGAGATCGCCGATGTGGCTGTGGAATTGACGGAGAGCGGGTCAAGCCTCCGCGCCAACAGGTTAAAGATCGTGGATACCATCGTTGAATCGAGCACGGTACTGATAGCCAACCCGGAGACATGGGAGAATGAAGACAAACGCCAATGTGTCAACGACCTGGTTACCCTGCTGCTTGGGGCGTTGGATGCCCGGGGCCGGGTGTTGATGAAGATGAATGTGGCCAAGGCTAATTTAGACAAGGTTTTACAGGTTTTGCCCGCAATGAAGGCGCCCACCGTTTCGCAACTGGTGGGGGGAGAAACCGAATACCTGGCAGTGGAGACCGTGGTTGATAAAAACGGGATTAATCTCTTGATTCCCCAGTTGAAAAAGGCGGGTGCCGAGGATATTATCGAGTTGCCAATCTCTAAGATCATTAAATAGCCGTTGGGCACGTAAAATAGCCGTTGGGCAGAATGACCGGAAAGGAGAGGCGTCATGTCTGGGTTGAACGGGCAGGCACGGGTGGAAATAGCTGAAACCCTGGGGGTTTCTCCGGAACTGGTCCGGCAGATGGAAGAAGAAGGGATCGATCTGCTCCGTACAGCAGAAATCCTTACCAAGTATAATAGGGGCGATTACGACCATACAGAACCGGTTTTGGTACGCGGCCTCCCGGAGGTGGACGGGGAGCAGGTCCTTGATCTAACCGGTGCGCTCGCCCTCCGGTTGGCGTTGGCGGAGGCAAAACGGAATATCGGCCGCCTTGGCCTGGACGTGGATATCACCACTATCGGCCGGGTGGAAGGGGAAGAGATTATTTTTGACCGTCCCGCCCTGGCCCGCCTCGGTGTGGAGCTTTATCCCGTGACCGCCTACGGGGTTTTAAACGGGGGCTCCGCCAGCAGTTATGCGGATTACAAAAAGAACCAGGATTTCAATGCGGACCTTTTCGCCCTTTATGAGCCGGAATTTAAGGTGATGGCCGAGATCTGCAAAGGGAAGGCCAAGGGGATCACCCCGGCCTTTCTTCATCCCAACGGCCAGCCGGGGCCGAGTTTTATGGAGCTAAAAATGCGCGCGCTTTTGCTCGAAACCCTGCGTTACCAGAAGTGGACCGGCCGGAAGACCACGGCTTTTCCCTTGCTCTTCCAGATGACCAGCGTCTACAATAACACCCAGATTCAAGAGGCACTGCAGGGCTATAAAGAAAGCCCTTTGTTAAAAGAGTTAATCGCCGCCACCGGGGTCGATGTGACGGAGGCAAAAACAGGAATCCAACCCATGCTGGCGGCCTTTTCACCGGGGACGGAAAAACCAAAAACCCTCTTTACCCGCGCCTTCGGCAGGGAGAACCGGTTTTTGCCGATGCCCGGGGGTCACGGTCAGAACTTCCTTGTCTTGCGTGATGTCTATAAGGAACTGCAGGCCAAGGGGATAAAATATGTCTCCCTGGGGAATGTGGATAACTTAGGGTATACGCTGGATCCGGTCCCGTTGGCGATCACCGCCCTTCTTAACCGCCCGGGCTCTTTTGAATTCTGTTTCAAGACCGTGGTGGATGTGAAAGGCGGCATTCTTGTTATTGACCAGCACGACCGTTTGAACTGTGCCGATATCGGGCCCGCCATCTCCAAGGAGGAGGTATTGCGGGCGGAAAAGACCGGGAAGAAGATCCTTTTCAACTGCGCTATTGGCCTCTTCAGCCTGGATTACCTCGTCAGCAACCTGGACCGGATTATTGACCAACTGCCGATGCGTTTTTCCGATCAAAATAAGGATGCGGGCCATTACTCCCAGGCCGAACAGGTAACATGGGAGGTTATTGCCTTGATGGAGAACCCCTTAATCTTCGGGGTCGATAAATACCACCGTTTTCTCGCCGCGAAAATCCTCGTGGAAACCTTGATGACCAGCGGTATTGCCTTGGATGACCCCCGGTTCCCTGCGGATGCCGACCCGGAGAAGGATCTGAAGGCGGTCGCCGTGAACTTGCACAAAGGGTTGACCAGGAAACTCGAGACGGTTTACGGGATGGAACTGGCAGGTGACGTTTGGCGCCCCAAAACCCTGGCTGAATTAGAGAGGACGCTGGGGTAAAATCTTTTTGGGGAGGCGGGTGCAGAATGGCCGCGATAATAATCGGGAACTTGATTGGCGCCGGAATTTACGCCAGCCTGTGGTATCTCATTGTCCTCCGGGGCCAGAAAAAAGCGAAAAAGGAGAAGCTAAAAGAGCTTATCCTTAATACCCTGCTCTTTTTGGTCCTTTATAATACCATCCCTTATCTGATCGCCTTTATCCGCTGAGGACCTGTTGGAAGCCGGCAGGGTCCGGCAAAAGCGGGTTTTCCCTGCGACCGCTCCTCCCGCAAAAGCCGGGGATGGACCAGAAATTGACTGCATAAAAAAATGGTCCAAGGGCAAGGTACAGGCAGAATAGGAGGAAAATGCCGTGGAAAAAGGGAACCGCTTGCGTCACGAAAAAAGTCCCTATCTGCTCCAGCATGCCCACAACCCGGTGGACTGGTACCCGTGGGGGGAAGAGGCCTTCCAGCGGGCGGCGGCGGAACAGAAATTGATCTTCCTTTCCAGCGGTTATTCCACCTGCCACTGGTGTCATGTTATGGCCAGGGAATCCTTTACCAACCCCGAAATTGCCGCTTTTCTCAATGAACACTTTATCAGCGTCAAAGTGGACCGGGAGGAACGGCCTGATGTCGACGGGGTATATATGGAGTTCTGCCGGCTTTTTACGGGTACCGGCGGCTGGCCGTTGAGTGTCTTCCTTACCCCGGAGAAGATCCCGGTATTTGCCGGCTCCTATTTCCCACCGCACCGCCGTAACGGGCACCCCGGGTTCCTGGAAGTTCTTACGGTTCTAAATGAACTCTGGCGGAAAGACCCGGAAAACCTGAAAGCCAGGGGCAGGAAGGTTCTTGAGGCCTTACACGCATACGAAGACGGCCGTGAAGAAAGCGGGGAGGAGTTCACCCTCGACCCCGGTTTGCTCCGCCGGGGCGTGCAGCAATTAGCTGCTGATTATGATGAGACGTGGGGCGGGTTCGGTACCGCCCCAAAATTTCCCATGCCCCAGACCCTGCTCTTCTTGTTCCGTTGGTACCGGCGGAGCGGGGAAGCAGAAAGCCTGCACATGGCCGAACATACCCTGGCGGAGATGGCCGCCGGCGGTATCTTTGACCATGTGGGGGGTGGTTTCCACCGCTATGCGACGGATGCCCGCTGGCGGTGGCCGCACTTTGAAAAGATGCTCTACGATCAGGCCCTCCTTTGCCTGGCCTACACCGAAGCCTTTCAAATAACCGGCAAGGCCTTCTACCGGCGGGTGGCGGAGAAGACCTTTGCCTATATCATCCGGGAACTGCGGGCGCCGGAAGGGGTCTTCTACACCGCCCAGGATGCGGAGAGCGAAGGGGAAGAGGGTAAATACTACTTATGGACCAGGGAGGAGATCCTGGATACCCTGGGCAAAGAGACCGGTGAAGAATTTTGTAGCCGGTACCACATAAATAAAGAGGGGAATTATCCCCGCACAATTGCGGGAGAAAGCCGGGGGACGGACGGGCTCAATGTCCTTTACCGCCGTAAAGAAACAGGGGAGATGGAAAACGCCCTGGAAGCCCTTTTTGAGCGGAGGAAATCCCGGATCCCGCCGGCGATTGACAGCAAGATCTTGACGGCCTGGAACGGGCTGGCCATTGCCGCCCTGGCCCGGGCGGCCAGGACTTTCCGGCGCAACGATTACCTGCAGGCAGCAGAAGAAGCGGCGGATTTTTTATTAAGAGAACTCTTTACCGGTAAACGCCTTTTCCGCCGGTACCGGCAAGGGGAAAGGGCAATCGAAGGTTTCCTCGATGATTATGCCTTTTTTGCCTGGGGACTGCTGGAGCTTTACCAGGCAACCCTTCTCCCGGTTTATGGGGAAAAAGCCGTAGATTTGACCAGGATCCTGTTGGAGTTATTCTCCGGCCAGGGAGGGGAGTTGTATTATACTGCCCGCGGTGAAGATTTACCTTTCCGGCAGAAGGGGATGGAGGAGGGGGCGTTGCCTTCAGGGGCGGCGGTGGCCGCCGGGAACCTGCTGGCCCTGGGGTTAATGCGTGGCGACAGCAACTGGTGGGAACGGGGACTGGCGGTGATTAAGTCCGCAAAACCCCTGCAGTTTTACGCTTCAGCCTATCCCCATTTACTCTCGATGGCCAGCCGGGCAATGGGACCGGAGATGACGCTGGTTTTGACCGGCCCCTACCGGGAGATCCTCTCCTTCCGCCGGGTGGTGGATGAGTTTTACCTTCCCGACCTCTTCATGGTCCACCGGCCGCCGGGGGAAGAGGGGGAGGCCGTAGCCGCTTCCTGGCAACTGGCAAAAGAATACCCGTCCGGAGATACACCCCGCGCTTATCTCTGCGTCAACCGCGCCTGCCGGCCGCCGCTGGAAAACAGCGGCCAGCTCCGGGAGGCCCTGCAGGGGATTTAAAGAGAGAGAGCGCTTCGGTCCTTTCCATAGTTTTAAAGGTGTAAAGAAAGTAGTGTTCGCTTTTTGAACATCCCTTCCTTCCAGTGCAGCGATAAAAGGGGGATTTTTTTATCCTTCTTTACATGGAATTTGGTTTGTTACTGGTAGGAACTTGGCTCTCCAAAGAGAAATAGTCTATAACCAATGTAGTGATCTGACCGGTTCTCAGTTTACCCGCAGATGAAAAGGGGATGAAAGATGAAGTATCTAGTGCTTTTGGGCGATGGGATGGCGGATTACCCGCTCCAGGAGTTGGGGGGGAAAACACCGCTTCAGGTGGCGAAAAAACCCAATATGGACCGCCTGGCTAAGGAAGGCGTTCTGGGGCTGGTGCGAACGGTTCCGCCGGGATTGTCTCCCGGCAGCGACGTGGCAAACCTGGCCGTCCTTGGTTATGATCCGAAGCGCTACTACACGGGCCGTTCGCCACTGGAGGCGGCAGGTATGGGGGTTGAACTTACCGGAGAAGATGTGACCTTCCGTTGCAATCTGGTAACCCTCTCGGGTGAAGCAGATTATGGGGAGAAAAAGATGGTTGATTACAGCGCCGGCGAGATCAGCACGGACGAAGCCGCGCTTTTGATTAAGGATCTGGCTGCGGAGTTTAACTCGGAAACAAAAACCTTTCATTCGGGGGTAAGTTACCGGCATCTATTGGTTTGGCGGAATGGGCCGCTCCATGCTAAACTGACCCCGCCCCATGACATCTCGGACCGGGTGATCGGCCCCTACCTCCCGCAGGGGGAAGGCGCCGGAGAGTTGCTTTCTTTGCTCAAAGAAAGCCAGAGAATCCTTGCTAACCACCCGGTCAACCAGCAGCGGATGGCCAATAACCTCGCCCCGGCCAATTCCATCTGGTTATGGGGACAGGGAACCAAACCCCAGTTGCCCGGGTTTTATGAGAAATACCGGTTACGGGGGGCGGTGATTTCCGCCGTTGACCTGGCAAAAGGTTTAGGCGTCTGCGCCGGCCTGGAGGTGATCGAGGTTGCCGGGGCCACCGGTAACATCCACACCAATTTTGCGGGCAAAGCGGAAGCGGCTTTAGCGGCTTTTCGCGCGGGCGCCGATTTTCTCTACCTTCATATCGAGGCCGCGGATGAAGCCGGGCACCATGGTGATCTGGAAACAAAGATTAAAGCGATTGAAAGGATCGACCAGGAGGTCTTGGGGAGAATCCTCCAGGAACTGCCGGCGATCTCCCCGGAGTACAAGATCTTGCTCCTGCCCGATCACCCCACACCGCTTTCGGTCAGGACGCACGTGGCGGATCCGGTGCCGTTTGTGATTTACAGTTCAGAAAAGAAAGAACCCGGGAGTACATTGCCATTTGATGAAGAAAGCGCCGCCCGCACCGGCCTTTTCATCGAACCCGGCCATTCTTTGATGGACCGTTTCCTCCTCGGCTGACGGCACGAGGCTGCTGACAGCATGAGGGCGTGACCACTGTGGCGGAGAGATTCTGATCCTGCCGGGGCAGGGGAGGTTTAGCCGCCCGGGGGCTATTCTTCCACTTTTTCCACGACAATGGTGAGCTTGGCGGCTAAGGCGGCGATGGCGCCGACTGCGGCCCAGACGGGCAGGAGGAAGGCGCCAATAACGCCGAGGGTCAGGGGGATCTCAATCAAGGTCTTTTGCTCTTCGTTCTTTATGATAATCCGCCGGATATTACCTTCATGGACCACTTTCTTTAGGAATGCGACGACTTCCTCGCCCTTGAGGGTAAACTCCTCGCGCCGGATCTCCTTTTTTTCCATATTTTCTGACTCCTTCCCCGTTTTGTACTGGCGCGGATGGTTTGAACGCGCTCGTCTGTTCTGCACCCGCGATTATCAATATTTGATTACCCATATTTTATCACAAGATCTTCTTTTCAACCGGAAAAGATGATTCTTTTCTGGTGAAGATACCGCCGGGGGCCGATTAAAAGCCGCGCTCTTTTATTTTTTTGCGGCAGGAAAATAGAGGAAACAAAAGAAGTAAATCCGTGAACTGGACCGGAGGGAGAAGAAGAATGTCAGGGGCAGTGGAGATCTTAAAAAAATACTATGGATACGACCGGTTTAAACCCGGGCAGGAAGAGATTATCAAGAGCATTATGGAGAAAAATGATACCTTGGCCATTATGCCGACCGGGGCCGGGAAATCCGTCTGTTACCAGATCCCGGCGCTCTTGTTCTCCGGTTTAACCGTGGTGATCTCACCCCTGATTTCCTTAATGAAAGACCAGGTGGATGCCTTGACGGCCCTGGGGATTCCCGCTTCGTTTCTCAATAGTTCGTTGACCAGAAAGGAGCAGCGCATCAGGGTTGAAAAGGCCGCCTGCGGCGAGTACAAGCTCCTTTATGTGGCACCGGAAAGATTGGAAAACGAGGGTTTTTTCTGTTTACTCCAGGCACTGCAGGTTTCCTTAATCGCTGTGGACGAGGCGCACTGTGTCTCCCAGTGGGGGCATGATTTTCGCCCCAGTTACCGCCGGATTGGACCGTATATTGACGCCCTTCCCCAGCGGCCGGTAGTGGCGGCTTTTACAGCCACGGCCACCCCTGCCGTAAAAGCGGATATCATAAACCTGTTGGGCTTGGAAAATCCTGCAGTCTTCATCACCGGTTTTGACCGTCCCAACCTCTCTTTTTCCGTGGTACGCGGGGTAAACAAACGCGACTATCTCGCCGCTTACCTGGGAAACAACAGAGAAGAGCCGGGGATTATCTATGCGGCCACCAGAAAAGAAGTAGACAGTCTCTATGAATTTTGCCGGCAAAAAGGGTATGCCGCCGGCAGATACCACGCGGGCCTCTCCGAAAAAGAAAGAAACGAAGTTCAGGAGAGTTTTCTTTATGACGATATCCGGGTGCTGGTGGCCACCAACGCCTTTGGCCTGGGTATTGACAAGTCCAATGTCCGTTATGTTATCCACTACAACATGCCGAAGAATTTGGAATCCTATTACCAGGAGGCCGGGCGGGCCGGGCGCGACGGTGAGCCCAGTGAGTGTATATTACTTTTTTCACCCCAGGATATCATCATTCAAAAACTCCTGATTGAACAGACGGTTTATTCCCCGGCACGAAGAGTGAAGGAACTCCAGAGATTGCAGGCAATCATCGATTATGCGCATACCTCCCGGTGCCTCCGGGGTTACTTGCTGCGCTATTTTGGTGAAACCGGTATTCCGGAGGCTTGTGGAAACTGCAGTAACTGCAATGCCCATGGCGACCTGGTGGATATCACCGTTGACGCGCAGAAGGTCTTCTCCTGTATTTTGCGGATGGGGGAACGGTTCGGCACAACTCTGGTGGCGGAAGTATTGAAAGGCTCCGCTACCCAGCGCGTTCGTAAATTGGGTCTCCAGCACCTGCCTACCTACGGGGTGATGGGCGACCGTTCGCTGAAAGAGATTAAGGACCTGATCAACCTGTTGGTTGCCGATGATTATCTGGCGGCGACCGGCGGCAAATACCCGGTGTTGAAGATCCGCCCGCGGGCAAAAGCGGTTCTGAAAAATAAAGAGCAGGTAATGCGCAGGGAACTCCCGGTGAAGAAAGAAAAGACCCCGGCCGGCGCCGGCCTTTTTGAAGAACTCCGCCGCCTGCGCCGGGAGATCGCCAAGCGGGAAGAGATCCCGCCATATGTTGTTTTTGCCGACAGCACCCTGCGGGAGATGTGTGAACTCCTTCCCACCAGCAAAGAGGAGATGCTGGCGGTGAAGGGGGTGGGGGAGTACAAATTTGAAAAATACGGGCGGGAGTTTTTGGCGTTGATCAAAGAATTTTCTGAAAATGACGGGAAGACCGGGGAAAATACATGTTAAGAGCCTGATTGCAATAAAATAATAAGAACACTGGGGGGTGAAATCGTGAGCCTGGTGATCCTGGACGCGTTTACTCAGGAGAATGCAATTGAAAAAGCCCTTAAGAACTTGTTGGAAAAAACGGGGAAGAGGTTTTTTTATTTCAAACTAAATGAGATGAAGATCTTGCCATGCCGCTCTTGTGGCGCTTGTGAAATAAAATCACCCGGGAAATGTGTATTTCATGATGATATGCCGGAAATAATGAGGGCGATTGCTCCCGGCAGCTTGATTCTCATGCTGACGCCGGTTAGGTTCGGAGGTTATTCTTCGCAGTTAAAAAAGGTCCTCGACAAGCTGATGATCCTTGTTCTCCCTTTATATACTGTCAAAGACGGCCACCTTCTGCACCCGCCGCGTTATGGCAAAAAATCCCTGTTAATAATCGGCCTAACCGGAGAAAACCTGCCGGGTGAAGAGGAGAACTTCCGGTTACTGGCGGCCAGAAACGCACTGAACCTGCAGTTTACCCATAAAACCTTGTTGTTTGCGCCCACGGACCCAATGGCAAAAATAGAGGAGGAAATCGAAGGGGCGCTTTGTGAGGTGAGACCGGGATGAACAGGAAACAGCTGGTTTTGTTTAATGGGAGCCCCCGTAAAGCCAAGACTTCTTATGTCTTTGCCCGGGCGATGAAGGAACTTGCTGAAGAAAAAGGTCACAAGGCTGAAATCATCCATATTATCGAGTATTTCGATGAAGAGAAGCCTTTTGATGCCTTAAAAAGTATTATTTTGCCCCAGGATATCTTAGGCTTAATAACACCTTTGTATGTTGATACCCTTCCCTATCCCGTAATTTGGTTTCTGGAGAAATTAGCCTGTGATCTTACTGATGAACTGAAAGGGAAAGAGTTTTTCGCCGTCGCCCAATGTGGTTTTCCGGATACAGATCTTCTCTATCCGTTGCTGGAGTCTTGCCGGTATTTTGCGAAAACAGTCGAAATGAAATGGCTGGGCGGTTTAGGATACGGGGGAGGCGCCTTAATCGACGGCACCCCCTTAGAAAAGCTGGGGCGCAAGGGAAAAAAGATCTTTTCCGTTTTTTCTTTTGCACTCGACGATATAGTGGAAGGTAAGAGTATTTCGCCCCGCGTGCAAGATTTACTGAGTATAAAAATTCCCAGAATACTTTATAGGCCTTTGGCGGCGTTTTTGAATTACCGGAAGAAAAGAGAAGCCCATTTGCATGGGGTTTCTGTTGCGGATCTTACGAGAAGAACATACCTGGAAAGCAAAGTGGGAAGGAGTTGAGAAGATGAGAATATTAGTCGTCTTTGCAAGCAAATATGGTTTTACTGAAAAAGCCGCAGAAAAACTCCGGGACGAACTTGTCGCAGGCAAGCACGGAGTAACCCTTGTCAACCTGGGAAAAGAGGAACCTCCCGGTATTGAAGGTTTTGATGCGGTTGTTATCGGCGGTTCCATTTATGCCGGATTCATCCGCCCGGAAGTGCGGAGGTTTTTCCGGGAAAACCTGGCGGCTTTAACCGGGAAGAAATTGGCCATTTTTATCTGTGGCGGGCTGGAAAACAAGGCAGAGGAACAGATTAAAGCGGTTTTTCCCCGGGAGATTTACTCCCGGGCGGCGGCCAAGGGGTATTTCGGCTATGGCGTGAATTACGAGAAGATGAGTTTTTTTGACCGGATAGTCATGCGTTTGGTTAGCGGGCGGAAGGAGAACCAGTTTTGCCTCAGGGAGGAGAATATAAAGAAGTTCGCAATGGAACTTGAATAAGAAGCCGGATGCTTTTCCGGCTTTTTTTTTGTTGCAAGCTATTGACATTTTTTCGCCGTGTGCTAGTATTAATTAATATTTCTATCTCTTGGAAAGAGACTGTCAGGAGGTGTGGTGTGTCATGAAGAAGAGTGGCGAAATAAACGTGATTGCGCGGGAAACCGGTGTCACCCCGGAAAGCGTCGGTTACTTGAGTTCCACCATTCAGGAACTGGACAATCACCTGAAGAAGCTGATCGCCGAGGATAAGCTGCAGTGCGCCGGTTACCTGCTGGCGCGGCACGGGAAAACCTTCGCCCTCCGGTCCATGGGCCCGCTCCGCTACAATGAGGACCGGCCTTTCCTGCCGGATTCCATCCGGAGAATCGCTTCCATCACCAAGGTTTTTGTGGCTGTTGCCATCATGCAACTGGTGGAAAGAGGCTTGCTGCGCCTGGACCAAGCGGTGGCGGAGATTATTCCGGAGTTTGATAAACCCGGTCTCAACGCCATCACCGTTTTTCACCTGTTGACCCATACCTCCGGTTTGCGGCCCGACCCCGGGGCTTTTTTCGAACCGTATCCGAATGATTATTCCTGGCTCAGAAAGAAAAGCTGGATCAAATCGGCCCTCACCGGGCCGCAGGCTGTTGAGCCGGGCAAGGAATGGCGGTATTCATCCACCGGTTTTATGCTCCTCGGGGAGATCGTTACCCGGATCTCAGGGGTTCATGTTGAGACATATATTATGGAAAACATCACCCGCCCCTTAAAGATGAACGAGACCTTTTTTGATGTCCCGGACGCCCTGGAAGAGAGGGTTTGCTTTGCCAACAAGTGGGAGTACGAATGGTACCGGCGGGGCAAGGCGAAACCCCGGCCGCCATGGGCGGCGCCACGGACCGGCGGCGGTCTCTTTTCGACCATGGAAGACCTGGCCCGCCTTGGGCAAATGTTGTTGAACAAAGGCACCCTGGACGGGAAAAGGGTGCTGGCCCGGAAGACGGTGGAGGCCATGACCAGAAACCATTTGCAGGGGGTTAAGAATTATTGCTGGGGTGCGGGCGGTACGGAGATGGAGTACGGGCTCGGCTTTAACGTCTACTCGAACAATACTTTCCTCTCCCCGGGCTCTTTCTCCCACGAAGGCTCCGGGCTTTGCGGCCTCTATCTGGATCCCGTGGAGGAACTGGTTTTTGTCTATTTTTGCCCATTGAACGAAAAGTATGGTTGGTTGGCGGAGGCTGTGATCAACCTGCGCAACATCGCCTGGTCCGGGCTGATTTAAGGATACTTGTTTTCAAAAGGCTCATTTGGGGATACCCATTTCTGGTCTATTACAAGAATACTGGTTAGAAATACTGATTTTGAATGAATTTTAAGGGATAGAGATTGTCATGGGAAAACTGGTATCAAGGTTTTTCAACGGTCGTCTCCTTACCGCCGTTGCCGCAGCTACCTACAAGGAATGGGCCGCATACAGGAGCCATATCCTGGTTTCGCTTTTTGTCGGACCCGTCTATTTCCTGGTGCAGTATTTCATTTGGAGCGCGTTGTTTCAAAACACAACAACGCTCAAAGGTTTTACCCTCGATGAAATGCTGGTCTATTATGGAGTAACCACCCTTATCAATTACTGTATCATGGATTTTGCCGACTGGAACCTGCAGATGCTGATCCGGACAGGACGTTTTGTCACATTCTTGCTGCGCCCGGTCTCCCACCGTTTCTTTGCCCTTTCTCAGAAAGTCGGCCACCGCTTGCTCGGTTTCTGGCTGGAGTTCGTCCCGGTTTATCTCATCTTTTTCTTCGTTTTCCGCCTGCCTCTGGTCCCGGCAAATCTCTTCTGGAGCCTGCTCTCGCTTGTCCTTGGCTTTTTAATGATGTTTCTCGTCAATTATTCCATCGGGATTACCGGGTTTTGGCTGGTCCGGACCGACGGGCTCCGGAGCTTTTTTTTGATCTTTAGGGATGTTTTTGCCGGGGTCTTTGTCCCACTGGTTTTCTTCCCCGGCTGGCTGCAGAAGGTTCTCTTTTTCCTTCCTTTTCAATATATCTCCTACGTCCCGGTCCGGGTCTTTTCCGGCAGTTATGAGCTGGGCGGTATCACCCTGGCCATCCCGGTCATCGTTGCGATCCAAGGGGTCTATGTCGTCTTAATGGGTCTGGTCTCCGAATTCTTATGGCGGCTGGGGATAAAAAGATTCACGGGGGTGGGAGTATGAGACGCCTTCTTGATCTTTTGCGCCTATACAGCACGGGAATGCGGATCGGATTGGCAGAAGATCTGGCTTACCGGGGCAATTTTCTCATCCGCTTCTTTGTCATGTTCCTTTCCGACCTCCTATTCCCCCTGGTCACTTTGTTGGTTTACCGGTCCGGTGCGGCTTTCCCCGGATGGAGCCTGGAGGAAGTCCTGTTGATCCAGGGGATCTTTATGATGGCAAAGGGCTTCGCCAACCTGTTCTTTTTCGGGCTGGTCTGGAATATCGGGCAAATGGTACGGGATGGCCTTTTCGACTTGATGTTGATTAAGCCCTGTTCCGTAATTCACCTGGCGGCTGCCACCAGTTTCTCCCTGGATAACAGCGGCAGCCTCTTGGGAGGACTTGGCATCTTTATTTACGCGGTAAGCAGAATCCCAACGCCGGGGCCTTGGGAATGGGCAGCCTTTTTCCTGCTTTTCCTGTTATCCCTTTCGGTCCTCTTCTCCTTCAGCCTCTTCATGTCCGGCACGCTTTTCAAATGGGTCGGCAACAGCAGGATCTATGAGATTTTCAATACCATAACCCAGTTCGGGCTTTTTCCCAAGACCATTTTTTCACGGGCTTTTCAAAATCTCCTTACCTACTTCATACCCATTGCGATGCTCGCTTTTTTCCCCGCGGCCGTGCTGAAAGGGGATAAACCGGAAGGGCTTTTCCTTTCAGGCGGGATCTGCCTGGTCTTTCTCTTTGCCGCCAGGTTGTTCTGGTATGCCATGCTGAAGAGTTATTCCAGTGCCGGAGGTTGATTGCATAGATGTTAATCGAGGTTGCGGAGTTGAAGAAAACCTACATCCACTATGAACGGGGCGGGTCCTTTCTCGAAGCAGTGAAGAGTATTTTCCATAGAAAAGCCATAGCGGTCGAGGCCCTCAAGGGGATCTCCTTTACGATAGAACCCGGTGAGTTGGTAGGATTCCTGGGCCCCAATGGCGCCGGGAAATCCACCACCATCAAAATCCTCACCGGCGTCCTCTATCCTTCCTCCGGAAGGGTACAGATTGCCGGTTACGTACCCTGGCGCGACCGGATGAAGTATGTGGCCGGGATCGGGGCGGTTTTCGGGCAGAAATCACAGTTAATATGGGATATTCCCCCGGTGGATGCCTTTCTCATGAATAAAGCCATCTACCGGATTCCGGATAAGGAGTACCGCGCTACCCTGGATATGCTGGTCTCCCTTTTGGAAGTGGAGCGGCATATCAAAACCCCCACCCGCCAGCTTTCCCTCGGTGAGAGAATGCGCTGTGAGTTCATCATGGCCATGCTCCACAGGCCGCAGATTGTCTTTTTGGACGAACCCACCATCGGCCTTGACGTGGTGGCCAAAGAGAAGATCAGGAATTTCATTAAAAAAATGAATGAACAGGGTGTGACTTTTATCCTGACCACCCATGATCTTGATGACGTCGAACGTTTGGCAAGGAGGGTTATCCTGATCAACCGCGGGGAAATAGTCTTCGACGATACGCTCGAAGCCCTCCGGGGTTATCTGGGAAAGAAGAAATTTGTTACGGTCCGTACAGCAAAACCGTTGTCTACAGCGGCTTTTCCCGGGATGGAGATCTTGAATGCTTTCTCCGAATACCAAATGGAGATGGAGTTGGATACGGAAACCGTGGAACTTAACGCCTTCATTCGCTATCTCGACGAAAAATACGAGATCAAGGATTTAACCGTCGAAGAACCCCCGATTGAGGATATTCTGAAATCCTTGTATTAGGGTAGGGAAGAAGAGGCAAAAGGTAAAAGAAACCGGGTGAGATTAGAGCACCCGGTTTCTTTTGCATAGCAGTCCCGAAGGTTAAAAGGGTGATAATTTACTGCCAGCGGCAGGAATAAAACCCGTAAAAAAAGAAATAAAACTTAAAACAAGAAATAAAAACTCATTGTAGCAGGTTTTATACAGCCGGGAAGCAAGATCCAAACATCGTCGCTTTTGCCAGGAGAAAACAGCAGGCTAGGAGGGATATAAATGCAGTACCGGCCATTTGGTAAATTGGAGTTTAAGGTTTCTGCCCTTGGCTTTGGCGCCATGCGTCTTCCGGTCAAAGGGGGTAAAATAGACGAGACCCAGGCGACTGCCATGTTGCACTATGCAATCGACCACGGTTTGAATTATGTGGATACCGCTTACCCTTATCATGACGGGGAAAGCGAAACCTTTCTCGGGCGGGCGCTTACCGGCGCCTACCGGGAGAAAGTGAAAGTCGCGACAAAACTGCCCTGTTGGAAAGTGAAGGAGAAAAAGGATTTCGACCGGTTGCTTAACGAACAGTTGCGCCGGTTGAACCGGGATGCAGTGGACTTTTACCTTTTACATGCGCTCAACAAGAAAATGTGGGATGAACTCTGTGCCCTGGATGTATTGGAGTGGGCGGAAAACGCCATGGACAAAGGGCGTTTTCGTTACTTTGGTTTTTCGTTCCACGATGAGTTTCCGGCTTTTAAAGAGATTGTCGATGCTTATAACTGGGATCTTTGCTTGATTCAATATAATTATATGGACGTGGATAAACAGGCCGGGATGAAAGGCTTGCAATATGCGGCCGCCAAGGGAATGGCCGTCGCCATTATGGAACCTTTGCGTGGAGGGAGGCTGGTGAACCCGCCTGCGGAAGTCCAAAAGATTTGGGACCAAGCGGAAGAAAAACGCTCGCCGGTTGAATGGGCCCTGCAGTGGTTGTGGAACCAGCCGGAGGTATCTGTGGTGCTCAGCGGGATGAGCAGTATGGAACAGGTGAAGGAAAACATCGCCCTGGCGGAAAAAGCCCGGGTCAATAGTCTTTCCCCCGCTGAACTTGGGTTATATGAGAAAGTCCGGGCCAAATATGAAGAAATCACCGTTATCCCTTGCACCAAATGCGGGTATTGCATGCCTTGCCCGCAAGGGGTTGATATCCCGGGGAACCTTAACAATTATAATGAAGGCTACGTCTACGGCAGGCCTGATATGGCCCGTGGACTGTATGGATGGTGGGAAAAATCCTGGCGGGACCCGGATGGCAGCCTGGACCGGGATATCCGTGCCGCCAGCTGCATCCAGTGCGGGATCTGTGAGGAAAAATGCCCGCAGGCGATCCCGATTAGCCGTTGGATGCCGGTAATCCATAAGGCGCTGGGAGAAAACGGGCCTTATATCACAAAGCTGGATTAAGGTAAGGCAAAAACCCGCAAACCCTATGTTTACGGGCGGAAGGGAGAAAATTTCCATGATTGTAATGGCGAGAGCCCGGCGCTATATGATCTTTCTTTTTCTTTTTCTCGCTTTATTGACAGCCGGTGGAAACGGCCTTTCCTCCCCGCCGGAACCCGGGTGGGTTCTGGTCTGGGCCGATGAATTTGACGGGGAGGGGTTGCCTTCCCCCGCCTATTGGACCTTTGAAACCGAAGGAAACCAGTGGGGTTGGGGAAATAACGAAGCCCAGTTTTACACGGACGGGCGGTTGGAAAACGCCCGGGTAGAGGAGGGGCGGTTAATTATCACCGCCCGCAAGGAGCCGATGGGCGGGAAGGAATACACCTCCGCCCGGATCAATACCCGGAAATTAGGCGGCTGGCTCTACGGGCGTTTTGAGGCCCGGATGAAGCTTCCTTCCGGGCGCGGGATCTGGCCCGCCTTTTGGATGATGCCGGTGGACAACTTCTACGGCGGCTGGCCCGCTGGCGGCGAAATCGACATTATGGAGTTTTTCGGTTTTATTCCTGAGACCATCTACCACACGATCCACACTTCCACCTATAACCACCGCCAGGGGACGCAAATAGGAACCAAGGTTAAAGTGGCAAACCTCCATGACGATTACCACCTCTACGCGGTGGAGTGGTTCCCCGACCGCTTCGATTTTTATTTGGATGAGAAAAAGGTTTTTTCCTACGAAAAAACCGGAGACCACCCGGCGGTCTGGCCTTTTGACCGCCATTTTTATCTCATCCTCAACTGCGCCGTGGGCGGCGACTGGTGTTACCAAATGGGCGGGATCGGGGATACCCCCTTCCCCCAGGTGCTTGAGGTGGATTATGTCCGGGTTTACAAGTGGAATGACGGGAAGCCCCACACCCTACAGGTTGCCGCCACTGAAGGCGGCCGTGTCTACTACGGGGAAAAAGAGGTGTACGCACCCGGGGAGGAAGTCCGGCTGCGGGCGGAGGCCGAACCGGGATATAAATTCCTGTACTGGTCGGGCGGGCTCTCTACTGTACATGGGAGCGAGGCCACAATCAGGGTGTTTAATGATACAACGGTACGTGCCCATTTTGCCCCGGAGGCGGAAATGCTGAAAAACGGCGATTTTGAATTGGGGCTTTTGGCCTGGAACCGTTGGGTGGATACGGATGCCGCCGCGGCGGAAGTCTTCACCGACCAGGGTGCGCTCCGGGTTGATCTGAAACGCCCGGGAAAACATGACTGGCAGGTACAACTGACCCAGGCGGTACCGCTGGCCAAGGGGAAAACCTATAGAGTATCTTTTGATGCGTGGGCCCGGCGGCGCCGGCCGGTCACTGTCCGGTTAAACCAGAATCACCCGCCGTATGCGGCTTACGCCCGTCAGACTTTTACCATTGACAAGGAGAAAAAAATTTATAGTTTCACTGTAACCATAGATGAAGATGATGCCGACTCGCGGCTGGAATTCGACTTTGGACAGGCAAGAGGCACGGTTTGGCTTGATAATGTTAGTATGGAGGTCATAACAGATAATGACAGCAGCTCTGGCGGTAGATAACAGTGTAATCATAAACCAGGTAACAGTATTATTCCTCCTGATGATGATCGGGTTTTATACAACCAAACGTGGGATCGTGACCGAAACAATAATTGAGGGTTTCTCCTCCTTCCTCCTCAACGTCTCATTACCCTTTATGGTCATTACCGCGTTTCATATGGAATTCTCCAGGGAAATGCTGCGCGATGCCGGGCTGGTCTTTTTAATCAGCGCAGCTCTTCACCTCTTTACTTTGCTGGGGAGTGGCTTTTTATTTCGACGCTATCCACCGGAGAAGCAAAAGATCTTACGGATGGTAATGATCTTCTCCAACTGTGGATTCATGGGGTTTCCGATTCTTGAAAGCATCTACGGAAAAACCGGCGTCTTCTTTGGCTCCATTTACGTGGTGGTCTTCAATATTTTCCTCTGGACAGCCGGGGTCACCCTTTTTACCGGGGTCAAAGATCTCCGGGCCATAAAAACCGCCTTAAAAAACCCGGGAATTCTCGCGGTAGGAGTAGGGCTGCCGATCTTTATTTTTTCCCCGCCCATACCGGCGGCGGTCTATACCACCCTTGACATGGTCGGTTCAATGACCACCCCGCTGGCTATGCTTATTGTCGGTTCACTCCTGGCAAACCTTAAGTTAAAAGAGGTTTTTGCCGAACCTTCCATCTACTATGCCACCCTGCTTCGCCTCATCATACTACCTTTACTAACCATGGGCATAATGCGTCTCCTCGGATCCGGTGGCCTGGTTTTGCAGGTTATGGTTACGATAATGGCGATGCCTGCGGCGACTACCACAGTTATTCTTGCGGAGAAGTACGGCGGTAACCCGGAATATGCCTCACGTATAGTATTTATTTCCACGATTATCTCAATGATCACCATACCGGTAATGATTTTACTGGTGCAAGCCCTGGCTTAGCCAGCGCACTGCCAGGTTGGGGATAGTATTGGGTTTTGGGGACAATGTCAGATAAAAGGAGATAGCCGGCTTATTAGTGCCGGCGTATTTTTTTGTATAAATAAAAGTCAGATTTAGTCGGTAAATATTTATAATATTTACTGCATTAAAATACATAAAGGTTTGCATTTAAATGTATAAAGAAAGACCGCCGGAGAGAATGCGGCGGCCTTGCCTTACTCTGGGGTTTTGGTTGGGTTTGGCCTGGAGGGGTCACGCATCAAGGATCAGTTTTTCCAGGGTTAACGGATCGAGAAATTCCCCGTCTTTGTAGGCTCTCATGTTACCACCGGAGATCTCGTCGATCAGGGCGATTTCCTTCTCCTCTCCGATCCGGCCAAATTCGAACTTAATATCGTACAACTCGATTCCTTTTTCTGCCAGAACATCTTTGACAATCCCGGCGATCTGCCGGGTGAGGCCTTTCAAGATCCGGTATTCGTCATCAGAAAGGATGCCCAGCATGACCAGGGCGTCCTTGTCAATGGGCGGGTCCTGGCGGGCGTCATCTTTTAGGGTGATCTCGACATAGCCGTCGAGAGGTTGGCCTTCCTGCGCGTACATGCCGTAGCGGCGGAGAAAACTGCCCACCGCCCGGTAGCGGCAGATTACCTCAATGCCATTGCCGAACGGAGTTGCCGGCTTCACAGTCATGGTCGCCTTTTCCAAGTCGGCGTCGATATAATGGGTGGGGATTCCTTTTTCCCGCAAGAGTTCAAAAAAGAATTTACTGAGCCGGAGCCCGGCCCGCCCGGCGCCGGTGATTTTTAAGCCCACCGTATTTGCCCCGGGATCAAAGACGCCGTCAACCCCGGTCACATCATCCTTAAACTGCAACAGGTAATCGCCGTTTTCCAGGGCATAAACATCTTTGGTTTTCCCTCGGTAAACTAGTTCCATCCGTCAACATCTCCCCTTTGGCTGTCGGTTCCTTGGTGGATGCTCGTACGCGAGCCTAATGAGAATAGTATAAATAAATTTTCCCCTGGAAACAAGAGGGGTCTTGCGCTTTTTACTTCCGTAAACCAGGATAGCGGAATTAAGGGCATATAGCTGGCTAGTGCATAATTAGGACACAAATTATAGCTAAAATCCCAAGATTTCTGCGATTTAAAAAAAAGAATAGAACGGAATAAATAGGAGATTACGGAAAAATGTCGAAAAAGAATTAGAGATAGGTATTTGCAGGCGTGTGGGCGGAGAATTTTTGACCGGTGCGGCCAGGAACAATCAATCGGGGAGGAGTGAAATTAGTGCGGAAAACTGCTTTTGTCTTGCTCATACTCGGCCTGCTCCTTTGCCAGGCCGAAGCGGTTTTTGCCCGGGAACGCGTTAGTGTCTTGGGGTTTAGCGGTACGGTGCAAGAGGAATATAAAGAGATCGCCGTTAATAAACTCAGTGCCCTTTTGGTGAAGATTGACCGGTTCGAAGTAGTGGAACGGGCGGAGATTGACCTCATTCTTGAAGAGCAATACCTGCAATTAACAGGCCTGGTCGCTGAGGAGCAAGCAGTCGAGGTTGGCAAGATTCTCGGTGTGAAATTGGCGTTTATCGGCAATATTAACCGCCTGGCGGCCTCCTGGGACCGTGAGAGTGGAAGATATAAGGCGGAAGCCGGAATAACAGTGAAGATCATTGATGTTGAAACTGGGAAAATCCTCCATATTATGGAGGAAGAGGGGTATGGGAGCGACCAGAATTACCGGAATTCATTACATAAAGCCATCGAATCGTCCATCGGATCAAATTTGGCTTATAAAATCCGGGAGATCTTTACTATTCACAGTGAAGTCTTAAAAGTTGAGGATGGCACCATTTATTTTCTCGACGGCTCACGGCAAGGGGTAAAAAAGGGTATGCGCTATTATATCCTGCGCCCGGAGGAAATGGCCTTGTATGACTGGGAAATGGGGCCGGAATACGCCTTTAAGAAGCGCCTGGGAATGGTAGAAGTCGTTGATGTGCTTGAGGGTCTTTCAAAGGCCAAAATTATCTGGATAAAGGAGCCGGTAAAACCCGGTGATCTCCTTGAGGAGATCGTCCGCACCAGGCGGGCTTATATAAAACTCGCGCCGCGGTTTACCAGTTATCGATTGGGCGACGGGGGAGAGAAAGGCGCCGGCATCAACTGGGAGTTTTCTCTCGGCAGTGAACTCCTGTTTCATAGCAGCGCCCAGTTGATTTTTGCTGTTGCGTCCTGGGAAGAGATTTCCCAGCTTCATCTCGGCCTGGGGTATGGCAGGGAGTTTAAAATAATCCCCGGGAAATTGTATTTTACCTGCCAGATCGAAACGGGATTTTCCGCAGCTGTCCAGGAAGAGGCCCTGGCTGCCGGGTTTTTCCTGGGAGGCTCCGGAGGACTCAAGTATTACTTGAATTATGGCGACGGTATCCGGTTGGAACTGGATCTTACCGGCCGTTACGGGCCTAATTTCAAGGAATGGCTTGATGATAACGACCGGAATGTAACAAGTGAGATGCCCCGTCCGGAACTCAACTGTTCCGGGGTGGGGGTGCGGCTGGGGTTGGTGATCCCGTTATAACCATAAAGAAAGGCAGGGGTAAAGGCAATTGGTGGCTTTTATCCCGGTTGTTGCTTTCATCTCAAGCAAAAAGAGGCGGAAATGAGGGTAGAAAATGGGAAGGACGATACGCAGGACCGCCCTGGTGATTTTGGGTATTCTCCTGTTTTCCCTGTTGCCACCGGCGGTTGCGGCTAATGAGGAAGTAGTGATCGAGGTGGAAGGGTTTGCCGTGGTGAGGGAGGGAAACCTTGTCCGCGCCCGTGAATTGGCGGTTAGCGACGGCCTTCGTTCAGCGGTTGAACAAGTGGTGGGGCTGCTGGTGGACAGCAGAACCCGGGTGCGCAACTACGAATTAATTGAAGATTCAATTTTAATCCGTTCCACCGGTTATGTTGCCGGTTACGAGATCCTCTCCACCCGCTTGACCGGGGGAACCCTGGAGGTACGGCTTAGGGTACGGGTCCGCCGGGAGGAACTGGTTCGCGACCTTGACCATCTCCAGCTAACTTTGTACCGGGCCAATGACCCGAGAGTAATGGTGGTTATACCCGAGGAGCATCTGCGGCGGCCTGTACCCGACCCGGCGGCGGAGACGGAGATTATCCGCCGCCTGGTGGATGCCGGTTTTCGCCTTGTTGACCAGACCCAGGTGGCAAAGGTGCGCGAGAGCGAGATCTTGCGGCAGGCCTTGGCCGGTGACGATGAAGCCTGGCGCCGGCTGGGCGCTGAATATGACGCGGAGATCCTGGTGACCGGTGAGGCCTTCAGCGAATTTGTGGGTAATTTTCGCGGTTTAATCTCCTGCCGGGCCCGGGTGGAGGTCCGGGTGATCAGGGTTGATACCGGCGAGATTTTAACCGCCTATTCTGTTCATGAGAGCGGCGTTGATATCAGTGAAGCCGCTGCCGGGAAAAAGGCCTTGACCAAGGCTGGGAGCAGTGTTGCCGATTATCTGATAGAAGCAATTCCATCACGGCTGGCCGGGAGCCGCCGCGGTATCCAGGTTTTCGTCAAGAACCTAATCTTCTCCGAGTTGCTGCTGATCGAGCGTAAACTAAAGGAAACCCCGTTGGTTGATAATGTTTTTATCCGGGATTTCACCGGCGGTATTGCACGGCTCGATGTGGAGACACAGCTCCTGCCTGTTCAGTTGGGTGAAGAAATGACTTGGTGGCCGGAGATACCCCTTGAGGTTACCGGTATTTCCGGAGCCAAGGTTGAATTGGAGAAAAAAACCCTTCCCGGGGAAACCATTGAGGAGGTAGCCGAATGAGAAGGAAGAAAAAAATTCTAATTCCAGCGTTAACCTGCAGTCTTTTCCTGGTTTTATCAGCAATTTTTCTGAGCGGTACCGCGGTGATTGAAGAAGTTGGCGCCGGAGAGATTGACTGGGAGACCGGTGTCATCCGGGTGGTGGGTTACGGAGCGGCGCCCAAGGGGGTTCCCGGCGCCATCGGCCGGTTATTGGCCCAGAGGGCGGCGAAAGCCGACGCCTACCGCAACGCCCTGGAGGTAATTGAGGGAGTCCGGGTCCGTAGTGAAACATTGGTCCAAAACTATACGGTGGTCAGCGACGAAATCCGTTTAAGCATGGAAGGGTTCATTAGGGGAGGCCACTTTGAGCAGGTGAGTTACGACATGGAGAACACCTGTGAGATTATATTGGTCCTCCCGTTGGGTGGAGAAAAAGGCCTCAGTTCGTTGCTCTTCAATACCGTGAAGCAACTGCCAACCATACCAACGGCGCCGCCGGTGGAGGTTTTGCCGAAACCCGCCCGGGGATACACAGGGATTGTTATTGATACCAGAGGCCTTGATATCAAACCCGCCCTTTATCCCCAAGTCTTTGATATCGACGGTTACTTGTTGTACGGCCCGACCATGGTCAGTGTGGACCGGGCTGATTTTTCAACCATGGTGGCGTATTCGCGCTCCCTTGAAAAAGGGCTGGCCATGCCGCGGGTGGGGGAAAACCCCTTGCTAATTAAAGCAGCCGACGCGGTGAGGAGCAAAGGCGGTGAAGCCACCGATATTGTCCTGGGCAGCGAAGCGGCAACCCTTTTCCGCCAGGCCGTCGCCGGAACCGACCTGCTGGCCAGGGCGTCTGTGGTTTTCATAATCGATTGATGAAACTCGCCCGTAAGGAACGGGCGCTTTATTTCCAATAAAGAAAAAGGAGGGAAAGGCCGGTATCCTATCTGGGAAGAAAACAGGTACCGGCGCGGGATGATGAGAAAAATAAAATCCCCGGTGGCTTTCTTATTAATCTTTTTCTTGTTGACCACTGCAATCCCTGCCCCTGTAGCAGCACAGGAAAGAGGGTTTTCAGCCGCAGGGTCTTCCGGAGACAACGGTAAAGAATACATCACTACCGTTGCTGTGGTGGCGGTGGTGGTGGCCGTGGGCCTCCTTGTTCGCTCTGCGGCCCGGAACAGCAAAGCGGGGAAGTTTTACCGGCAGGGAGAAGATTACGCCGCCCAAGGCCGGTGGGATCTGGCGGCCGATGCCTTTGCCGAAGCGGCAAAGATCAACCCCAAGTACCGGGATGTTCAAAGCAAATTGGCCCACGCCAGGCAGCAGGCGGAAAAGATGCTGATCGCCCTGGGTGATGACGCCAGGGAGAAAGAAAAACTGGAAGATGCTTTGGTTTATTACCAAAAAGCCCTTAAATACCAGCCCGATTCGGTGTTGGCCCGTGCCCGGCTGGAGGATCTGGGCCGGCAGATGGTGGCCGTTTATTACCGGCGGGGACAGATCTATGAGACCCAGAACAGGTGGGAGGAGGCGCTCCGCGAGTATGAGCAGGCCTACCGTATCGACCCCCAGTACGAAGACCTCAGAGACCGCTATTTACGGGCCAAGGCCAGGGTGGAAGGGGGCCAAACGCTTTTGGGGGTTTTGTATTTCCTGAACTACAGCGGCTATGCCGGGCTGGACACCTCCCTTCTCCAGGCGGTCCAGGATGAACTGGCCACGGCTGGCGCCGATCGTTACGTGCTCCTAGACTACAGGCGGGTGCAGATGATCATTAGCGAACAAGCGGAAGCCCTGGGGGAACGGTTTGACGACAGCCTGGCCATGGATATCGGCCGCTTGTTGGGGGCCGATGCCGTGCTGACGGGGGAGATCGGCGCCATAACGCGGCAGGGAGGGAGACTCCGGATCCAGGTGACAGCGAAGATCCTTGAGGTCCCCGGGGCCAAAGTCCTTAAGGAAGTTGAATTCACCCACACTTTCTCCAGAGAAACGACGATGGAGAACCTCCCGTTGGCCATGCCCGGCCTTGCCCAGGAGTTGGTCAAAAAAATCCTCCAGTGATTAGGGGGATTGCAGGATTTAAAAAACTTGTGACCCGCAAGAACAAAAAACCCCCTGCAAGCAGAAGTCGCCTGCTTGCAGGGGGTTTTATTCAGGCCCGGTGAAACCGGCCGGAGCCGGCCGGCTATAAAGGCTTGTCAATCAAATGGAGTAAACCGGTCTAGTATATTTACTGCTAAGCTATACCTGGCTAATATTTAAAATATACTCGTCATCACCGGTTGTCTCCAATTCAATAATATACCTTGTGGCCTTCTTTCCTTCTCCCACTTTAATCCTCTTATTAAGCGGGAAAAACATCGTCTCTTTCTTGTATTCAATCCGGACCATATCCTCACCGGTGAATTCCCCGTCCAGATTCCAATCGACCACGCTTATGTGTGCTGTCTTTTTCCCGTCCAGTTTCCGTTCGCCGTAGAGATAAGCACGATTGCCTATTTTCGCGGTGATGAACATTTCAATCTTTTCTTCCTCTACCTCAGGAGTCCCTACAGCAATACCTTCAACATCTCTTCCGGTTCTTACGACTATTGGAACACACTCGATTAAATAATCAATCTCCAGGATATACTCATTGTTCGAAAAGGGGTCAAGAAAAGATGCCAGGCCGTAACCGCTGTGTTTCGTCCCTTGCTCGGATTGACTCCTCATGTTGACACGATCGCGCCCGACGCGGATCTTTTCTTCAATTGCCGCGATCTCAACTTCTTGCCCTTGCGAGTCATATACCTTTAAATAGTTGAAGTTATCCGGCGGAAGCTCGGCAAAATCAACCTGTATTGTGTAGGGCTCTTCACCGAGAATAAGCTCTTCGGTGAAGTTCAGTTTCGGGTATAATTCAAGCGGATAGACAATATAACTGGAAAAAGCTCTTTTAAACGCATCTTTGAATTCTTCGGATAAAGATTCCAGAATAGAGTCGCTTCCTTTTTTCGGCCTTGGTTTGTATTCATAGACTTCTTTGTAGGGGAGGCCGTCGTTTTTTAATGTTAATTCGATCTTTCCGGAAAGATCGTATGAGCTTAAATCAGCGCAGCCAGCTGTTCCTAGCAGGAAAAGGATGATTAACCCCAAACAGATTTTTTGCCGCACAGAACCAACCTCCTTACGAAAACATTATGAAATTATGAAGAATACATTTCTTGGCGATGTTATCATTATTATATATCTTTTTCCCCGGCTATTCAATCACAAGATGGTGGTTTAAACGGCAGTATAATAAGCGTACACGCCTGGTGTATGAGCCACTTCCATGGTGACACCATATTGAGTTTGGGCAAAAAATTGCCAGAAACTTTTCACCGGTTGACACGTATAAGCGGTTGGGAGGGGTTATCTGATGAAAAATGGCAAATTGTTCTTTCTCAATCTTATTCTCTGTATTCTTCTTTTGTTCTCTTTAGCATCTACCGTTGCACGGGCAAAAAATGACGTACCGGTTGAAAAGGAAGAGACTGAACTTGACAAGTTGCGGGTAAAACTCTTGGAAAAAGCACTGGAACCGCACGATCCGCTAACAGCGGCCGAAGCATGGGCGGAGGCGGTAAAAACCAGAAACGGCGCTTGGCAGTACGCGCTCCTCTCTCCAGAGTTGCAGGAGGAGTACTATGACCGGCTTACAGAGATGAACTGGACCACCGGGACGTCAAGCCCATGGATAGAGAAGTATAAAGTAACCGAGAGATACCGGGTTGATGAGGAGCTATACCGGTTCGAAGTGGAATTCATCTATACGGATTCGACCAAAACAACTATTACCACGAAAGAATATATTACCGTCCGGAAGTATGAAGAAGCCTGGCTGGTAGCGAAGATTGAAAGGATCGAGGCAGCGGGGGAAATCACGAAATTGTCTTCCGGGGACGGTGCAAAGGAAAAGAAAATCGCCATCGAAGATGCCAGTGCGAAAAATGGCGCTAATAAAGGCTATGACAAGGCAAATGTGATCATCGGTAACGAAACCAAGATTTATAAAGGTTATACAGACCAGGAACTAACCGCGGAGGATCTACGTGTGGGGGACAGGGTGGAAGTTGTTTTAACTGGTGATCCTAGACTCATGATTTACCCTGTTACCGCCAGGGCAGAAACCATCCGCAAGATAGAACCGGGAGAGGCAGCGCTGGGCTATGAGAACAGGCAGTACAAATTGGCGTTTTCCTTACCTGAAACCTGGCAAGGTTACCAAGTGGTGACCGGGGAATGGGAAGGTCTTGACCAAAACGGCAAGAGAGTGGAGACCGGGCCGGTTCTTAAGATCCGGCATCCGGAGTGGACTGAAGAGAACCCGCGGCAGGATATCCCGATCATGGTCTTTACCCTTGCCCAGTGGGATAAGATGCAGCAGGAAGAGTTTCATATCGGCGCCGCGCCGGTGGGCCCAAGGGAACTGGGGCGGAACAACCAATATGTCTTTGCCCTCCCGGCCCGTTACAATTTTGCTTTTCCCACCGGGTATGAGGAAGTGGAGGAGATCTTGGAGAACGATCCCCTCGAACC
>ERZ773359.1125-NODE-1125-length-37810-cov-9.893948_pt1 | contig 37810 bp, 34 predicted proteins | sample MGYA00374955_ERZ773359 | MGnify/ENA primary metagenome ERZ773359 (study PRJEB29098, sample SAMN04486028) | biogas fermenter metagenome | study: EMG produced TPA metagenomics assembly of the Biogas fermentation microbial communities from Germany - Plant 4 DNA1...
AAGCTTCTTTTGAGAAAAAAGACCGGGTGTTCATGTTTCCCCGGTCTTGTTGTATACTGCTCTGCTTGTGCCCCGTATTAATCCGCATCTTAGCTAGGTTGAGTACAGCGTTATGTGTTTCATCAGATAGATAATTATTGCGAGAACTAAACTACAATCCTTGGTTAGACTCTGGTGCGACCACTAAAGTAATGATTGCTTTCTTTTTTCTTCATCTTTTGCCTCGTTGTTTCGAAGAACAGAGCGGTATTACATACTCATGTTACCAGCTAAAAGCGGATTTGTAAACTAAAAGATAATGCCTGAAATAATGTTTATTTCCGGGGTGCGACATAAAACATTACCCTTTCGTTTATTTACCGTTTCCAACGCCTTCTAGCTAGTTTTGTCCGCCTTTCCTTCCGGTTTATCCGGCAACCAACGGATTTGTTGGGCCAAAAATTTGCGGTTCTCCTCATCAGTTTCAATGCGCCCTTTGACCAGTACGATCCGGTCATTGGCGGCTTCATGCGCAACTCTTTCGTATAGTTGCGGAAAAACCAGGACTTCGATGGCTTCCGAAAGATCCTCCAACGTAAACGTGGCCATGGTTTTCCCCGTTTTTGTGGCCAAGCGGCGCCACTCACTAACCACCCCGCCCACGATCACATCGGTTTCCGTCCCCGCCTCCAACACTTCGGCCAAAGCCGGAATACGGTTTTGGGCCAGTTTTTCCCGCCAGGGGTCAAGGGGATGGCCGCTTAGATACACGCCGAGGTATTCTTTCTCCATGGTTAATAAGGCGGAAGGAGGATATTCCTCTTCTCCTCCCCCACCCGGTTCGGGGGTGGGGGGAAAACCAGCGCTCGGTTCAAACAGGGATAACTGCCCGCTCGCCTGTTGCGCCGCATACCGGTGGGCTATTTCGAAAGCATCTTCCAGTTGGGCCAGCATCGACCGGCGGGTATGTCCGGTCGATGCAAAGGCCCCGGCCCGCACCAAGCTCTCCACCGCCCTTTTGTTGACGGTGCGTAGATCAACCCGGCGGCAAAAATCATGGAGTGAAGTGAAGGGTGCTTTGGCCTGCTCTTTACGGATCGCCTGGATCGCAGCGCTTCCCAGATTCTTAACCGCCAACAACCCGACGCGTATACCGTCCCCTTCAACTGTGAACCGTTCTTTACTGTGGTTGACGTCAGGCGGAAAAATGGGAATCCCGAGACGGCGGCATTCTTCAATATAAACGCGAACCTTATCCGCATTCCCCATTACACTGGTTAAAAGGGCGGCCATAAAAGCCTGGGGGTAATTGGCTTTGAAAAAAGCAGTCCAGTAGGCGATTAAAGCGTAGGCCGCCGAATGGGACTTGTTAAACCCGTATCCGGCAAAAAACTCCATCAAGTGGAAGATCTCTTCCGCCGTCTTCCGGGGAATCCCGCGCGCGCCCGCGCCCTGCACGAATTTTTCGCGCATCGCAGCGAGCGCTTCCGGCTGCTTCTTGCCCATCGCCCGCCGTACCAAATCCGCTTCACCAAGGGTAAACCCGCCCAAACGGTGGCAGATCTGCATCACTTGCTCCTGGTAAAGGATAATCCCATAAGTTGGTGCCAAGATCTCCGTCAAGGACGGATGGAGATAAGTAACTGCTTTTTCGCCGTGGCGGGCCTTGATGAAATCCTCCACCATCCCGCTGCCCAAGGGGCCCGGCCGGTACAAGGCCACCAGCGAAATGAGATCCTCCAAACGTTCCGGGGCCAATTGCATCAAAAGCCGACGCATCCCGCTGCTTTCCAGTTGAAAAATACCCTGGGTTAAACCGGAACAAAGGAGACGGTAGGTGGCTTCATCCCCTTGCGGCACAGTAGCCAGGTCATACGCCTTACCGGTTGACTCCTTGACCAAATCGATCGTATCGCTGAGCACGGTTAAGGTCCGTAAACCCAAAAAATCCATCTTTAAGAGGCCAATCGCTTCCAGATCCTCCATGGGAAACTGGGTGGTGGCTTCGCCCTCACTAGCCCGCGCCAAAGGTACATATTCGGTCAGTGGTTTGGGGGTAATCACCACTCCGGCGGCATGGATCGAGGCGTGACGGGGGAAACCCTCGACCGCTTTGGCGATCTGAAGCAACCTTCCGATCCGCTCATCCTCACGGGCTAAAGTAGCCAGGGGCGGTGTATTCTTTATGATCTCTTCCAACGTCGTACCGGCGGTGTGGGAGATCAGTTTCGCGATCTTGTCGACTTCACCATAGGGAAAACCCAACACCCGTCCGACATCACGGACAGCCCCCTTGGCCGCCATCGTCCCGAAAGTAATGATCTGCGCCACATGATCGCGGCCGTATTTTTCCTTCACATAATCGATGACCTCGCCCCGCCGTTCAAAGCAGAAATCAATATCAAAATCGGGCATGGAGATCCGTTCCGGGTTTAAAAACCGTTCGAAGAGCAACTGGTGTTCGAGGGGATCCAGTTCGGTGATGCCCAGAAGATAACCGACCAGGCTGCCCGCGCCCGAACCCCGTCCCGGCCCGACCGGAATACCCTGCGCTTTAGCATACCGCACAAAATCCCCAACGATCAGGAAGTAACCGGCAAACCCGGTTTTCGCAATCACTTCTAGTTCATAGGCCAAGCGCTCCTCCACTTCCGCGGTTACGTGCGGATATCGACGCGGCAGGTATTCCCGGCATAAATGGGCCAGATAGGCGTCTTTATCCGTAAAACCAGGCGGCGTCTGGTACTCGGGCAGGTGGTATCGGCCTACTTCAAAATGGAAGTTGCAGCGTTCGGCAATGGCAACGGTATTCTTCAACGCCTGGGGAAACTCGGGAAAAGCCCGGGCCATCTCCTCCCCGGTTTTAAAATAGAATTCATCGGTGGGAAACTTCAACCGTTTCGGATCATGGATCATCTTCCCGGTTTGGATACAAAGCAAAACGTCATGGACCATGGCATCTTCCCGTTTGATGTAATGGAGATCATTGGTCGCCACCAACTCCAGGTCCAGCGTTTTGCCTAGGGTCGCCAGGTCCCGGTTGAGTTTTCTTTGCCCCTCCAGCCCCTGGTTTTGTAATTCCAGAAAGAAGTTCTGCGGGCCAAAAACCTCCCGGTACCAGGTGGCCGTTTCTTCGGCGGCAGCATAGTCGCCCGCCAGCAAATAGGTGGGAATCTCTCCGCTCAAACAAGCCGAGAGTGCAATCAAACCCTCGGCATACTCCGCCAAAAGCTCCCGGTCGACCCGTGGTCGGTAGTAAAAACCATCCAGATGACCAAGGGAGACCAGCTTGGTCAGGTTCTTGTACCCCTGCTCATTTTCGGCCAAGAGAACCAGATGGTAAGGATCATCGTCAACCTTCGCTTCCCGGTCGTACCGACTCCGTTTGGCGACATATACTTCGCAACCGATCACCGGTTTGATGCCGGCGGCCTTCGCCGCCTGATAGAATTTGAACGCACCGTACATCACCCCATGGTCGGTAAGGGCGACCGCCCGTTGTCCCGTGGCAGCCGCTTCGGCGACCAAGCGCTCCAAAGATGCCGCCCCGTCCAAGAGCGAATACTGGGAATGAACATGCAGGTGGACAAAATCAGTCATGGTAAACGCCTCCGCCCTCTTTGCAATCGGATCGATCTATCTTTACAATGGATTACACAATTCCTATGATCTTCATTATAACATAAGCTCTTTCCGGGAAAAAACATCCGCTACAACATCTTCTGCACCACTTGTACTAACAAGCCATCCCTTGACAAGCGGGAGTCGGCCACATATAATAATTGGAAACGGTTATAATACGTCTATAGCGATGAACGGAACTAGTAAGCCTTCTTAAAGGTGAAGAGAACCGGTGGTGGGTGCGAACCGGTCCGGCGGAAGGCCGAATGGATCCGTGAGCCCGGTACTGAAAAGGACAGTAGGTTCCGGCGGACCCCTCCGTTACCAGGGCAACGGCCAACCAGCCGTCGAAAAGTGGACCGCTTGGCGAAGCCCAGCGTGTCAACTTGGGTGGCACCGCGAGTAACCTCGTCCCAAGAACGGGACGGGGTTTTTCTTTGTAGAAAGCCTGGTTCCCACCTCTTCCTAACCCGGCACCCAACAGAAGAACTCAATAAGTATCTTCTCTAAGATCAGCTGAAATTAAGTAAAAGTTAGTGAAATTAAGCGAAGGAGTGTTTGTCTGATGAAAAAACGTGTCTTCTCCGGTGTTCAGCCCAGTGGTGCATTAACCCTCGGCAATTACTTGGGGGCGATCCGCAATTTCGTCACCCTGCAACACGAAGCCGATTGTTTCTTTTGTGTCGTCGACCTCCATGCTTTGACCGTCCCCCAGGATCCGGTGGCATTAAAAGAAAACATCAAAAATACGGCTCGTCTTTTTGTCGCCGCCGGGATCGATCCGGAGATCTCCACCATCTTTGTCCAGTCCCATGTCCCCGCCCACAGCGAGCTTAGCTGGCTGCTGGAATGCCACACCTACATCGGGGAGTTAAGACGGATGACACAGTTTAAAGACAAAGCAAGAAAACAAGAAGTAGTGACAACCGGTCTCATGACCTATCCGGTCCTGATGGCCGCCGATATCCTGCTTTACAACGCCGATCTGGTCCCGGTCGGTGAAGACCAGAAACAACACCTGGAGATCACCCGTGATCTGGCGCTACGGATCAATAACCGCTTTAATGAAGAGGTCTTTAAAGTTCCTGAACCTTACATCCCACCCCGGAGCCAAGGTGGGCGGATTATGAGCCTCACCGATCCCGCAGAAAAAATGTCCAAGTCGGCACCGAACCCCAAAAGCTATATTGCCCTCCTCGATCCACCGGATGTCATCAAAAAGAAGATCATGTCCGCGGTCACCGATTCGGAAGCCGTCATCCGCTACGACGAAGAAGCCAAACCGGCCGTCTCCAACCTAATGGTCATCTATTCCCTCTGCTCCGGTCAGAGTATCGAAGCCATCACCGCCCAATACGAAGGCTGCGGCTATGGTCAGTTTAAAAAAGACCTGGTCGATCAGGTCGTAGAAACCCTCCGGCCGATCCAGGAAAAGGTGCAGGAGTTATCGGCCCCGGGTGCGATCGAAAGCATTCTGGAAGCGGGTGCCGCTAAGGCGCGCACTGCTGCCGCCCCTCATCTTCAGCGTTTCCAGGACAAACTGGGGCTCCGCTGACCGGCCTCCGTTCAAAAGGACCTTCGTCGCAACCGTTTAGATTTTACCGTTGGCGAAAAAAAAGACTTTCCCGTTTACTAATAGTGGGAAGTCTTTTTTTGCTTACTTTTTCGGTCTAAGAACCGGTCGGTGTAATCCCAGAGGAGGGAGCATTGGGGTAGATCCAAACCGCCGAGCCGTTCCTGCGCCCGTTGTCGATAGGCCGTAATCCGCTGCCAAACTTCGGCTTCGACCCGCCCAGCCGTCAACCATTTCCGGATGAGCCGCCGGTGTTTTGCCAGGACCTTACCTTCCGCCTGTACCTCGGCTAGTAGCTCGGAAAACCCCGGTTGTCCGCTGATAAAGATTAAAGGCAAGGTCAGCACGCCATTTTTCAGATCCTGATAAACGGGTTTCCCGTCTCCTTGCGCGCCGCCGCTTAAATCCTGCCAATCATCGAACAGTTGGTAAGCCATCCCCAACTCCCGACCGAAGGCCCCCAATTCGACCCGGACCGCGCGGGGCAAAGCCGCAAACTCTGCCCCCAGTTCACAGGCGACCTGAAAAAAACGGGCCGTCTTCTTCTCGATACGCTCCAAATACCGGTTGATCGAGATTAAACAAAACTTATCCATCTCTTCCGCCAGTTCACCAGCGACCATCTCCCGGAGTAAAAAGTTGACCCGTTCCATCCCATCTGTCCCGCAGGCGTTACTAAGCAGACGATAGGCGGCCGCAAAAAGATAGTCGCCGATTAAAACGGCGGTTTTTACCCCCCATTTCTTCCAAACCGCCGGTCGTCCCCGTCGCTGCTCCCCCTGGTCCAGGAGATCATCGTGGACCAAAGTCGCCAAATGCAAGACTTCAACCCCTAAAACCAGGGAGTTAAGAGTCGGAGAAGTTGCCACTAAGGGACCACCCGCACAGAGCATTAATAGTTCCCCGCGCAACCCTTTCCCCGGTGTTGCGAGGAGCTCCTGCAGAATTTTCCGCAGTGGCGTCAACATGGTGTCAAAATCATCGGGAAACAACATACCACCGGGGTCAAAGGCATCTAGCCCCTTCAATCTCAACTCCCCCTCTTTACTACAGTAATAATGAGCAGTATCCCACTGGCGAGATGGAGCAGGATCATTCCGGCGCTAGCCAAAACAGAGCGCGATGCTTGTTTTAATCCCCCGCGCCGCTGGGACCACAGCCAAAGAAGAAAAGGCAAGATCAGAAATGAACCTGCCCAATACGGGGCAGCACCCAACCGTATGAAGATCATGCCCAATAAGCAAGACGCAAGGACCAGGAGGAAAGCGAGGAGACGAATACTCCGTTCCCGACCCAAGCGTACAACAAGGGTGCGTTTCCCCACCTGCTGGTCACAATCGAAGTCAGGAAGTTCATTTATGAGAATCACCGCAGTAATCAAGACGCCCACCGGAAGAGAGACAAAGAGGGCGGTGGGCAGAAAACGACCGGTCAAAGCCGCCGCAGTTCCGATCACCAAGAAAGGACCGAAAGCCAAACCAACACTTAGTTCCCCGAAGCCCGTCGCAGCCAGCCGCAGAGGGGGTGCCGAATAAAAAAAGCCACAGACGAAGCCGGCCACGGCAAAAAGAAAGACGAGCAAACCACCGCCGGTCAAAACCAAAATACAAGCGCAGCCCGTCCCCAGCATATAGCAGAGAACAGCCACTTTTTTCATCTGCGCTACCGAAACAAGATTGTTCGGTAAGACCCGGCTGCCCCCATTAAAAAGGGATGGTTGCCGGTTCAGCCGGTCCGCCTCCGCGTCGTAAAGATCATTAATGAGATTAGCCCCACCATGATAACAGAAGACCCCCACCAGTACCAGGAGGAGACGCCAGCCGCTGATCGGTACCTCTCTTCGGGCAACAACTGTCCCAAGTACAACCGGGATCAAAGATGCAGAAATAAAATGGACTCTGAGGGCCTGTGCCCACCACTTAAGCGGCTGCCCATATAACCACCGCCACCGCAACCGCCTCACCCCCCGAATCTCCGGATCGTCATCGCCCACTCCATCTCGACCTCCACCTCAATGGGGAAAGCAAAAAATTCCTGCTCCCAGTTGTCCTTCACCTGATGCCACCATTTGGGTTGGTGGCTTTTTAGATAACGCCCCACACCTAAAATATCCGCCCCCAACTCTTGCGCGCGCCGGACGGTCTGTTCCAACTCTTGCTGCACCGCGGCACTCACCTTCTGCTCTAAATCATCTTGCAACTCAGCCAGCGGCCCATGGATGTCGGAAAACTCTATAGTTTCAAACTTACCCCTTACTACAATCTGAAAAATGGTCTGGCCATTGACTTCGCGCAACCGGTAACGGGAGCGAAATGCATCCACGCCAACCACGATCGTCTCCCCAGGATGGAGCGGACATTCCACTTCATATTTGGAGCCGATCCCTTGGTTTAAGATAATATTCAAACCACGGGTTTCAAAGTTGCTCAACCAGCCCCGAAACTTCCCGTTTTTAAGCACGGCCGCTCCACCGGTCATCGTCGTCTCCTTGCCCGGCTGTAGCCGCGGCAGGACCGGATCGATGCCATCGTCCGACTGTTCTACCAGGTAACGGCCGAAATCCGAGATGTAATTAATGCCAACCCCACTTTGCGGCGAAAGCAGATTCTCGATATAAGCCGACGGGGTCTGGCTGATCGGCGGCTGCCTATTCAGAATCTCCTTCGCTTCCCCGTCGATAATGGCGATCCGGGTCATCCGCTGCACCCGAAAGTCCCGTTTAAAGTGGTCCAACAGCCGATCCACCCCGATCGTCGCCGCCACCTCCGCATTGATCAAAAACAACTGGGTATGACCGAAAAAAAGTTCCCGGTCCAACTGCCGTTGCAGCTGTCGAATCCCCACCGAAACCATCTTCGCGGTGGTACCATAGACCACAAACGGCGCGCCGTCTCCACCCTGTTGACCACTGTCGCCGCCCATCTTCGCAGGCACGGGAATTTGAATGCTCAGAAGGATTTCTCCTGGTTCGCCCCCTTCCTCCGTCGGCAGATCAAAAGCGACCGCGGTTACAAAGGCCCGCGCATTTAATTCCCGCCCTTCCCAGCATCCGGCGGTCGTGAAAGTGACAACCAAGAGCAAACCCAGAAAGCATCCTTTCTTTTTCATTACCGTTGCCTTCATCATCCTCCTAGACATGGCGTTTTCCCTTTCCCAAACTCAGCAGGTAAAGCAAAGGGTAGCAAATGAAGATGATCACCATTGACAACAGGGCCACATAAAAACTGGCCTGATTCCAGACAAAGTAGTTCTTCAGTAATATACTTAGATAGTACACCACCGGGACCAACCCCCAAATAAAAGCCGTTCCTTTACGGGATCCAAATAGTTGGCCCAAAGCCGACCCCACCAAGTAACTGGCGATCAAACCGGTTGTATATAAGGCCGAGATCCAAGAGACAATCAGGATTAAATCCAATCTTTGGAGGATGACGGCTTGGACATTGACGGATTTGGCCAGTTCCAGCCCGACCCATGACAGTTTGACCGCTTCTTTATACCCGAAAACGCCCAGGGTCACTACGGTAAAAATCGTATAAACCAGGGTGAGAAGTGAAACCGCCTTCACCGTGGCTTTCGTTACCTGCTGGGGTTGGCGGATATACGGTACAATCATGCTCACCACCGGAATACTGCCATAGGAAAAGGTCATCCCAATCAACTGCTCTATTTTATCGAGATGGATCTGGTCCTTACTCAACAGGGGCCGTAAATGCAGTGGTTCAAAATGCTGAAAGGCCGTGAAGACTACAAACAAGCCGATCGACAAGGCGATCTCGATTAAAAGCTCATTAACCTGCGCAATCTGATCGACCGGGCGCGTCGCGCCGTAGGTCAAGACTAAAAGATAAGAGCCGCTCACGAACCAAATGGGCGCACCGGGAAGGAGCGAGTAATTAACCAGCTCCTGCAGAATCCGGATGTTAACCGGAATGATCAGAATTAAGTGGACAATAAAGACCAGGTTAAACAGGAATCCGAGCCATTTTCCAAGGAGACGGGGGCTGTATTCGATGATCGTCTCCTCCGGAAATTTGGCCGCCAACCGGGCAACAAGCCACGCACTTCCGGTGTATAACACCCCCAAAGCCAAGACCAGTAACCAACCGGAAGCCCCCAATACTTCCGCCGCCAAACTAGGCAGGGTTAGAATCCCGCCCCCAATACCAAAACCCAAAATCAACAAGGTGACCTGGCGTGGAGACAATGAACGTTGTTTTTCCCTCATTCATTCTGGCCCCCTCTTTTGCGCCGACGGTACGGCGGGTTAAACAAGGCTTCCCACCAGTTTCGCGCTTTGGATCCCTCCCGCCGTAGATCAAGGGGTTCGTTGACCAGCGGCCGTTTGATCATTGTCCAACGCGGTGCGACAAACAAGAAATCCTTTAGATCGGAAAGATTCAAAGGCACCACCGGAGAGAGAAAAGGAACCCCGAAAGAACGGATCCCGGTCATGTTGATTAACAGAAGAATAGTGGCGAGCGACAGACCATATAACCCACCAATCTGGCCGATTAACATCAAGGGAAAACGTAAGATCCGCATGGTAATCGCCACCCCAAAACTGGGGGCCGTAAAAGAAGAGATCGCCGTTAAAGCCACAATAATCGTCATGATCGGCGAGATTAAACCAGCACGGACCGCCGTATCACCTAAGATAAAGCCGCCTACGATCCCGATGGTCTGCCCGAAGGGACCAGGCAGCCGGATCGAAGCTTCCCGGAGAACCTCGATGGCTACTTCCATGAACAAGGTCTCCAAAAAAACAGGAAAGGGGGTCCCCTCGCGTGTTCCAGCAATTTTGATCGCCAGGTTAAACGGGATCAACTCCGGATTATGGACCGCAAGGGCAATAAAGATCGCTGGTAGATACAGCGAGAAGAAAAAAGCAATAAAACGGATCATCCGAATCAAGATGGTCAACGGCCACCGGTGGTAGTAATCTTCCGCCGAAAAGTAAAGCTGCCAGAAGGTGATCGGCATCATAAGGGCAAAAGGGGTATTGTCGACGAGAACAGCGACTTTCCCCTCAAGGACCGCCGCCACCACCCGGTCCACCCGTTCCGTAACTTGAATGGTCGGGAAAAGACTATACGGCCGATCTTCGATGTACTCTTGTACATAGGCACTTTCCATCACACTATCGATGTCAACCTTCTGGAGGCGTTTTTCCACTTCAGTAACCAACTCGGGGTTGGCAACGGATTCGAGGTAAATCAGGGCCACATCGGTCTGGGTGCGCACTCCCAGTTTTATTCCCTTCACCCGGAGATCCGGGTCGCGTATCCAACGCCGCACCTGGGCCGTATTGGAGCGCAAGATTTCATTAAACCCGACCCGCGGCCCCCGCACCGCCGATTCGGTGGTCGGTTCCTCGATCCCCCGGTGCTCCCACCCCCGGGTGTTACAGATCAGGGCCTGGTCTTGCCCGTCCAAAAGGATCGCGGACTCACCAGACAAAATCGCCGTTATAATCGGAGCCCACTGGGTTTGCAGGCTTACTTCATTGATGGTCAAAACATGATCTTTAATGTTTTCGGCCAAGTTTCGCCGGTCCCGAGCCCAGTCAACGTCGTTCCCTTCAAAAGTGGTCAGCGCCAGGAGAATATACTCATTGATCGTACTCCCGCTGACCAAACCATCGACAAAGACGAGCATCGCCCGGACCGGTTCGGACAGAGGAATGACAAATTCACGGAAGACCACATCGTTACTGGCCCCGATCCGCTCTTCTAAATAGGCGATATTCGCCGCCAACTCAGAAGTCAAGACCGGTCCTTGCTCCTGCCCGTCTTGCTCGGCAGCGCGTTGCTTTCTTTCCTTATCCTTATCCTTTCGCACTTCGGCCACGGGCCGTGGGCGGCGAATAGTTCGTTTCTTCATGCTTTACCCCGTACTCTCCTCGAAAAGTACCAGTGTTATCGGGTTACAAACGCTAAATCCAGTCCATTATACGTTCCGGTATATTTTACCCGGTGGCCTCGGCGTTTATCCTTTGCCATTTTCCACAGCGGTCACCCCAACCCGATACCGGCCGCTGATTAATCTTCACTTTAATCACTTCACAACGGTTGGGACAGTCAACACACTCAAAACTGGTAACTCCGATCTCTTCCTCACTCAGCTGGAACCCGCGAAAACTCGTCTTTCCGTACTCCGCTTTTTCCTCTTGGGCGAGCAATGCACTGCCCCAGGCCCCCATCGTATCGTAGTACTCGGGCACGATCACCGGATGTCCCAACTCTTGCTCAAAAGCCCGTTTTATCCCGGCGTTCGCCGCTACGCCCCCTTGGAACAAAATGGGCGGACGAATTTCTTTCCCTTTCCCCACATTGTTTAAGTAGTTCCGAACTAAAGCGGCGCAAAGACCCGCCACGATATCCTCCAGGCTATGCCCCATTTGTTGCTTGTGGATCATATCCGATTCGGCAAAGACCGAACAACGCCCCGCAATCCGCACCGGGTGTTTAGAACGCAGGGCAATCTGGCTAAACTCCGCAATGGACAGGTTTAGCCGGTGGGCCTGTTGGTCCAGGAACGAACCGGTCCCGGCGGCGCATACCGTATTCATCCCAAAGTCTACCGCCACACCATGGTCGATCAGGATTATCTTGGAGTCTTGGCCGCCAATCTCCAGTACCGTCCGGACCTGGGGATTAGCGCGTAAAGCCGCTACACCATGGGCGGTAATCTCGTTTTTGATCACGTCGGCCCCGATAATCGCCCCAATTAACCTCCGACCCGAACCGGTCACCCCAACCCCTAAGACCTTTACATCCGTAAAATCCGGGGCCACTTCACGGAAGGCCTTTTGCACCGAACCAATGGGATTACCTTCGGTCCGCAGGTAGATTTTGTTGATAATCTGCCCGTTGGGCTCCATCACCACCAGGTTCGTACTGACCGAACCCACATCCACCCCTAAATAAACCCCGTCTTCCATCTAGAATCACCCACCTCTGAAAATACTTCAGTTGTTCATCATTCGTCAGCCAGACTTCATTAAATTTACTTGCGGCGTTCGCTTCCCATAAAATACAACCTCACTTCCCAAAACCCCTACCCCAGCACACCAGAGGAGAGCACCTTTGCCCCTTTACCTCCGGCGCGTTTGCGCCGCAGCAGATCAACAAAAGCTTCCAAACGGGTCATCACGCCTGCCTCCGCCGAATGCTCATCAAGAACCAGGGTCAAGATGGGCAGCTGGTAGGCGGCGCTGACCGCCGGCGTAATACTTTGGGCCACAATCTCCGGCATACAGGTGAAGGGGAGGACTTGAATCACCCCATCCAAGCGGTTAACCCCCGCATCAACCATCTCGGCGATAGTTTCCCGTCCGTGGCCACCCACAAAAGCCGGCAAAAAGGGTTCAGAAAGCAGTTCCGTCCGCCGCCGATGGTGGGGGTAGAGGAAACCCAGCAGATGCTCTTCCGACCATTGGGAGATGGACATGGCCCGGACCACTTCGATCCCCATCTCCCCTAAAAGCATCTCTAGGTGGAAATTAACCCTTGGTTCCAACACCATGTAGATTTCACCGATAATCTTCACCCGGAGCGGTGGTTCGGCCGCGGGGCGCCGGTTCTCGCGAAGTTCCTTTTCCAACTGCCGATAGTGGCCACCGAGTTTCTCCAGTTCTTTCTCGTGCCGCATCGCCGCCAGAAAATGTTCGTAACTACGCTGCGCTTTCACCCGGTCTTTACTACGGGGCAACGCAAAGCGGAGAAGGGCATTTCCCTGGTCGACCCAGCGAATTTTCTGCCAAGCCAAGCGGAGAACGGCAGCCGCTTGATACAAGGAGACCTTCTGCAGCAACACCCGCAAGGTGCGATAAAGTTCCTCCCGCTTACCCCCCAGCGGTTCGATGAGTAACATCTCAAATTTATAACCTAAATCCGCCAGAATCCGTTGCTGAATTTGGGCGTAATAACCGAAACGGCAAGGCCCCAAGCCCCCGCCCATTAAGATCCCTTCTGCCCCTTGCTCTAAAGCTTCAATAAAGTTCCCGAGGTTAATTTTAAAGGGGAGGCAGGCTCCTTCCGGCGAATATTTTGCCCCCAGTTCAAAAGTGCGCTTGTTCGTCGGCGGGGCAGGTACCGCTTGATGACCAAGACCGTTCAACAGAGTTTCCACCGGAATTGAAAGCAGACCCATATGGGGAAAGGTTAAACGCAACTTAATCTCCTCTTTCTTTGCAAAAGATCGATGAATGCCTCGATCCGTGTTACCAGTCCGGCTTCCCCCGAATGCTCGTCCAGATCCAGTTGGAGAAGGGGCAGACCGATCGCTTTAGCCTCCTTCTTCACCAACTCCCCAATTAAGGCTTCGGGACCGCACGCAAAGGCGCTAAGGTAGATTATTCCCTCCACTTGTTGCTTACACAAAAGACGGAAGGTCCCAAAGATCCGCTGGCTCAACGTCCAAAAGAGGGGTTTGGCCAGAATCTGCAGTTCGCTTTCGATTTGCCGGGGTCTGAAAAACTCTGGAGCGACCACTTTAAACCCATAGCGGTGTAAAAGGTCAATCGTTCCCAAATTAACCAAAGGATCGTATAAGCAATAGGGGTGGCCAATCAGGCCGATCCGGCGTCCGGCTTCCCCCCGGTCGTGGTGCGTACCGCCAAAAAGAACGGTCTCGGCTTCCTCTGGAAATAATCCTTGCTGGAGAAGGCGATGGTAGCTTCGGAAGGCGGCTTCCGCCTTTTGTAGTCCTTTTTTAATGCGCCGGGCGGGAAATTCCTGGCGCAGCACTACCGGGAGTGCTTGCGGCGAGCCCAAAGCACAGTTTTTCTCACTTCTCCAGATTAAAAGCGGCTGCTTGCCCACCGCCTGTTTCGTCATCTCCGGTAAGCCCATAAATTTAGGGCAAATATAATCTTTTTTATTTATACTAACCAGACGGGGCACCAGCAAGAAATCACATTGGCCGCGTAGGGCTAAACAGTGACCGATGAAAACTTTCACCGGCAGACAGGCTTCATCAACGGCTGCTTTTACGCCAGTGTTCAGGAGATCCTTACCGGTTGGCCCCGAAACTACCGGCGTAAGGCCTAATTCCTCAAAAAAAACGCGCCACAGTGGTCCATACCAGTAGTAAAGTAGCGCGCGTGGAATTCCGATTTTGATCTTAATCCCTCCTCAGCTCTGGACCCCAACCATTAGACCATTATACTTAAGAATCTCCTCAATCGCCCTGGTGGTAATCCGGGCCCCCTCATCCGCCCGGTCGAGCGGGGACGTCTTCCCAATATCGCCGATCCCAACGACGATGGGGACTTGCAACCCGTTGAGCACGTCCACCGTATCGCCTTCCAGTCTCTTCTGGCCCGGCGGTTCCGGCCGCCCCTCTTTATCAACGGGACCCCGGTGAACGCGACCCTCACGGGTAATTGAGAAGTTAACCGGAACACCGGCGACTTTTTTTGTGTTCGCGGCCACGGCAATTACCCCCAATACCGCAAATCCGTCGTCACGTAAAAAGGCCTCCAACAGCCGTTCGCCATGGCCTTTCCGCGGTTCACCACCATCATCGGCCATCACCAACACCGGTTCCCCCGGCGCCTCTTTTATCTCCTGCCTGAGCGCCGCTGGCGGTAAGGGCGTAGGATTCCCGGCCGAAGCCGAAATAGTCGGCAAGCCTAGTCTTTTTCCGGCGGCTTCGATGGTCTGCCGCGCCCAGTTATCACCATCTGTAATGAAGATAATTTTCTTCTTTGCCATCTTGCCTCTTCCTCACTATTTCCTTTTTTACGACACGAACCAGCTGCCGTAGACGGGGTAAGGACTGGATGATCCCCCGGGCGGCTAAGGGTTTCCCCAGCTGGGGATAGCGTAGTTTTTTTGAGATAAAACCCCCGATACGGGTGGTCATGCCAATCTCCGTTAAGGTGTTCACCAGGATGATCTGGTCGGCTAAGCCCAGTTGGCCTGCTAAACTGAGTATTGCCCGGACACAAAGGGGGGCCTGGCTGTTCAGGCCCAAAATATACACCTCGTTTCCCGCTTCGTCTTGGCCTACCAAATAGGGCTCACCAAAGTCTGCCGCTTCGGCCCGGTCAAATTCGGGGATCGCCATGATTTGCTCCTTTGACACCGGTCCGTCCAGCGGTAAGGTCCCGAGGTGTAAATGGGAAGCAACCACCGATGAATGGGCCCGCCCGTAGCAGTGATAGATTACTTTCACCTACAAACTCCTTTGCACTTCCCGGACCATCTGGCCGATAGCGTTATACCAACAACAAAGTCGCGGGCCCACGGCGTTACTTTGCTTGCGGTGACGATCAAGCGCAGTTTTGCAGTTCACAAAATGGTAGTTTAGGGGGTCCTCCCCCAAAAGAGGCAGGATTTTCGTGATTGTTTTCAGCACTAAATCCGGTTTTTTTCCGGTGGCTAAGGTGTAAACCCCTTCTCCTTTCCGCCCCCGACCGGCCATAAACAACACGCCAAATTCACGGGCCGCCACCCCCTTACGCAGGGGCAGTTCCTGACGGAGAAGAAAACGGAGTTCCGCTTCGGTTTTAACCCGGGAAGGTAAATAGCCAAGATGAATCGCGGCCGCCAAAGGGGCCAGCCCATCTTTACCCACCCAATGATAAATCACTTTAAACCTCTATTCCTCCTTCGGTGGCTGCTGATCGGTGGGAGAATCCATGTCGGCACCACCATCCGAGCCCCCCAGGTTACTACGGATTTTCCCAAAGCCAGCATTGATCGCGAAATAAATCGCCACCCCGACGGCTAAAAGGCCGACAATCCATAACCACGACCGGGAAGCGCCGGTCCCCACCGCCCGCTTACTGGTACCCGCATTAGTTAAGACTTCTTTCGCCGCGGCCGCAAAGATCGCCGCGCCTCTTTCCGCTTCTTCCCGGCTATTGGTGTGGGTCCCCATCTCCACCAAAAGCAGCCGCGGGGCCAAGTCTTGATTATACTTGCCGTCGGCGTAGAAAATACCTTTGATAAAACCGGGGTGTTTTTTATCAACCACCGACTTGAGTTGGTAAGCAAAAGCTTCATTGGCTTTCATGTTGGGGTTCTGCCGACCAACCACCAGTTGGGCTTTGGTGACCGCCGTATTATTGATCTCCCCCGCATACTCATCCGCCGGAACCGCATCCCGGTGGATATCCAACAAGGCAATGGGGTTTTTCTTCAGCAGTTCAGCGGCGGTCCGCCGCGACCGGTCATAAGCCATCGCATCATGCGGATCGTGGGGGGTTTTCGCATGTACAACATTGACCCCCCGCTCCTGTAAAGCCTGGGCCAAAGATTCGCCCACCTTAAAGATCCCACCGTTCTCCCGGATGCTTGAACGACCGTCGGTTGGGACATAGGATTCCGCCGAGTGGGTATGGTAGATGGCCACCGGCCGGTTATCACCCTGGGCATATTCTTCTTTACCCGGGAAGAGACGGAGTACCGCACTGGTGAGTCGGGTTAGGAGCGACGGAGCGATCGCCGCTTCTAGATTTACTTCACGCACCAAGCGAAGATGGGCGGTGTTCTCCTCCACTTTTTCTACCCGGTACAGCTTATTATCGGCCGTCAAATATTGATCCCCTTTTTTCACTTCATGGGCCGTCCGGGCAATACGGTGCCCCTCCCCATCAACCAGCGTATAGTAACCATCCTCCCGTTCCAGATGCCCCCAAACCGGACCGGCCAGAGACAGCAGAACAAGCAGAAGTACACATCCGCAAACGCCTACTTTTTTATTCATGATCCGCGCCTCCTTCCTGGTGTTCCGGTTCGACCAGACCCTCCGTACGCCTGGCGGAATGGTCCGGCCCACCTTGCAGACGCTCCCGGGATTCCCCAATTACTTCCGCCAAGACCACCCCGATAAGCCCCGCGAGCACCACCGTATCCAAAATCCCCGCTCCACCGATCCGGGTTGGACCGTAGCGCATGCCCCGTAAGGCGCCTTCGACAACGTGGGCCAGATCGGCCAAGATCACCCCGGTTGTGGCCCCAATGAAGGCCAGGCGCCGCGAACGTCCGATTATATAAGCGGTAACCCCAGCAATGATTCCCCATAGATACTGGGGCTCTATAACCCCAGCGTTAATATCAAATTTGTAGATCTTGGCTACGCCATAGATCAGCGCGCCCACCAGGAACGCCCCGAAGATGCCCCGGCTGGTCTCCTTGGCGGTCCCAGCCCGGTACAGGACATAGATGCTTAGAGCCAGCGGAATAATGGCACCACCTAAGTTAATACTGACCGGCGGCTGCCCCCGATAGAGGGGGATCTCAATAAAGCTGCCAACGACCATGGCCGCCAGAATCAGCAAAGCCTGCTTATCGTTGAGATACAACCGGTCTAAAACTTGCTGGGCCAGTCCCAACAGGATCAGAATCCCTGTGCCAATCAGAAGCAACAAGCCGATACTCATCCTTTTTCCTCCTCCAGTTCCTGACGTTTGGGTCCGGTCATGTTAGAATTTATTATCCCACCGCTTTAAATTACAATTCAAAAACTAAACCGGACAATAAAAAACCGCCGAAGGCGCATTTCGGCGGTTAGCCAAAACAGTACTGGGTGTACGATCAAAAAAGCTTTCCTCAAGTGAGGAAAGCTTTTTTGCCGCAAACATGTTTTTTATGCGTCACGGTCTTCTTGGTCCAGACCCATCTTTTCGGCCAGTAGATCACCCAGGTTGGAAGAGAGCGGTTTATCCTCCAAGCCCGGAATGGTGGTCGGGGCTTGCTTCTGCTCCCGGGCCGGCTCCACCTTTTTCTCCAGGGTAGCACGGATACTCAAACCGATTCTTCTTTCTTCCGGTTCGACTTTCAGCACTTTCGCGCGGACCGTTTCCCCAACCTGAACCACATCATCGGGTTTTTCTACTCGGCGGTCACTCAATTGCGAGATATGGATCAAACCATCGACGCCTTCTTCCAGATTCACAAAGGCACCAAAAGAAGTCAGACGCACCACTTTACCTTCGACCACGTCTCCCACCTTATATTTCTCCCCAATGTTACTCCAGGGGTGTGGGGACAACTGTTTGAGACTGAGGGAGATTCTTCTGGCTTCCTGGTCAACCTTGGTGACCAAGACCTCAAGCTCCTGGCCTTCTTCTAACCGGGCCGAAGGATGAGAGATCCTTTCCCACGCGATCTCCGAAATATGGAGGAGTCCTTCCACGCCTTCACCGATATCCACAAAGGCGCCAAAGGGTGTTAAGCGGGTCACAACCCCTTTACGGGTCTCGCCCTCGGTTAATTCGGCATAAACCCGTTCTTCGACCGCCGCCTGCTCCTCCGTTAATACTTCTTTGCGGGAGAGCACAGCCCGACGCCGCTGGGCTTCGAAATCAATCACATAAAACTCTGCTTCTAAGCCTTCCAGCGTGGTCAGATCGCTAACGTAGCCCAGATCCGCATGGGAAGCAGGAAGAAAGGCAATGAGACCGTTGATGTTGACCTGGAGTCCGCCCTTGATCGCCCGGACAATTTTACCAGACACCCGTTGGCGCTGTTCGAACGCTTCTTTCAATTGCTGCCAAGCCTCTTCTTCTTCCGCCTTGCGCTTAGAAAGCCGCGTCTTCTCGTCTCCTGCTTTCAGGACCATAACCTTGATCTTCTCCCCAACCTGCACGATCTCACGGGCCGATTCCACCTTTTCACTGGTCAATTCAGCCAGAGGAATCGTATAATCGGACTTCCCACCGACGTTAACAGCGATCTCATCATCATCAACCGCCACGACGGTGCCTTCGATGATGGCACCTTCTTCTAACCGGGGAATTTCCTGGTTAAGTAACAACTCTTCGCTGTCCATGGTCGGCTCCGCATTCTCCACTTTATCTACCTCCTCCGTCAGATGTCCGTTCGTAACTTGATTTTCTTCCATAGTTATACCTCCTGTATAATTTTGTTGCAGCCAGTCCACGACCTCGGAAATCTGACTTTGAGGGGTCGACGCTCCGGCTGTCACTCCAATTATTTTTTTCCCTTCCAACCATTGGGGTTTAATCTCTTCTCCTGATTCTATATGATAAGTCGGCGTAAAGGAAGCCCCAATCTCTACTAGTTTACGAGTATTGGCCGAATTCTTTCCTCCGATGACCAGTAAAACATCAACTTCCTGGGCGAGTTGGGCGGTTTCCGTCTGCCGCTCCCTGGTCGCATGGCAGATCGTATTATAGATCTTTAATTCCTTCGCCACCAGGAGTAGTTCCGCAACAACCGCGGCCAATTGTTCCTGGGGGAGAGTGGTCTGACAGACCAGACCCATTTTCGGCTTGAACCGCTTTGTACGCCATTCCCCAGGCTTAGCTGGGTTCACCACAACCGCATCCCCGTCTACGGTATCAACCACGGCCTTGACTTCCGGATGCGAAGGGTCCCCCACAACCACGACTTGGTAGCCTTCCTGCCGTAACCCCTGGGCGAGAGTTTGTTCCTGTTTAACAAAGGGGCAGGTGGCGTCGATCACCGTCAATCCCCGTGCTTGCGCCGCAGCAAAGATCTGAGGTCCTGCACCATGCGAACGGATGAGGAGAATCCCCCCCGGTTCGGCCTCCTCAAGATCGGAGATGGTCTGAACACCCTGTCTTTCCAGCTCCGCAATCACCCGGGGATTATGGATCAAAGCGCCCAGGATGTAAACCGGTTCTTGGTTTTGGTCGCGGCTTTCCCGGGCAATCCGTAGTGCCCGCTCCACCCCGAAACAAAAACCGGCTTTCTCTCCGATTATAATTTTACCCATTTTTCAACCGCTGCCTCCGCTTTTTTCCCATAATTCAATCAAGCGCGTATATATTTGGTCGGTCCCCTGCCGGACCATCCCTTTTTTATCGGCGGTTGCTTCTAACTTAATCGCTGGACCCACATAGGCTTTGATCCGGGGAAAGCGGAAAGGCTTTAACCGGTGGGTTCCGGTTATTACCATCGGAAGGACCAGCGCTCCGCTTTCCACCGCCAACAGCGCAGCGCCCGGCTTCAGGGGGTGAATTTTTCCATCCCGATACCGCGTCCCTTCGGGAAACATCCCCACCACTTTGCCGGCCGCCAGCGCGGACCGGGCGGCCCGAAAAGCGCCCCGGTCGCCGGTCCCCCGCTTAACCGGGAAAGCCCCAAGTCGGCGGATTAAACCGCCAAACAAGGGGATCCGAAACAGCTCCTCTTTAGCCATAAAACAAACCTGCCGTTGATGCAGGCTACAACCGACAACGATCGGGTCGATAAAATTAGCATGATTACTGACGACAATTACCGGACCCGTTGGCGGAAGATGCTCCGCACCAAAAACCTGAAACCGGTAGCATACGCGGAGAAAACCAACAAGTATTGCGCGGCAAATTCTGTATAACAAACTTGTCAACCCTCCTGCTCAGAACAGAAAGAAGAAGATAACTTTAAGATCCTTTCGACCACTTCTTCAATGGAAAGCGCCGTCGTGTCCAGGGTTACACTGTCCGCCGCCGGCTTAAGCGGCGCTACGGCTCGCCCCGCGTCGAAAGCATCTCGCCGTTTTAAATCTTCTTCAACCTCATCTTTGGTCACCGTACATCCCTTCGTGCATAACTCCAACCACCGCCGGTGAGCGCGTTCACCCAGGGATGCGGTTAAAAATATTTTCAGATCGGCCTGGGGAAGAACCACAGTCCCAATATCACGGCCGTCCATCACTACTCCACCCTGACGGCCAATTCTCTGCTGCTGTTTAACTAAGACTTCTCGCACACCCGGCACCGCCGAGACGGCGGAGACCGCCTTCGTCACCGGTGCCATCCGGATCTCCGCACTGACGTCTTCGCCATCCATAAAGAGATGGTAGGCACCGTCGGTGGTCTGTTTAAACTCCAGAACCGTCGACGCCGCCAATTTTGTCAGAGCAGCCTCATCGTCCAGGGGCAATCCCGCCCGGAGCGCTTTCAACGTAACGGCCCGGTACATCGCCCCCGTATCAAGATACAAGATGCCCAAGGCGGCCGCAACCCGTTTGGCCACAGTACTCTTCCCGGACCCGGCTGGGCCGTCGATGGCAATCGTTATTTTCCCAATTTTCTTCTCTACACACTTACCCATTTCTTCACCGCAACTTCTAATCGTCGTTTTTCTCCACGGACCCATCTTCCTCGCCATCAGTCCGGTATTTCTCCTTTGACCGATGGACCACCTTTAGGGCTTCGAGGAGGTTTTCTTCCAACCGCCCTAAAACCTCATGTACATACTGGTTTGCTTCCTCCTCCATTTGCCGGGCAACTTCATAAGCTTGGGCTTTAATCTCATTGCTCTCTTCCCGCGCCAACTTAATCAGATGGTGCTCTGAAAGGATCCGTTGTGCTTCCTTGGTCGAACGGCTCAGAAGGTGGTCTGCTTCTTCCTGTGCTTTCTGGAGGATGGTTTCCTTTTGCTTAACAAGTTCCTTAGCGGTCTTTACCTCTTCGGGGACGGTGAGCCGGATCTTCTTCATGATCTCCGTCGCTTCATCCAACGGTATAAAAGCACGCCCCGCCAGTCGCGGGCTTTTCGTGATCAATTCCTCCAGGCGTCCTAAGAGGGAGAATAAATGGTTACTGCTCAACTTCGCTCCCTCACTTCAGCCATTTTCGCCTGTAGAGGAGCAAAAACCACCGGAGGAATCAACCCTTCCGGATTCCCGCCAAAGAGAACAAGCTCCTTTACCAGACTAGAACTGAGAAAGGCGTATTTATTCTCCGTCATCATAAACATTGTTTCAAGTTCCGGCGCTAATTTTTTATTGGTCAACGCCATTTGAAACTCATATTCAAAATCGGAGAGCGCCCGTAGCCCTTTCACGATTACCTGCGCTTTTTGGGCCCGCGCGTAATCAACCTGCAAACCATTGAAATGATCGACGCGCACATTTTTGAGGCCAATATCGGCGATTGCTTGTTCAAGCAACGCAACGCGTTCTTCGATGGTAAAGAGGGTTTTCTTACCCGGATTGTTCCCAACCGCGACGATCACCTCATCGAAGATCTCGGCCGCTCTTGTAATAATATCAAGATGCCCATTGGTTACCGGATCGAAACTACCCGGGCAGATGGCCGTCGTCATTCCACATCAGCTCCATCACTTATGTACTCCCAAAATTCGAGGGACACCTCGCCATACACCCGCTTATCTACCCGCTGCAGGCGGCCGACCCGCTCCGGAAGGAGGTTATGCCGCGGAATTTCCACCACAATCTGTCCGGTTGCCGCCAGAACAGACGACCGGGAAATCAGCGCTAAAACCCGTAGCCAAAGGTCTGCTTTAAAAGGGGGGTCAATAAAAATAAGGTCATAAGGCGCCTCTTCCCGGCTGATTTTGGGTAAAATCCGCAAGACATCAACGGGATAGATGCTGACCTCTGTGGTGTTCGCATCGGGTAGACGTTGAAGGTTCTTTTTGAGGAGGCGTAACCCCTTCGGATCTTTTTCAACAAAGGTAACCGCCTGCGCCCCACGGCTTAAGGCCTCGATTCCTAACGTCCCGGCTCCGGCGAAGAGGTCCAAAACCCGTCCGTTAAGAAAGGTGGCGCCCAGAATGTTAAAGAGCGCCTCCCTCAACATATCCGTGGTCGGCCTTAATCCTTCGTGGGATGGCCCCAGCAGTTTCAGTCCGCCATATTTTCCGCCTGTAATCCGCATCTTAAACCTACTTCTCGTTACTGAAACTCGCCACTTGCGGCGGTAGTTAGATCTTTACTCTTAGCCGCCGTAAGCTACCTACAAGAGGTTCGGTCCGGCAGCCCTTTAGAACTTCTTGGCGAGTAGCTAATTACTCCACCGAGAACAAATAGTAGTATAGTGGTTGTCCACCATAATATAATTCGACTTCCGCATCGGGGAAGGCCGACTGCACTTTTTCCAGAGCCACTTCGGCTTCCTTCTCGTTAACATCATGACCATAATAAATAGTAATAAATGAATCCTCGGCCTCAACGCAGTGGGAAAGTAAATCGAGGAGAACCGCCGAGGCATCCTTGCCTTTACAAGTAATATCGCCGTCTTTTAAGCCAATGATGTCCCCCTCCTGGATCTCCAGACCGTTGATGGAAGAACCCCTGACCGCAAAGGTCACCTCACCAGTGATCACCGTGCTCAACGCTCTGGTCATAGCCTCCTGGTTATGGACCAGTGTTTCTTCCGGGGCAAAGGCCATCAACGCCGCGATCCCCTGCGGGATAAATTTCGAAGGAACCACCGCCAACGGAATATCGGTGAGTTCACCGACTTGACCGGCGGTCATAACGATGTTGCTGTTATTCGGTAGAATAATCACTTGTTTCGCCGGCACCTTCATCACTGCATTATATAGATCCTCAGTACTGGGGTTCATGGTCTGACCACCAGCAATAACCTCATCCACGCCGAGGCTGCGAAAGATGTTCTGGAGGCCTTCTCCGGAAGCAACGGCCACCAGGCCAATCTCCTTATTGGCCTGGGGAGTGTTGTCCCGACGGAGTTGCTCCAGACGCTGCTGACTCTGCTCCACCATATTGTTGATGTCAATCTCCGACAATGAACCTAGATGGACGGCATAGTCCAAGATCAGACCCGGATTATTCGTATGGATATGGATCTTAACCGTCTTATCGTCCCCGACCACTAGTAAACTATCGCCATGGGGTTCCAGATCCTCTTTAATTGTTTCCAGAACCATGTTTTCCCCGCGGATAATAAATTCCGTACAATACTGGAAGGTAATATTATCCGGATCAAAGTCGTCCTCAACCGGGGCAAAGAGCGGTTTCTTTTCAACCGGAGCCGCCTTCTTAATCGTGACGGCCTCTCCTTTTAAACCGGCAAGCACACCTTGAAAAAAGAAGAGCAGACCTTTTCCGCCCGCATCGACAACTCCAGCTTGTTTCAGGATCGGTAACATCTCCGGTGTTTGGTCCAGCACTTCTTCTGCATGTTGGTAAACTTGCTCTAAAAACCGGATCGGATCTTTCTCTTTCCCCTGGAGCTTTTGGGCTTTTTCGCCTGCTTCTCTTACTACCGTAAGAATTGTACCCTCAACCGGTTTCCGCACCGCCTGATATGCGGTGTTCGCGGCCCCAATAATTCCCTTGACAATTTCCGGGATCCCCAGCTTCTCTGCTTTACCGACCGCACGGGCAAACCCACGGAAAAACTGGGAAACAATAACCCCGGAGTTTCCCCGGGCCCCCATCAAGGCACCCTGTGCCGCCCGTTCCAGAATATCCGGAACCTCATCGGTCGCTTTTTCCGCTTCTCTTAGCGCCGCCTGAAAAGTCAGAGACATATTTGTTCCCGTATCTCCGTCTGGAACTGGGAAAACGTTTAAGGCATCTACTTCCTCTTTATGCCCCACCAAAGTCTCCACGCCGGTAGCAAGTATCTGTTTAACTTTTGGTCCGTCGATTAAATCAAGGCTCAATCCTTGACCCTCCCTACAAATTGCCGTTACTTCCCGTGCGGACACCGGTTACAATCACATTGATTTTGGTGGCCACAACTTCAAGCTGATTTTCGATCGCGTATTTCACGTTCTCAATTACATTATGGGCAACTTCATTAATTCTGGTTCCGTACTCCACGATCACGTACAAATCGACAATCACCCGGTTGTCATCGATCCGCACTTCGATTCCTTTGGTCAAATTTTCTTTACCCAGTAGTAGTTCGGCGATACCGTCCTGAAAACTCCGGGAGGACATGCCTACTACACCAAAACACTCCAATGCAGCAATCCCGGCAACCATAGCGATGGCTTCCGGCGCGACGTCTATTCTTCCCAAAGTTTTTTGGGACTTAACGGAGAGGTTTCTCTCCACGGATCAGACCTCCTTTTGGGGATAAATCCTCAATTATATTCGCCCTCCAAACCGCAACTCCTGCTCATTTTCGGAAAAAACCTGGAAAAAACGGAAGTGGTGGGCAATTATTCGGCAAACGAATCTTTCCCCCCTATTATATTACTAAACTTCCCCTATTAACTTCTGTCCCGAGTAAAATTCTCCTCTTTTCTCCGCTATTATCTCCGTTTTTAAAAATTTTCGCAATTATTTTTAATTCTCTGTTAAATGGTGTCTTTCCGAAATAAGTCGCTTTTTTCCTTAATATTATTGATCTGTGGCTTGCGGAGCCGAGGCTGATGTGATAGAATTGTCCTAGTATGGACTAAGCTTGCTGTGGAGGTGTAACCAAGTGTCTGCTCGTTGTGATATTTGCAGTAAAGGACAGCGAACCGGTAATCAGGTCAGTCACTCGAACATCAAAACCAGACGGGTTTGGAAGCCAAATATCAAACGGATCAAAGCTCTAATCAACGGAACGCCCAAAACGATCAAAGTTTGTACCCGTTGCCTACGTTCGGGGAAGGTACAAAGGGCGATCTAAGGTAGAGTGTACCCCCAAAAAAGGCCTTTTTTATGGGTCTTTTTTGTTTGTTTTCCGGTTATTTTAAGGAAGGATGTCCGACTGTTCCGGTTTTTCCTTTACGGTGGAGGATTGTAGGATTAGGCAATAATGAGGTGATTAATGGTGAGCCGTTACCATCAGATGAAACTATTTACTGGTACCGCCAACCCCACTTTAGCTCAAGAAATTGCCACCCATCTCGGTGTATCCCTGGGCGGGGTGCGGATCTCCCGTTTTGCCAACGGGGAAATTTACGTCCGGTATGACGAAAGCATTCGCGGGGCCGATGTCTTCGTGGTGCAACCCTTTTCCAAGCCCGTTAATGAAACGCTGATGGAACTACTAATCATGATTGATGCGCTTAAGCGGGCTTCCGCGGGGCGGATCACAGCGGTGATCCCCTTTTACGCATACGCCCGTCAGGAAAAGAAGACCGCACCCCGTGAACCGATCACGGCACGTATGGTCGCTGATATTCTCTCCTCGGCTGGAGCCGACCGGATCCTAACGATGGATCTCCATTCCCCGGCAATTCAAGGTTTCTTTAATATTCCCGTCGATAATCTAACCGCTCTACCGAAGCTTTCACAATACATAAAAGAGAAGAACATTAATGACGGTGTTGTGATTGCTCCTGATGCCGGTAGTGTGAAAAAAGCAGAAAAACTTGCTACTTACCTGCATTTGCCTTTAGGGGTTATGTACAAAAGACGGCCCGGCCCGAATGTGGCCGAGATGTCTTTCTTCATCGGCGATGTTAAAGGTAAATCACCGATCATTATCGATGACATGATCGACACTGCCGGTAGTTTGGAGCAAGTGATCAATGCGTTGGAAGAGCGAGAAGCCAAGGAGATTCATATTTTAGCCACCCATGGGGTCTTTTCGCCACCGGCGCTCGAACGCCTAAATCGGCCTAGCGTAAAAGAACTTGTGGTCTGCAACACCTTACCCTTGGCCGAAGACCCCTCGTATCCCAAATTAAAATTGCTTTCGGTCGCACCCTTGTTTGCCGAGGCGATCAAACGGATCCACCAAAACGTGTCCGTAAGTGTCCTCTTCGATTAAATAGTTGCTCACCCTAACAAGTAGGGGCTGGCGAAAAAACTGGTAAGAGCACATAGATAAGACCTTTTTTCTGTTCCTGGCGAGTGTTTACTACTCGCCAGGAATCGTTTTTAGAAGGTCCGGGATGCTCACCATCGGTTGCCCACCAAAATAAACCTGGGGCACTTCGCCCATGATAATGGCTTCGGTCAGGGGCACTTCGGATCGGATCTCCACAATGGAACGGAGCAAAGGAACGACGATCCGGACCATTGTTTTTACTTCTAAATATATTTTGTGCCGTGTTTGATTAATTCCGGCCTCCTCAAAAACGTCGTAGACCCGACTCTCTACCGTCCCGACCGGGACAATAACAATCGGAATATCAGGTCCCCGCCCCGCCAGCAACTGGCTCCCCAGTAACTGACCAAGGGGAAGATAGATTTTATCCTTGGTGTTTTTCATCAATTGTTGCACGGTGATCGTGGCATCCGAAGCCAAGCGGTTGATCTCACCGGTGTTCGGTTGCATCAGAACAACCCGTCCCCGGTTATCCACTTTAACCGAGATTAAATCTTCGTAACGGATATTTTTGGCGACCTTTTCGCGAATCGCCTGATTTATTGATGTTGTCGCCAGTACGCGGGCATGCGCTTCCGCTTTCGCTTGAATTACCGGTCGCAATTGATGATCAGCAAAGAGGAATCCGCCGGTCAGACAGAGAATAAGTAGGACGAAGAGTAATAACTTTTTTTTCAGGAAAACCGGTGGTAAAACCATTATCCGCCTTCTTTTTTTAAGTCGCATCCGCATATACCCACCACCACCTTTTCCTTATGACTGACTTGCTCCGTCAATCTGATTTTCTTTCTTCTATCTTTATGTCATATTTAAAAATTCTGACCTCAGGGCTGACATTGTCACCGGTCTTTTTTTAAATGCTGCTCAAACCGCAATAAAGCGTTTTCTGTTATCTAAAGTATTTGATTTTTACCGACCAAACTGGGAGGGGCAGATTATGGCCAAACTACATAAACCTTTCGGCTTATCATGGCGTTTAATCGCAATTGTTGTCGTCTCCGGTCTCTTAATCGGGGTCGCGGCTGGGATCATTTTCGGTTCTAAAATTCCGGACAACCCTCCGCCCCCGGTGGAAGCGACGATCATCTATGATATTAATGGTGATATTGTCCAACGTCTTTTTCAGGAAAACCGCATCCCCGTGGATTTTGACCAGATCCCGGATATGATGAAAAACGCAATCATTGCCGTCGAAGATCCGGATTTCTACAACCACCGGGGGATTAAGATCAAAGCAATCATGCGTGCCGTCTGGGTAAACCTCTTAGCCTGGGACTTTAAACAAGGTGGTAGTACCATCACCCAGCAGTACGCAAAAGTCTCGCTTTTAACCCACAAGAAAACTATTTCGCGAAAGGTTAAGGAATGGTTCTACGCGGTCAACCTGGAACGGAATTTATCGAAAAACGAGATCTTAGAGCGTTACCTAAACTATATCTATTTCGGGAATGGCGCCCATGGCGTAGAAGCTGCCGCCCAACGTTATTTCAATAAACACATTTGGGAATTGGAGCTGCCGCAGTTTGCTTTACTCGCCGGTATTATCCGCAGCCCAGGTTACTATTGCCCATTCAAAAACCCGGAAAACGCCCTGGACCGCCGGAATTTTGTTCTCGAAAAAATGGTGGAAGCCAACTACATTACCCTGGAAGAAGCGGTCCAGGCCCAACAAACCCCCCTGGATGTAGTCAGTCACGGTGGGCGAAACCGGAATGCCCCCTTCTTTGTCGACCATATTATTCAGGAACTAACGGTCAAACGGAACTTGCTCTCGGAAGAAGATCTCTATACCCAGGGTTACCGGATCTACACCACCCTCGATCTACGGATGCAAGCCCTTGCCGAAGAAGCGATTGCCGACCTCCCCACTGGAGAGCCGGACCGTAATGGTGTCACCCAACCACAGATCGCTTTTGTCGCCATGGATCCAACCAACGGTCACATTAAAGCGATGATTGGCGGACGCGACTGGCAAAACACCCAGTTAAACAGAGCAACCAAAGCCTACCGCCAACCGGGCTCCTGTATCAAACCCTTCGTTTACACCGCGGCCATTGATAGCCACCGGTATACCCCGGCCACCGTCTTGGTTGATGAAGAGATCGAATACCCCAACGGCGACGCGGGGGCTTGGATCCCACGGAACTTTAGCAAAACCTTCCAGGGTCCGGTCCGTTTACGGCCGGCCTTGGAATCCTCGCTCAATACAATCTCCGTGCGCCTCACCGACCAGTTGGGTGTGAGCACGGTCTTTAAAATGGCGCAAAACATGGGCCTGACGAGCCTGGTTTCCAGCGGCGAATTGAATGACGTGGCCCTTTCTCCCCTAGCCTTGGGTGGTTTAACCCGCGGCGTCACGCCCTTGGAATTAACCGCCGCCTATACGCCCCTGGCCAATAAGGGGATCTATTCTGAACCAATCGCAATTCTTAAAGTAACCGACAGTCAAGGCCGGATTCTTTTGGAGAATTCACCCCAGCGCCGTGTCGTCATTCGGGAATCGGTGGCTTACGTAGTCACCGATATGCTCAAAGGGGTTGTTGAAAACGGGACCGGTCGTCGGGCGCGGATCGGTCGGCCGGCCGCAGGGAAAACCGGTACTTCCGATCAGGACACCAACGCCTGGTTCGTGGGTTATACGCCGGAGATCATCGCTGGCGTCTGGATCGGCAATGACAGCCAAGCCGTCCCGCTAATCGTGAACAACACCAAAATTACCAGCGGTTTTGCGGCTGAAATTTGGGGACGGTTCGCCCGACGGGCTTTGGAGAACCGGCCAATCACCGACTTCCCAGTCCCCGCTGGTGTCTCCACCAACGTTGAAGTCTGCGCGGAAACCGGTTACCTGGCTTCGGCCTATTGCCCAGAAACCATCCGCGAGATCTTCATTGCTGGCACCGAACCGGTGGATTCCTGTCCGACCCATTCAGCACCCGACCTTGGTAGTAAAATCATCCTCCAAGTATGTCTCGACTCGGGTGCACTTGCCACCTCTTTCTGCCCGCCGGAACGGGTGATCTCGAAAACCTACTGGGCGGTTACGGGCACCGAAACCACTGACGGCAGTCCGATGCCAACGGAAAACTGCCCGCTGCACGGGGAGACCCGTACCGAGGAGGTTGTCCTGGAAATCTGCACCGAATCAGGGCTCATTGCCACTCCCTTCTGTCCTTTTGACGCCGTGGAGACCATGGCCTTTACCCCCGGCGAAGAACCGACCCTCCCGTGTAACCTCCATGCGGGCCGCAACCGCCGACCCTAACCCCCCCTAATAGGGGAGTAAAGCAATAAAAAATACCGCCCGAAGGCGGTATTTTTTATTGCTAACCCTTTTGTTAATTTCCCTGATGCCCGGTGGAAGGAGATCGCTTTCCCAACACCAATTGTATCTTTAGAAGAGCAGCTTCTGCCGGCGAATCCAAATGTTTTCTAAAAAGCCGACCGCTAAAAGGTTAGTTATCATCGAGCTCCCTCCGGAACTGATAAACGGCAATGGGATTCCGGTGATCGGCATGAGTCCGATATTCATCCCGATATTCTCCAAGATATGAAAGAGAAACATGGCCATGATTCCGGTGGCAACCAGCACCCCGTTTTTATCCTTCGCCTGTTGGATAATGACCAGACAACGCCAGATCAGAGTGAAGAATAAAATCAGCGTCAAAAACGCGCCGATGAAACCTAATTCTTCACAGAGAATCGCAAAGATAAAGTCATTATGGCTTTCCGGTAAAAATCCCAAACGCCCCTGAGTCCCCTGGAAAAGCCCTTTCCCAAAAAAGCGTCCGGAACCAACCGCAATAATCGCTTGTCGTACATTCCAACCACTCCCCGTGGGGTCCCGGTCCGGATTGAGAAAGATCATCATCCGTTGAATCTGGTACTCTTTAAACGGCAAAGGAGTCCCAAAAAAGTAGTGACCGACGAAGAGCAAAACTAGAGCAAGCACGCCGCTCAAGATAATTCCCAATAAAAAACGGCGGCTATAACCGGCAATATACAACATGGCAAAAAAGAAAAAGATAAAAACTAGCGTGGTCCCTAAATCCGGCTGTAGTAAGATCAACACCAGCGGAACAGCGATATGGACAAAGGGTGACCACAGTTCCCAGAAGGTTTCAGCCTCTTCTTTCTCCGCTAAATGTTTGGCTAAAGTCAGAATCATCAACAACTTTGCAAACTCCGAAGGTTGAAGAGAGAACCCCCCGAGATTAAGCCAGGACTTTGCGCCTTTAACCTCCGTGCCGAGGGGCGAGAGGACCAAAAGCAGTAAAACAACGTTTAACCCGTAGAGAATCTGGTACATTAGATCAGGCAGCCGGTAATCGCTGAACATGATCATGATCATACCGACGACCCCGATGGCAACGGCGACCAGTTGCTTTTTGACTACCGCATAAGGGTCACCCCCGGTCAGATCATAATTATTTCTGGTCGCACTATAAACCATCACCAAACCGATGATGACCAATAGAAAGACAGAAATCAACAGATAATAGTCGATGTTTTTGAATGTCTTCTTATCCCACAACTTTTCGTCACCTTTTTCTTTAACGCCAGCGGCGGTGTTACTCGATAGCGCGACGTACTTTAACTACGGGAATATTGGCGACTAATTCGGCCTTGGATTCGGTGGCGTTCAATTCAATCTCAATCGCTTCTTCTTCAATCTCCACATATTTGGAGATCGCATTGATGATCTCTCCCCTTAATTGCTCAAGCAGACCGGTGGAGACCTTCGCCCGGTCATGAACGAGGATCAGACGTAACCTTTCGACCGCTTGGTTTTTGCTCGGGGATTCGTCACGAAACAACTTCATTCATTCTTACCCCTTTCCCTCCGCTTCTTCCTGGGCTCCTCGCACCCGATTTCCATTAAGCTATTTCCCATTCAGCAGCTTTAAGAATCGGCCAAAGATCCCCGGTTCACCATTGACCGACATAAAAGGTACCTCTTCGCCCTCCATCCGGCGGACAATATTACGGAAAGCCTCCCCGGCTTTGGATTGGTTGTTTAAAACAGCCGGTTCTCCTTTGTTCGTCGAGATGATAATCTCCTCATCATCGGGGACAATGCCCAACAGTTTGATGGCTAAAATATCATTAATATCATCCACATCCATCATATCACCTTTACGGACCATATCTGGGCGGAGCCGGTTTAAAATCAGCACCGGTTCATAGATCTCTTTTTCTTGCAACAACCCAATAATCCGGTCGGCATCCCGGACCGCGGAGACCTCAGGAGTGGTGACAACAATCGCCTCTGTGGCAGCGGCCACCGCATTGTCAAAACCCCGTTCGATTCCGGCCGGACAGTCCACAAGAACATAATCGAACTCCTCTTTTAACTCATCAACGATCGCAACCATCTGTTCCGGACTGATCGCATCCTTATTCCGCGTCTGCGCCGCCGGGAGCAGATAAAGGTTGCTCAATCTTTTATCCTTAATCAGCGCTTTATTAATCGAGCGGCAGGTCTTCTCCGCCACATCGACCAAGTCATAAATGATCCGGTTTTCGAGCCCCATCACCACGTCTAAGTTGCGCAGGCCAATGTCGGCATCGATCATCACCACTTTTTTATGGCGCAAGGCCAATCCGGTCCCGATATTCGCCACGGTCGTGGTCTTCCCCACGCCCCCTTTTCCGGAAGTTACAACTATTACCCGTCCAGCCATAAAGAATCCTCCTTTATCTCCTATAATCGCTCAACAACAATCTTTTCCCCTTTGATGTAAGCAATCTCCGGGCCTTGGCGCCCTTTTCTTTCTTCCGGAGCGCGCGAAAATATATGAGCGATCCGCAATTGAACCGGGGCCAAAGTAAAGGCGATAATCTCCGCTTTGACGTTACCCCCGGCTCCAGCATGGGCGATTCCGCGCAAGGCGCCCAAAACAATAATATCCCCGGTAGCCACCAGTTCACCTCCGGGGTTTAAATCCCCTTTAACGACAATATCACCCTCGTTTTCCAAGCGTTGCCCGTTACGGACCGTTCCTTTCACCAGTAATACACCGGTCGATGCCGGTGGCCGTTTCTCGGAACGCGGGTTATTCTTTTTCCGCAGTACCGGATTGAAACCCTTAATCCGAATCCGGTATTGCGCCAATACTTTTTTTAAACCGGCCAGTTCGTCGGGGGTTAGTTGGCGCTCGCCCAGTTCAACCAGGATGGCACCGCCTTGAAAGAAACCTTTAGCTTGATTTAACTGCCGTTCCAGTACTTCCAACCAGTGCCCAAAGGTGTCCCTTTCGGGGACAAACAGGGTCAACCCTTGCTTCAGCCCCTTAAAGACTAGTTGTTCTTCGTGGACGGGCCTTGTCGCCGGTACAAACATCCTTCGCTCACACCTTAGGTAATTTTATCTTTCTATTCCACATCACCGTTGGAAAATCCTCCCGTCGGTCTTCGCCGGCCGCCACGGAATCTTGCCGGTAAGGCTAGTTCTCCGCGGTGTTTACCGTTGCCAAGGGCACCGGCTAATCCAGTCCAAAATAGGCCTCATAAATCTTCCGGGCCACCGGTGCCGCCGCCTGGGAACCAAAACCGCCTTCTTCAATCACTACAACCACCACCAACTCGGGATTATCGGCTGGCGCATAGCTGGCAAAAAAGGCATAATCGTTCTTCCCGATATTCTCGGCAGTCCCCGTTTTCCCCGCCACTGGAATCTGGTCCAGCGGAAAGCCCCGGAAAACATACCGGGCGGTTCCATCCGTCACGACCTGTTCCAAACCTTCCCCCACGATAGCCAGGTGCTCCGGTTTGATCTTGATCTCCCGCACCAATTTCGGTGCAAACCTGGTCACCGTCTCCCCCGCGGCTGTCGTGATTTCCCGAACTAACTGGGGCTGATACACCTTACCCCCGCTGGCAATGGTGGAATAGACCTGTGCCAGCTGTATCGGGGTCACATCAACGAAACTCTGACCGATGGCAATCAGCGCGGTTTCCATCGGATACCAGACTTCACCCCGCGCCCGTTTTTTCCATTCTGGATCGCCAATCAATCCATCCAGTTCTTCCGGTTCCAAGTTTAAGCCGGTCTTCGCGCCCAAACCCAAACGCCGGGCGTACGTCGCCAGTTTTTCTGGTCCCAACCGGAACGCCAACTCTGCCATGACTGTGTTACACGAGTTTTTCAAACCGTCAACCACGTTCTGTTTCCCATGGGCCGGATTACAGCGCAGCTGTCGATTGCCATACCGCACCACACCCGTGCAGTTAAAGGTCTCATCAGGGCCCACCAAGTTTTCCTCCAAGGCTGCCAACACGGTAATCGGTTTAAAAGTGGAACCGGGCATAAACTTCCCACGCGTTACCCGGTTGGAGAAAGGGTTAAGCGGGTTATTGATCAATTCGTTAAAGGCCGACCGCGAAATATTGCCCACAAAAAGGTTGGGATCGAACTCCGGATAACTGACCAGCGCAAGAATCCCACCGTCTCTCGGATCCAACACCACGATGGATCCAGCGTTGGCCTTATTATACTGCTCGTTGGTCTGGGTTTGGGCCCAGGCAATTTGGTCCCGAATCGCCTGTTCCGCCACGGCCTGCAAATGGGCATCGATCGTCAGATGAAGATTATAACCGGGGACATATTTCTTCTCTTCCAACACTTTAATCGGTTGTCCCACCCGATCCACTTCCCAGATCCGGACGGCCTCTTCCCCTTTGAGTTCAAAGTCATAGGTTCTCTCCAAACCCATCTTGCCGATCTCATCACCGAGACGATACCCAAGGCCACGCCGCTGCGCCAGTTCACTCTCGCTGATCTCACCAAGATAGCCAAAAAGATGAGCACCCCATTCGCCCTTCGGGTAGTAACGAACCGGATAATCCTCCACCACCACGCCGGGCAGATCCAGTTTTGCCTCTAATATTTGCCCAATCGCCACCGGATCCACATCCCGTTTCAACGGAACATACTGGTCCTTTTGGTATTTGGCGCTTTCTTCCATCATCTGAAACAATTCTTCTTCGGACAGTTCCAATACTTGACTTAAAAACCGAACAACATAAGGGTTTTCTTTTATATCTTCCGGCACAACGGAAACGACATGCGAAAACCGGCTGGTCACCAGTAACTCACCCCGCCGGTCGTAGATATTCCCCCGGGGGGCCGTGATCCGAATCGGCCGCATCCGGATGCTCCTTGATTCGGCGTATTTTTCCTCGCCCTTGATAATCTGTAAATACCACAGGCGGCATAGGAGTACAGAGAAGATCAGTATCACCACGATGGAAAGGAATTTAACACTTCTCTCCAGTCCTATAATTGTCCGGTTCTTCAACGTCACGCACCAACCTTTAACCTTCGTTCACGAATCAGATCGAGACCCTTTTTTAGTCCGAAATAAACAGGAGCCGTCAGAACCAGGTTATACAGGCAGAGGGGTAAAAGGGTCGCGCCAAGAAAGGAAAGGAATTCAATCCGCCACCCAAAGGACAGCAAAATGGTGTAGGAAAAGAGTTCAGCGATGACCGTTCCGGCCAGAACCGTACAGAGCGGAATCACCAAGTACCCTTTGAAAACCAACCTTTCCAGATAACCGGCGGCAAACCCCAGGAGCCCCAGGATTATTATGTTGATTCCCAAGACGCCACTACCCGCCAGATCCAAGCAGAGCCCGGCCAACAGCCCAAAATATAACCCCGACCGGAACCCTTGTAACAAACCATAACAAACGGTGGTAATCAAAACCAGGTTCGGGATCACCCCGAAGAGAGAAAGATGGGAAAAGAGTGAAGTTTGTAGTGCCAGTGGAATGAGGATAAACAGCACATATTTCCCGACAGTCATGCTTCCTTCCTCCTTTCCTCACTTCTCCTTAACCACGTACAGATACTCCAACCGGCTGAAATCGGCAGCCGGTTCCAAATAGGCATGTTGTTCATACCCGTCTTCCGACGCATATACTTCCACAAGGGTGCCGATGACTAAATTCTTCGGGAAAAACAAGCTGGATTCCGAAGTTAAAATCCGGTCGCCGGTTTGGAGCTTCACGCTCAAATCCGACGGTTTCACCAAACAGGTTCCCTTTTTGCCTCCACCATAGATGTACACCAGCTCTCTGGTGCGTTCAATCACCCCGCTCATGCTGTTACCGGGGCGGGGATCGGTCAGTAAGATCACTTCGGACGAGAAAGATTCCACCCGTAATAACCGTCCGGCCAGTCCTTCGGCGGTAATCACCGGCATATTCCGGGTTAATCCAAAGTTACTGCCCTTGTCGATTGTGATCGTGGCACTAGTGTTACGGGGATTCCTGGCCACCACCTCGACCGGGATCAATTCCAAAGTCGAGGCCGCTTTGAACTGTAAAAGCTCCCGGAGCCGTTCGTTCTCTGCTCTCAACTGCTCAAGCTGGGATAGTTCCGTCGTCAGTTCGGAGAGGCGCTTACGCATTTCGTCGTTTTCCCGGTGCAACGCCCCTAGTTCATTGATGGTCGCCCACGAATCCGTGACAAAAGTAGTAACATAATAGATTCCCTTTTGGAAAGGGTATAAAACAAACTTAAATACTTTCTCCAGCCAGATCTCTTTCTCCCTTTCCTGCGACGAATAGAACATAAGCCCGGTAATAATCAGAAAACAAACAGCTAAGGTCACCAGTAAGACCCGTTTTTGGAATAAAGGTTGTAACACCTTAATCGGCCCCTTTTCCTAATCTTCTTCGCCTAACGCTTATTCGAGATTAAGACTTTTCGTAAATCATCCAGCGCCTCAAGGGCCATCCCGGTCCCCCGCGCGACACACGTCAAGGGATCCTCGGCCACTTGCACCGGCATTTCAGTCTCTTCCGCCAGGAGACGGTCAAGTCCGCTGAGGAGCGCACCACCGCCGGACATCACGATGCCACGGTCCAGAATATCGGCGGCCAGTTCCGGAGGGGTTTTTTCCAAGGTCATCTTGACCGCCTCCAGGATCGCCGCCACCGGCTCGGCTAGCGCTTCCATGACCTCCCGTGAAGAGATGGTGATCACCTTCGGCAATCCGGTCACTAGATCACGACCGCGAACCTCGACCGACTCCTCCTCTTTCTGCGGATACGCCGACCCGATCGTCCGTTTGATCTCCTCGGCGGTTTGTTCACCCACCATTAAATTATAGCACTTTTTGATATATTGGATAATTGCTTCGTTTAACTCATCGCCCGCCACCCGGATCGAACGGCTCGTCACGATCCCACCTAGGGAGATGACCGCAATTTCGGTCGTGCCCCCGCCAATATCCACAATTAAATTACCAGTGGGTTCCTGAATGGGCAACCCCGCGCCGATCGCCGCCGCCATTGGCTCTTCAATGATGAATACTTCACGGGCGCCGGCTTCCCGGGCCGCATCCATCACGGCCCGTCTTTCTACTTCCGTGACCCCGGAAGGAACACCAACAATAACGCGGGGCGCAAAAAAAGCCCGCCGTCCACCGGCTTTCTTTATATAGTATTGCAACATTTTCTCTGTCACTTCAAAGTCGGCAATCACGCCGTCCTTCAGTGGCCGGACGGCAACGATACTCCCCGGTGTCCGTCCCACCATCTGTTTGGCTTCCAAGCCAACAGCAATTATATTTCCCGAGTCCCGGTCAAAAGCAACGACGGTTGGTTCCTGGAGGACAATCCCTTGGTTACTGACAAAAACGAGGGTATTAGCCGTACCTAGATCAATTCCCATATCGCGCGAAAAACGTCCGAGCAGTTTTTTGAGCATCAGTTATTTCCCTCCGGTTGAAAAAATATAATGTGGGTTCTCAAAAAATTGAAATGCTGGTTCGTTAGATTAATCCTTCTTCCTTCATACTGTAATACTTGTGGTCACCAATGATCAAATGATCGAGAATCGGGATGCCCAAGAGCTCTCCGGAATCTTTCAGGCGGTACGTTAGGTTGATATCTTCCTTACTGGGACGGGGGTCGCCACTGGGATGGTTATGGGCTAAGATCAAGGAAGCACTGCTTTGCCGGATCGCAGCTTTAAATACCTCCCGGGGGTGAACCAAAGAAGCATCTAAAGTGCCGATTGAGATCGTCTCCACGCCCAATAGCCGGTTTTTCGTATTAAGATGCAGCGTCAGAAAATGTTCCTGGTCAAGGAAGCGCAAGCGCGGCATTAAAAAACCGGCGACTTCCTGAGGTGAAGACAGAGCTTGGTCTTCG
>ERZ773359.1126-NODE-1126-length-37784-cov-9.457765_pt1 | contig 37784 bp, 32 predicted proteins | sample MGYA00374955_ERZ773359 | MGnify/ENA primary metagenome ERZ773359 (study PRJEB29098, sample SAMN04486028) | biogas fermenter metagenome | study: EMG produced TPA metagenomics assembly of the Biogas fermentation microbial communities from Germany - Plant 4 DNA1...
GTAAACATTTTTTTGTTTGACATTAACCGGAAACTAAAGTAAAATTAACAGTGCAGTACTTCAGCACACTTGCCTCTTTTCGTTCTTTATACGGCACGTAATTGTTTGTCACACCACTATTGTTCCCCCTGACCACAAAACAATAAGGGCTGAGGGACTCAAACCTGTGGGAGGTTTAACTTTAATGAAGCGTTGGTTTGCGGTATCTGCTCTCCTTGTAATTGTTTTGGCCAGTATTTGGGCGGTAAATAGCTACAGTTCGGCCTTTGTAAAAAGCAGTGCTTCTCTGAAGGTGACTGATTCCAGCGATTCCGGCGCCTTAATTTCTGTAACGCCTGTAAAAAAGAAATTGACCGTTCAGATAGGCGTCGCCACAGAGATTTTTAAAATTAAAAATAATATGGGGCATGCGATTACATATACCTTGGAGAGTGAGAAGCTGTCTCCCCCAAGCGGGGATCTGCAGCCCGGCGAGGAAACGGTAATATCAATAAATCTAGATGAAGAGAGCAAGCCGGGGGCCGCCACTTTTGAAACCACCCTCCAGGCCAACTGGAACGGCGGTTCCTGCCGGTTGACCATAACGGTACCCCTGGAGATAAAAGGGGAGACCGGCGGCGGGAAAAAACAGGCTTCGGTAAAGACGGAAACCCAATCGTCGGAGAAGGGGCAGGGAGCAGTTCAACCGGAGGGAAATTCCCAGGTCGGTACAGGTGATGCCGGCAATACCGGCAATACTGGAAATACCGGCCATAATGACGGTCTGAATACCGGAGATGCCAACGGAGATGAGGGTTCCGGTTTAAATCAAGACTCCCAAGGGCAAGAGCAGCAAAAACAGGACGATAATGCAGGTTCCGGTTCAGGCGGGAGTGCTGCCGAGGATCCCCCAACTGATGGCCAGGGCAGCGATAGTCCTGAAGAATAACGAAGGACCTGACCGGGATATTTACAGGGCAAAAGAATTAGCAGAAGGATAAAAGAGATAATGACAGTGCCCAAGAAGTGGAAGACCATATTTATCCTTTCTATTGTGGCGGCGCTCTTTTTTGCCGCAATGACGGCGGCAGCTTTCAGCAAGCCGGCGACGGTGGTAGGCAAGCAGGAAACTGGATATTGTATCCAGAGCATCGAATACAGTTACCGGGTTTTCCCCACTTCATCTGTCCTCTACCCTGAGGCTGACCCTCTGCCTCAGGGCCTGCCAAGCTATTTTTTCAGATTAACTGACAAAATTGAAGTGACGGTCAAGGGTTCTATCTCCACGGATGCTGATATCGGGGAGAAAACTGATTTCCAGGTCAAGGCCCTGGTTCGCTCTGAAGAGCAGTGGGAAAAAGAAATAAACTTGAATCATTCCATCGAGAACTTTGTAGATGAGAAGGGGGCCCTGGTATTCCAGACCACCTTTAACCTGCCCTTAAGCAGCGTGCAAGGTCTGGTGGACAAGATTGTGGAGGAGACCGGGGTCCATCTCTACGACGGCTACAATATTGTTCTGGTCAGTACTATACACCATCCTCCATTGGAAGGAGGCAGTATTACTGAGGACCGCTTTTCCGGGGAATTACAATTTAAGGTTGATCCATATACCATTAAGCCCCAGGGGGAGCTGGTCCATGTCCAGGAGGATCGGGCCGAAGAAGAGCTGGTTGCTGCCAACCGGATGAACATTTTCGGGCTGCTCCTGAAAGTGTCCCTGGGCAGGGTGTTGTTTGCCTCCCTGATGTTGCTTTTCGCGGGGGCGGCTGCTTTCAGCGGTACGAAAATATATTCCCGGGAGAAGAAAGAAAGCGCCGAAGCCCTGCTTCTGAAAAAAATTGACCGGCGCTATGGGCGAAGAATCATAAAAGTAGGTGAATTTAAGGAACTCCCGCCGGACTTGATAAAAGTTAAAGTAGACAGTTTCGAAGAGCTGGTGAAAATAGCTGATGAACGAGAGAGACCTATACTTCAGGTGGCCAGGCCGAGGAACGACAAAAATAGCCGGTTTTTCTTAGTCGACGAGAAGACCCTGTACTATTTCAGCCTGCCTAAAAAACCGTCAACCGGCAGTAGAACAGGGGCCTCATAATACCGGGGCTGATGCGGCCCAGCTTTTGCTTGCTCTTTAAAAATGGTGGATAATACACGCGGCGGCGCACTGGGGAGCATACGCGCGGTCTTACTTGCTCTTTAAAAATACTGGCTAACGGAGATGGGTTGCCATGTCTATCCCGGCACCTGCTTTTACGATAAAACAATACCGGTCTTGGAAAAACTTTAGCCTGAATTCGCTGCTTACATATTACCGCTATGTTTCCTTAATGGTTACTTCGGGCCTTTACCTGGCCGGGCCGCCCTTCTCGCCTTTGTACCTCAAGCTGGGCGTATGCCTTTCCCTCCTTGTCGAGGCGTACATATTCACCAGGGTCTACCATATTAATCATGAAGAAAATGAAAATGGCGACCAGTTCAAGAAAACATTAATTTTCATTGAAACCATGGGGCTGGCTTCTCTGTTGATCATCACGGGAGGCCTGGACAGCCCCTTTATCTGGTATGCCATCAATCCCATACTCCTGGCGGCCACCCTCCCGCCGGCCTACTTCTGCTGGATCATGGCGGCGGCGTTTATTTCGGCGGCGGTTTTCCTCCAGCGCTACAGTCTCTATGAGCCGGTAAGATATCAACCTTTCTGGCCGAACCGGGTTTACGATCTCCTGGTTTTCGTGCTGGTTACCCTGGTCGCCCAGATTTACAATTTTGTTATCCGCTACCTGTCCCGGCAGAATGAAGTTATGCAAAAACAGCTGGACCATATCAAGTCCCTTTACGAGATTGTGGAGGTCCTGTCGCACCGGAATACGCCCCAGGAGGTGGTTAACCTTTTTGCCTCTTACAGCAAAGTCTTGCTGAAGGCCACGAAAGTAATTGTTTGCATCGAGCTGTCGCCCGTCCTTAAAAAACAGCAGAAGCAGTGCTTCTATGCCGTGCGGGGGCCGCGCCGGATCCTCAGCGAAGATAAGTGGTATCCGCACCTAAAGAAGATACTGGCCAATATCCATAACCAGCAAAACAACCAGGTTATAATAAACTATCCGGAGGAAGAGGAGTCGTCCCCCGGCGCTCTTCTTACCGTTCCCGTAAAATCAAAGTCCCATACTTACGGCCTTATCTCCGCCTACTTTGAAGATCACTGCGAGCGGGAGCAGTTAAGCGAGCTGACGCAAACCTTGCAGTACCTGTCCAAGCTTTGCGCCGTAGCCATGGAGAAATATTCCTTGGAGGCGGTCACCGAAGAGATGCTGCTGCTGGAAGAGAAAGACCGCATTGCCGGGGAGATCCATGACGGGGTTACCCAGAACCTTTTCGGACTCGTTTATGCCCTGGATGAGCTGGCAAATACAGACTCCCTGCCGGAATCGACCCGGCAGCAGCTCCGCTTTCTGCAGAAAACCGCCCAGGAAAGCCTTAAGGAGCTGCGCAAGACTATTTACGACCTAAGCTTTACCAAAAGAAATGCAGAACCGTTTATTGATGAAGTAAAAAAATACCTGTACGACCTGGCCCGCCTCAATGGAATTACCGTCAACTTTGAATGCCGGGGAGACCTTCATTTAAATAGGACGACCCGGAAAGCCTTGTATCGAATTGTGCGGGAAGCCACCGGCAATGCCATCCGGCATGGCTATTGCAGCAATATCGATGTTCTCCTGGAAGCGGACGAACAGCGTATTTTGCTGGAGGTTGCCGATAACGGGGCCGGCTTCGATCCGGAGAGCGCCAGGTCGGGAAGCGAAAACGGCCTGGGGCTGGTAAACATGAAGGAACTGGCCCGGAACATCGGCGGCACCCTGGCGGTGGACAGCATCCCCGGCCGAAAGACCAGGGTTAGCTGTACCATTCCTCTTCAAAACGGAATCTTTCCCAGGGAGGAAGTTGCCCCATGAGAATAGTTATAGTTGACGACCATCCCATCGTTCGCAGCGGGTTGGAGCGGGTTATCTCCAGGGAAGAAGACATGGAGGTAGTGGGCACCGCTGATTCCTGCCCAGAAGGGCTGGAGGCTATTGTGGCTCAAAAGCCCGATATCGCCATTGTGGATTACAAGATCCCCGGCGGAGACGGTTTTGAACTGATCCGCCGGGCCAGAAAACAGGTTCCGGATTGCCGTTTCATCGTTCTTACCTCCTATTCTTCCCAGCAGGTAATCTCCCGGGCCACTTCGGAAAATGTAGAGGGCTTTATTCTTAAGGAAGCTCTCCCTGAGGAGCTGATTTCCGCCATCAGGCTGGTAGCCCGGGGGCGGCGCTACTTTGACCCGGTTACTATCGACAGCATTATTAACCGGAAGACAAAAGACCCTTTTCAGAAGCTTACCCGCAGGGAGCAGGACATCATTCAGGCCCTGGCCGAAGGCTTGAGCAATAAAGCCATCGCGGAAAAGCTGTTTATTAGTGAAAATACCGTAAAAAAGCACATTGGAAACATCCTGGATAAGCTGGGCCTTCAGGACCGCACCCAGGCCGCCCTCTATGCCTTTACCCACAGCCGGGATCAAGAGGAAGAAATAAACGATGATTAAGGCCCTGCCGAAAAGGCTTGGTTAAGTTTGACCAGCTCAAGTTAAGCTCGGTCAGGTCAAATAAAGGAGCCTGCCATGCATCGCAAATGGGGATTATATATTTTTTTGGTCATAATCCTTCTCCTGCTTCTTTCTCCCCTGGCTACTATTATTCGCCGGGAGCCCACCCTGGCTGTAGCCGTAAAAACCTGGAGCATGGAACCGGTGATCACCAGGGGGGATATCGTCTTTTTGCTGCCGGTCAGTGATAAAACCGATTATTCTCCCGGTCAGATAATTGTTTTCCACTCCGAGGAAGACGGCATCCGGGAATGGATCCTGCACCGCATTGTGGGAGGCGACCCCGAACAGGGGTTCATCACCAAGGGGGATGCCAACGAGTTTACCGACCAGGAAGGAACCGGCTATCCTCCCATCCAAAAGGAGTGGATTGCCGGCGTTGTACCCACCATCGGGGGGAAGCCTCTAAAAATACCCTTGCTGGGCCACCTGCCCCTTTTTCTGGAAAGCAACGTAAAAAACCCCCTCCTCCTGCCGGTTTTCCTGGGAATTCTGGCGGGAGCCCTGGTGCTGGATGAAATATTTAAATCTAAAAAGAGGCGGAAAAAAGAGTCCTTGCAGAGCAGCCAACTGTATTTCCTTGGGGGCATCGCCTTTGCCGTGATCATCGGTGCCTTAATGATCATGGGAAGCCTGTTTATTACCTTGCCGTACGGCGTGGAAGAGAGTCCCGGCGTGCTGATGGGCAGCCCGGCAGGCGTTCTCCAGCAGGGGACCAGCAAGGAGATCACCCTGGCGGAAATAAAAAATGAAGGGATGGTCCCCTCTATCTACTACGTCGTCTCCAGCGACCCCCAGGTTCATCTGCCCCAAGAAAAGTTTATCCTCTCGCCCGGGGAGAAAGCGGTTGTGGTGGCGGAGATCCACGCCCTGGAGCCGGGCCTGCATAAAGCCAGGATCGTCATCGGCATGTTTCTGCCCTTTTTGCCGGTACCGCTCATCGGCTTCCTGGCCGGCAGAAGCTACTGGCTGGCCGTTGCCGTCCTTGCCCTGCTTCCCGCTTTGCCTCTGTTTATTTTACCCCTCCTGGATCCTCGCCAGCGGCGGCAACTGGCTCGAAAGTGGCGCCGGAGGCTGGCCCGGATGCCCTCTTTCAGATAATTCATGCTACTTTAGAATTATCAAAAATTACCCGTTAAGGTGTCCTAAGATTCTTTTAGGGTGTGATGTAAGCAAAAGCTGTTCTTAATATAATGGCTCCGGTAATTACAATCTATAGGAAAGAGGGGCAGAGATGAGGAAGGTTGGAATTGTTGTTATTGTAGCTGTGCTTGCGGTGGCGGGGGTTATGGCGGCGCTGGCGTATTCCAGTGCAACGGTAGAAAATGATTTTTCCCTTAAAGTAGTTGAGACTGGCGATGCTTTGTTGGCTTTAAGTCCCAGCAGTGTTCACAATGCTGCCTACTTGAAAGATGGAGAACTAAAAATTAATTTAAGTCTCGGCAAGGGTAACGGTGAGTTTGGGTTAAACAGGGATAGCGTATATATTTGGAATGACCTGTTTACAGTTAAGAACAACTCTGAAAGAAACGTAAAAGTAAGCTTGATGCTTCTTGGTGAAGAAGGCGGTTCTGCTGGCCTTGCTGGCCTTGCTGGTCCTGGCGGACCTGGTGGACCTGGTGGTCCCGGCGGACCTGGTGGACCTGGTGGACCTGGTGGTCCCGGCGGTCCCGGCGGCCCCGACAATCCTGGCGGCGGATCGTCATCTGAACTTGAGGTATACGTTAGCACCGATAGTACCAATTGGAAAAAAATCAATTTAAATGATGAGGTTGAAATTATTGCTAATTTGAATTCTGGAGCATCGGCAGGGGTTGACGTAAAAGTAGTTGCCGGCGATGTTCCGGTAAGCGAGTTTGACTGGACACTGGTAGTTAAGGGCGTAGCACTGGGCCAGTAGGGCGGTGCAAAAGTTAGGGAAAATATTCAAGTAACTCAGAGGCTTGCTATTCATGCCCGGGAGAGGAAGATAATCTTTTCCCGGGTTATTTTGTTTTGGCGCTGAAAAAATCATACCTGCTGTAGAACTGTGCTCGCGGTGCATCGGCCAGCTCAACAAGTCCTGAAAAATCGGCAATTCCATTGTAATAGTGTGCCGGCGTTAGCCGTCCACTTTTTTGGCTCTTCTTTACGCTCATCGGCTCCTGGCTGGCCGGCTGTTGCGTTTTTGCCCTGCTCCCCGTTTTACCCCTCCTGGATTCCGCCGGCGGGCAGCCGGCCCGAAAGTGGCGCCGGCAATAGCCCGGATTACTTCTTGCCGGTTATTTCAACATACTACTTTAGGATTATCATAAATCACCCTTTATAACGCCCCAATATTCTTTTGGGGTGTGATGTAAGCAAAAGCCGTTCTTATTATAATGTCACTATGTTGTAACAAACCTACAAGAGAGGGACAGAGATGAAAAAAGTAGGAGTTGTAGTTATTGTAGCTGTGCTTGCGGTGGCGGGGGTTATGGCGGCGCTGGCGTATTCCAGTGCAACGGTAGAAAATGATTTTTCCCTTAAAGTAGTTGAGACTGGCGATGCTTTGTTGGCTTTAAGTCCCAGCAGTGTTCACAATGCTGCCTACTTGAAAGATGGAGAACTAAAAATTAATTTAAGTCTCGGCAAGGGTAACGGTGAGTTTGGGTTAAACAGGGATAGCGTATATATTTGGAATGACCTGTTTACAGTTAAGAACAACTCTGAAAGAAACGTAAAAGTAAGCTTGATGCTTCTTGGTGAAGAAGGCGGTTCTGCTGGCCTTGCTGGCCTTGCTGGTCCTGGCGGACCTGGTGGACCTGGTGGTCCCGGCGGACCTGGTGGACCTGGTGGACCTGGTGGTCCCGGCGGTCCCGGCGGCCCCGACAATCCTGGCGGCGGATCGTCATCTGAACTTGAGGTATACGTTAGCACCGATAGTACCAATTGGAAAAAAATCAATTTAAATGATGAGGTTGAAATTATTGCTAATTTGAATTCTGGAGCATCGGCAGGGGTTGACGTAAAAGTAGTTGCCGGCGATGTTCCGGTAAGCGAGTTTGACTGGACACTGGTAGTTAAGGGCGTAGCACTGGGCCAGTAGGGCGGTGCAAAAGTTAGGGAAAATATTCAAGTAACTCAGAGGCTTGCTATTCATGCCCGGGAGAGGAAGATAATCTTTTCCCGGGTTATTTTGTTTTGGCGCTGAAAAAATCATACCTGCTGTAGAACTGTGCTCGCGGTGCATCGGCCAGCTCAACAAGTCCTGAAAAATCGGCAATTCCATTGTAATAGTGTGCCGGCGTTAGCCGTCCACTTTTTTGGTTCTTCTTTACGCTCATCGACTCCTGGCTGGCCGGCCGTTGCGTTTTACCCTGCTCCCCGTTTTACCCCTCTTGAATTCCCGCCGGAGGGCAGCCGGCCCGAAAATGGCGCCGGCGGCTGGACTGGATTCCTTTTTTCAGCCTTACAGACAATTTCGCATAATACTTTAGAATTATCACAAATCACTCATAAAGATGCCCAAATATTCTTTTTAGGTGTGATGCAAGTAAAAACTAATCTTATTATTATTATAATTGGACTAAAATTTAAACTAATAAATAAAGTAAGAAAGAGGGAGAGAGATGAAAAAAGTCGGGATTGTTGTTATTGTATCGGTGCTTGCGGTGGCGGGAGTCATTGCCGCGCTGGCGTATTCGGCCGCAACGGTAGAAAATGATTTTATACTTAAGGTGGTTTCTACTGACAAGGCCTTGTTAGCTTTAAAACCTGGGCTTCGCAATCATAAAGCTGCTTACTTGGACGAAGGAGAACTAAAATTTAATTTAAATATTGGCAAGAATGACGAATTGTTTGGGTTAAACAGGCGGAGCGAATACGTATGGGATGGTTTATTTATGGTGAAGAACAACTCTGAAAGAAATATACAAGTAAGGTTAAGACTTGATGAACAGAATAATAGCCATGCCCAATCAACAGTAGAGTTGTCTGCTGCACCTCCTCAAGATGATCCTCAAGCTATTCAACCGGAAGTATATGTTCGCAAACCCGGTACTAAAACTTGGCTAAAACTTAGTTCTAATAATGCAGTTGATGTTTACTATTTAAGTTCAGCTACTAATGCATGGGCAAGTATTGACATAAAAGTAACAACTGGCAAAGCTCCTCTTGACGACTATAACTGGACCCTAGTAGTTGAGGCCGAAGCCCAATAAGGCTGCTTGTAACAGTTCCGCTGCTTAAACCCAGAGACAGGAGACTATTTATACCCGGGAGAGGAAGATAATCTTCTCCCGGGTTAATTTTATTTGGAATTAGAATATAGGATTGGCGCAGCCGCGTCTCCGATTTTTTCACGGCGTACTACTTTTGAATTAGAAAAAATAATTCTTTTTTCCTACCTTAATTAAACTAATTTCAGCTTGTTTAATAACCCCTCCCGTAATATAATTAAACAGCAAATTTCCACGCCAAAACCGGCCTCCCAGCGGTTTGCTGTCGGCAACGGCGGAACCTGTAATGACCCTTTACCGGGGGTAGAGGCAATCTAACAGCTAGATTAAACTAAAAAAGGAAAGGGTTAAATGTCAAGAGCGATTAAGCTGATCCTTGTTTTCTGGTTAATCCTTTCGGGGAGTGTAGTTGTCCTGGCCAGCCCGCCATTGTCCGTTCCGTCGGACCCTCCCATCTTTTCCGTGGTAAAGACCGATACCAGCAAAAACTTGACGGTCCAGGTTCAAAGTGACCGCCTGGTCTTTATGCCGGGCATGGGTGTCGGCGAGCAGATGTACGGCTTTCAGCCAAACAGTACATACTCTTATGAAGATCTCTGCCGGCTGGATAACCTTACTGAAGGGACCATCCATGTCTGGTATACTCTTACAGGCGACCTGCAGGCTTTATATGAAGCCGGCGTTGTAAGCCTGGGCCTGGGCTCTCCTTCCCAGGATTGGCTGCCTCTGGATCGCCTGGCCATAGAAGCCGGTGGGCAAAGCCTCCCCATTAACTTCACCTTTAAAATACCTTCCGGCACCGACTACCTGGGCCGGTCCTTAACGGGGCAGCTCATCTTCCACGCCGAAACCGAGGAAGAGGGGATCGTAGTTCCGCCCGATGAGCCGGAAACCACCCCCACCGATGAGGAGCCTGATGAAGAGTTGGTTGTTCCTCCCGAAACTCCGGAAACGCCGGGGAAACATCCGGGCACATCAGGATCGCAGCTGCCGGTTTCCGTTCTGGTGCTTATTCCCCTGATTGTTATAGCTCTGGCTTTGATTGAGCTCCGGAAACGCCGGCATCCTGACCAGGCCTAAACGGCGGGGAAAATATTGCTGTGCTGTCCAGGAAGAATTGACAATATAATAATGGGACGTAAAGCCCGGCCCGGTTTTAAGTTCAACCGGGCCGGAATTTTTTTGGGGCCGGCTTGGCAAGCCCGATCTGACCGGGCTTTTTTATCAATATTGGCCTTCTTTTCTTAGGCCTGGCCTGGAACGCGTGGCGGTGAAAGGGGCCCATCCTGAAGGAACCTACCGGAGATGCCGGTACCCAAGTTGGTTTTTTGGCCCCAGCGGGCTTAGGCACGCCATCCTGGAGAAAGTTTTATTAATATGCTTGCTGTTTTGTTAAAGTTGCATGGGTTGGTTCGCTGCATATAATTAGCTTGATAAAAATTTTTACAAAAAAAGCGAAAAAATACTTGACATATTTTTCTGATCACATTATAATCACATTAGAAAATAGAATAAGTGTCAGTTGTAACCTGACCGACAAGGGCAAACCCATCGAAAGGTGGGGACGCAAAGCCACGGGTCTAAAGCTTGGAACAGTCCAAGCTATGATCGCCAGGCTGCCGAAACAGGGTTTTATTATCTATACTTGTATCCTCGGCCTGGCCGGGGATTTTTTGTTAAGACAATTAAGATAAAACAACCTGACCGATAAAGGCAAACCCATCGAAAGGTGGGGACGCAAAGCCACGGGTCTAAAGTCCAATCAAGTGGGCCATGATCGCCAGGCTGCCGAAAGACAGGGCATTTACTGTTGGCGGTCGGCCCCTCAAAAGGGGGAGCCGAGAATGAAAAAAATACCTCAACTGCTGAAGATCGTCGCCTTAGCTGTTATAGCCCTTCACCTGCTGACTATGGGCAGCGTTAAGGGCAGCATCGGTGCTCCGGAGTTATCGCAACCTGTTGCCCAAAAGATGCCGGCTGGATAAACAGTTCTCTCCTTGCTGCCGGAGAAGATAAAGAAAAGGGCGATAACAATGTTCCCGAGGCGCTGCCTGATCAAAATAATGCGGAAGAAGAGGAGGCCGGCGAGCCTGCTCAACAGCCCGATCCTGCACTCCAGCCGAAAGAGCAGCTAGCCCAGAATTCCGATCAAGAGCGGCCGGCAAGCAGCTCCAAAGCTGCGCCCTCTACTGCTCCTACTCCCAAGCCGCAGCCGGCCGTTTCGAAGCAACAGCCGAAGACAGCCCCGGCAACGGAACAGAAGCCGCAGCCGGCCTCCGCTCCGAAGCAAGAACCCCAGCCGGCTCCTAAACCTGAACCTGTTTCCTACGTCTGGGGGCCGAGCTATAAGGTAAAATTCAGGACCGAGGTAAAAGTTACCAACACCGGCAGCGAAACCACGAAAAACATTCGCCTGCAACTGCCCATGCTGGAAAACGATTCTCCGTACCAGACTACGGTCCTGACGGGGACAAGCCACCCCATTGTATCCACCTCCGGCCGGGTAGGGCTCTTTCATCTTGGGGATCTGGAGCCGGGAGAATCGGTAGTGCTGGCCGTTAACTACGACATTACCATCAGGCCGGTCTCCATCAAGTCCACCAACGAGACCATCGAGCTGGCCAGGCAGGCTTTTAACGCCACCCCCGGCAACGGGAACTGCCATGCCCTCTCCCTGGTTTTCGTGGACAAGGCCCGCAGCATGGGGTTGACTGCCCGGGTGGTTACCGGTTTCAAGAGGCCCCAGAGCGGCAATATTGCGCCGGGCTCCCTGGCCGGGGTGAGACACAGCTGGGCGGAGTTCTACGTAGACGGGCTTGGATGGGTCCCCGTGGACCTGACTTTCCGCTACTTTGCCTCCTTCCCCCATGCCAGTCATGTGGTGGAAACCTACACGGCGGATCAGCCCATCAGGATTAACTACAAAGGAGGCGATCTGCAGGCCACCTGGTCAAATTTCATCCTTTAATTGATGATCGCCTCCGGAAATACGCTATTAAGGTGGTGAGAAGCCAGTAATTATATACCCGATTAATAGAAATAGAAGTTCGTGGATAACGGGTGTGGGTGCAACCCAGGGAAGATGTTGAGAGCGGGGCGTCTTGTGGGGAATGAAAATCAATACTGAAAAGGGGGAATCCTCAATGTTACGTTTCTTAAAAAAACTCATTAAAGATGATTCGGGCCAGACCATGGCCGAGTACGCCTTGATTCTGGCGGCAATTGCCATCGTTGTCCTGGGGGTAATTTTCTTGCTGGGCGATGAAATCTCGGCGGTATTCAACAAGATCACCGGCGAGATGGGGGAAGTGGTAGAAGAATAGTTTGCCTTTGCACAGGCCTGCCCTCCGGGCAGGCCTGTCCCTTTTTTAGCCGGGCCCGTCGCCTGGTTGGAATGGCGATCCAGCAAGGGGCGGCAGCATGCCACCTTTTTAAATAAGCATCCAGCCGCAAGTTCCAGCTGAGGTATTGGTGAAAAGAATGCGGGGAGCGGTTCCATGGACTTATCCTTGAATGAATATATTTTAATCCTGCTCTTGATGGGGGCGGTTTACTTTGATCTGACCCGGAGAAGAATCCCCAATTACTTAACCATTCCGGCTATGGTTTGGGGGTTGCTGTCCTATGCCGTCGACAGCGGGTGGACAGGACTATGGGAGAGCCTCCTGGGTTTGCTTGCCGGTATCGGTATTTTCGTGATCCCCTTCCTCCTGGGAGGGATGGGGGGCGGCGACGTGAAACTGATGGGGGCGATCGGAGCCCTGACCGGGTTGCGTTTCCTGGTGGCGGCGGCCATCCTGTCGGTTATTTTTGGAGGCGCCATGGCTGTGGCCGTACTTCTGGCCAGGGGCAGGTTTCCGGCGCTGGTGGCCAAGGGTTTGCGCACTATTGCTCTGCTTACTGCCAGGTACCTCTCCGTTTCCCTGGGGAGACGATTGGATGAGCTGGCCGAAAAAAAATCCGGGTCCGGGGAAAAAGAGGGGAGAGCCGGCCCGGTTTACATGCCCTACGCGGTTCCCATAGCCCTGGGAACCCTCGTGGCCCTGTTTAATCCCGGTGGATATATGGATCCACTTTTGAACCTGTTCTGAAAAATGAAAGCAAAGAGTTGGTCCTAATGATAGGGAAAATACTGGAGCTGGTTACGAAGTTGAAAAAGGACGAGCAGGGGCAATCCATAGTGGAATTTGCCCTTGTTTTACCCATCCTCCTTTTGATTGTTTTGGCCATCATGGAATTCGGCTGGCTTTTTAACGGCCATATCCTGGTAACCAGTTCCGCCCGGGAAGGGGCCCGGGTAGCGGCGGTATCAAATGTGCAGGAGGAAATCATTAGCGCCGTCCAGGAGCATGTCAGCGGAACGGCGGTTACGGTCCAGGAGATCAAGGTCACCCGTCCTACGGATGGCGAGGAAGGGGCAATCAGCGGGGCGGTGGTGGTAACGGTGACCGCCACCATGGAGCCCCTGGTGGGGTTTTTCGTAGCCGGCCCCTACGAAATTACCCAGCGGGCCACGATGCGCCAGGAGCTGAGATTTGACACGGGTAACTAGGCCTTAAGGAGGCGGGGCTTGCCCGCTGGCCGTTGGCAGGACGGTCCCTCTCCCGGGCGACCCGGCCTTAAGGCGGCGAAATCCGAAAGCATGTTGAAAGGAGCGGCACCATACAGCGCCGCGCCCGTCGGGCCGGGGAAAAAGGCCCGGCGGCCTGACAAAGGGGGTAAAGGCCGATGAAACGGTGCTTCGATCTGCGCAATGAAAGGGGAGCCGCCCTGGTATGGGTGGCGCTGATGGCCACGATCCTCTTTGGTTTCACGGCCCTGGTAATCGATGTGGGCTTCGTGGCCCAGGAGCGGCGCAGGATGGTTACGGCGGCGGATGCCGCCGCCCTGGCCGGCGCCATGGAGCTGGCCTACAACCGGAAGCAGGAAGCTCCCCTGGCCGAGGCGGCGGCCATCGCTAAGGCGGAAAGTTTTGCCCTGGAAAACGGCGCCGATTTTATCGATAGCATCACCATCGAAACCGTGGAGCATAACGGGGAAAACCTGAAAGCGGTGGTGGCCAGGGTGGGCTGCAACGTGGAATACACCTTCGGCAAGCTGCTGGGCTTCGAGGGTCAAAAGGTGTACGCCTCTGCCACGGCGGTTTACGGCTTCCCCCTGGACGGCAGCAACATTTTACCCATCAGGCACGACAGCAATATTGAGCTGGGGGTCCAGGTAACTCTCGGCAACGACAAGCTGGCCCCGGGGAACTGGGGCTTTCTAAGACCCAATGACGGCTCCCAGGGGGAGAGCGCCGTGGCGGATATTTTCCGGGGCAGAAAGAGCTTGTCTTTACGGGTCCAAACCGGCGAGGAGGAAGATTTTGCCGAGATTTATACATATACGGGCAAGGCGGGCAACCAGCTCATTTGGGGCATTGAAGACCGGATGAAAAAGGTGGCCGATCCCAGAGATAACAGCATCACCATGGAAGGGCTAATCCCCATTACCGACGAGTTTACCGACGTAAGTGGGACAACCAAAATTAGGGTGATCGGCTTTGCCTATTTCCGGCTGATAGACGTAATCACGGAAGAGTACAAGAAGGTCGGGGGTTTGTACTATTCCTATGGTTCGGAGTGGTCCGATTTGAACTGGGATCCCGATAAAAATTGCCCGGTGCCCAATGTCAAAAAGATGTACGGCGGTTATCCCCAAAAGCCCAATCCCGTTCACGATGACGATGAATATCCCAAGGGCACCATTATCGGCGAATTTTTGGAGGATCGCATCTTGCCCGTAGCGGATGTTAACAAGATCACCCAGGATCCCAGCCGGGATTTCGGAGCCCTGGTGGTCAGGCTGATTAAGTGAAAGGCGGAATTTGTTTCTTTCTAGGGAAAGGGGTGGCTCTTTGTGAAAGTCAACCGGCGTGTATTAATAATCGCCATTATCATGGGCCTGATTACGGTGGTGGCCCTGAACCTTTACCTGCGCAGCCTGGAGAAGCCTTCCCTGGCTACGGTGTCTTATACCAACGTGGTTGTCGCCAGGAGCACCATCCCCGCCCATACCCGCATCCAGGAGGAGATGCTGGAAGTTAAATCCGTCCCCACGGAATCCGTTCACCCGGAAGCGGCCCGGAAGCTGGAGGAAGTGGTGGAGGGGGTCTCCAAGGCGGAAATACTGGCCGGGGAGCAGGTTCTTAAGCCGAGAGTCTACCTGGAAGGACGGAAGGCCACCCTCTCTTACCGGATACCGGAAGGCATGCGCGCTATATCTATTCCCGCGGGAGAAGTTAGCGGTGTGGCGGGCTTTGTTGCCCCCGGGGATCGCATCGACATTTTAATCAGCTACAGCGAAGAGGACAGCGGCACCACCACTTATACCACTTTTCAAAATATCCAGGTTCTGGCTGTCGGAGCCACCACTGCCGAGAAAGACGACCAGGAGCGGGAGGTGGTCAGCACCCTGACCCTGGCGGTCACCCCGGGACAGGCCGAAGTGCTGGCCTATGCCGTCATTAAAGGCACCTTCCACTTCACCCTGCGTTCGCCCCTGGACGACGAGGTGGTCGAACCGGGCTACTATAACCGGAGAAACTTCGACACTTATAAAGAGAGGTGACCGGCTGTGGATATGATCAAGGTTTTAGTGGTTAACGACGACCCCGAAGAGAGAGAAGCCATCGGCGAGGCTTTCCTTAATATCGAATATATCTCCCTGGCGGCGGAGGTGGAGACCGCCGACGAGGCCATGGAGGAAATTGAAAAAACGGACCCGGCGGTGGTCATTGTGGGGGCCTACGTTTCCGGCGACGGCCTCGGCCTGGCCTCCAAGATCGCCAGGAGCTACCCGGAGAAGTCGGTTATTATCCTGGAGCGGGAGCTGCGGGAGGAGAACATGCGCCGGGCCATCTTTGCCGGAGCCAGGGACGTGCTCATCTACCCCTTCGATCCTGCCAAGCTGGTGGATTCCGTCTACCGCTGCTATCAGGTGGCCCAGGAGCGCCGGGCGGAGCAGCAGAGGGAGCGCAAGGCAAGGAAGAAGCTGGGCCCCAGCCAGGGCCAGGTCCTGACTGTATTCAGCACCAAGGGAGGGGTGGGCAAAACTTTTCTGGCCACCAACCTGGCCGTCTCCCTGGCCCGGCAGACCGGGGGGCGGGTAGCCCTGGTGGACCTGGACCTGGACTTCGGCAACGCGGCCCTGGCCATGAACGTTATTCCCCGCTATACCATTTTCAGCCTGGTGGATGATATCCGCTACCTGGACCAGGATCTCCTGGAGGGTTACCTGATCTCCCACGATTCCGGGGTGAAGCTGCTGCCGGCCAATGCCCAGCCGCAGCCGGCGGAATTTATCTCGGCGGACCACATCAAAGAGATCTTAAGGCTCATGCAAAGCAGCTTTGACTATATCGTGCTGGATATGCCGGACCGCTTCTACGACCCGGCCGACCCCGTTTTTCAGATGGCCGACCAGCTCTTCCTGGTAGTTACCCCCGAGGTGGCGGCGGTCCGCAACGTGAAAGCCTGCCTGCTGGCCTTTCACGAGGCCAATTTTCCCAAGGACAAGATTAAGCTGGTGCTTAACAAGGCGGAAATGGGCGGCGAGATTAAGCCCCGGGACGTGGAGACTACTTTAAGCTATAAGCTGTACAGCGTTTTGCCCGCAGAGCACAAGCTGGTAGCTTCCTCCCTGAACAAGGGTATCCCGCTGGTCCAGATGTCGCCGCGCCATAAAGTCAGCCGCGGCATCATGGAGATGGCCCGCCGCATCTCCAGCGGGAGCATCGTCCACGAGAAGGAAGGCCTCTAACAAGTAAAGGAGCGGGCAAAGGAGGAATGGTGGATGTTTAACAAGGAGCCCTATGCCTGGCCGGAGCCGGCGGCCCGGCCTCCATCTCCAAACCGGGAGAAAGCCGTGGACCGGAAAAAAGAGATGGAGGAGGTCACCGTGGAGACTTTGCGCCAGGTGATCGACCGGATGGACAATACCCGTCTTCCCGATCGGCTGGATGACTACCAAAAGAAGAAGATCCAGGAGCAGGTTGCCGATACCCTGGAGCGGGTGCTGGAGCAGGTGGGACGCCACTTTTCTCAGGCTGACAAGCTGAAGATAACCCGGCAGATCATGGATGAAATCTTCGGCTACGGGCCCATCGAGCCGCTGATCCAGGACCCCGATGTATCCGAGATCATGGTCAACGGCTATAGCCAGGTCTACGTGGAGAAAAAAGGGCGCATCGAGAAGACCGATGTCACTTTCCGCAACGACGCCCACGTTCTGCACGTCATCGAGCGCATTATCACCCCCTTGGGGCGCCGGATCGATGAAAGCTCTCCCATGGTGGATGCCCGCTTGCCCGACGGCTCCCGGGTTAATGCTATCATCCCGCCCCTGGCGGTTAAGGGGCCCACCCTTACCATTCGCAAGTTTTCCGTGGACCCCCTGACCCTGGAAGACCTGATCTCCTTCGGGACTCTGAACCGGGAGATTGCCCGCTTCCTAAAATCATGCGTCCGGGGGCGGCTAAACATAATCGTCTCGGGTGGCACCGGGAGCGGAAAGACGACCCTGCTCAATGTGCTCTCCAGCTTTATCCCTCCCGGCGAGCGCATTATCACCATCGAGGACGCGGCGGAGCTGCAGCTCCGGCAGGAGCACGTGGTCACCCTGGAGAGCCGCCCTGCCAATATCGAGGGGAAGGGGCGCGTGGGTATCCGGGAACTGGTGATCAACTCCCTGCGCATGCGCCCGGACCGCATCGTAGTGGGGGAGGTGCGCGGCGGCGAAGCCCTGGACATGCTGCAGGCGATGAATACCGGCCACGACGGATCCCTGACCACCCTCCACGCCAACAACCCCCGGGACGCCCTGGCCCGCCTGGAGACCATGGTCATGATGGCGGGGATGGAGCTGCCCCACCGGGCCATCCGGGAGCAGATCTCTTCCGCCATCGACTTGATCATCCAGACGGTGCGCTTTTCCGACGGCTCCAGGAAGGTCACCAACGTTACCCAGGTAATGGGGATGGAAGGCGACACGGTGACCATGCAGGATATATTTGTCTTCAAGCATACCGGTTTCAACGAAAAGGGCCGGGTGACCGGGCGGCACGTGGCCACGGGGATTATCCCCACCTTCATGGAGAAGCTGCAAGCTCACGGGGAGATCGTCCCCAAGGAGATATTTGAAGTGGCGGACTTTGAACCGGCGCGCAGGAGGATTTGATCGTGCTGAAATTCCTGATCTTAACCGGCGGCTTTATAACCATCGCTTCCCTGGTGGTCTGGCTGTACAGTACCCTTTTTGCCTCCCGCTTGGCGGTCCTGGAGCGCTTGCAGGGATCCACCGACGTTAGCCGGGCCGCCCCCGGCGACAGCGGGGAGACCGGGAAGGGCGACCTGAAAGAGACGCTGCTCTCTTTCCTGGCCTTGTTGGGCCGCGCCCTGCCCCGCCGCTACTTTTTCCGCAATATCCAGCAGAAGCTGGTCCAGGCCCATATCTTTCTCCGGGCGGAAGAACTGGTGGGTCTGGCCGTGGTCTTGGGAGCAGGGCTCTTTCTCCTGGTCTACCTGCTATCCGAAAGCTGGATCCTGGCCCTGGCCGGGGGTCTCCTGGGGCTGAAAGCCCCCGATCTCTACGTGGAGAGAAAGAAAAACAAGCGGATGCAAATCTTGAATCAACAACTGCCGGAAGCCCTCAGCATCATGAGCAACGGTCTCCGGGCCGGGTACAGCTTCCCCCAGGCCATGGAAGTGGTCAGCCGGGAGATGGAGCCGCCCATTGCCCAGGAGTTTGGCCGGGTGATCATGGAGAACCGCCTGGGCAAGCCCATGGAGGAGGCCCTGCTGGATCTTTCCACCAGGACGGACAATGAAGATATCGACCTGGCGGTCACCGCCATGCTGATCCAGAGGCAGGTGGGGGGGAACCTGGCCGAGATCCTGGACAAGATCGAGCATACCATCCGGGAGCGGGTGCGTATCAAGGGTCAGATCAGGGTGATGACCGCCCAGCAGAGATTTTCCGCCATGATTGTGCTCCTGCTCCCCCCGGGCATGTTCGCCATTATTTACGTAATGAACCCCGATTACATCCTTACCCTGGTCCGGGAGCCCATCGGCTACCTGCTGCTGGGGGCGGCCCTGCTTTTGCAGATCATCGGGGTGTTTATTATCAGCAGGATCGTCAATATTGAGGTATAATTGGTATAATTAAAGAGGGTGAAATCATGGCTTGGTTGCTAAGCCTGCTTCTCTTTGCCACCGTGGTCCTGGCGGTTCTCCTTCTCTACGGGTTTATTTTCCAGGGGAAGCTGCAGATGGCCGATCGGTTGTCTCAGATTGCCAGGATGGGCGACGTGGGTGGCGAAGATGAGTACCAGCGCTCCTTTTATGAGCGGATTTTGCGCCCCTTTTACCAGAAAATAGCCGACGCTCTGGGGAACCTGGCCCCCCGGGAGATCAAGGAGTCGATGAAGAAGAAGATTGTTTTTGCGGGCAACCCCTATAACTTTACGTTCAATAACATTGTCCTCCTGATGCTTTCCCTGGGGGTTGCCTTCCCGGTCCTGGTCCTCGCCTTGGGGCGGCTGGCGGGGCTGGAACCGCAAAAAACCATCGTCCTGATGATTGCAGCGGCTCTATTCGGCTTTTACCTCCCGGTCCTGATGCTCAACTCCCGCATCGCCAGGCGCCAGAAGGAGATCCAGAAAAACATGCCCGATATGCTGGATCTTCTCCTGGTCAGCGTGGAAGCGGGCCTGGGCTTCGACTCCGCCTTGAAGAAGGTGGCGGAGAAGATGCCCGGGGAATTGAGCAAGGAGATCAGCCGCACCCTGGAAGAGGTGCGGATGGGGAAGACCCGGACGGAGGCCCTGCGCGCCCTGGCCGAACGGGCCGGGGTGGACGATCTCAGTACTTTTGTCAGCGCGGTAATCCAGGCGGAGCAGCTGGGGGCCAGCATCAGCAAGACCCTTCATATCCAGGCGGCAACCATGCGCGAAAAGAGGAGACAGCGGGCCGAGGAGATGGCCATGAAAGCTCCTCTGAAAATGCTTTTCCCCCTGATTTTCTTCATCTTTCCGGCTCTCTTTGTGGTCCTCTTGGGGCCGGCCGCGATCCGCATCCTGGAAATGTTTTCGAAGATGTAAGGGAGAGAGGTTGGTGCAGGTGTGTCAGGGAAAAAAGGCCTGATTCTGTTAACAGTGCTGGCCCTGGCCTTGGCGCCCTTGGGCGGTGCCGCCGGCTCGGCCGGAAATCAGGCTCTTCCGGCACCGGAGAACGTAGCCGTGGTCCTGGTCGTCGATGTCTCCGCCAGCATGAGGGAGACGGATCCCCAGGGCCTGAGGGAGACGGCCGCCCGGGTCTTTGTCGACTTGCTGGGACCGGACGATTATTTCAGCGCCATCGTCTTCAGCGACGAAGCGGAAGTGCTCTTTCCCCTCCAGCAGGTCAAAGATTCCCGGAACAAGGAGCATTTTAAGGAAGTCCTCTCCTCCAAGCTGACCCCCAGGGGCTATACCGATTTTAACGCCGCCCTGGAAGAGGCTTTCCGGCAGCTGCGAGATGGAAAGACGGAAGGGGCCCGCCCGGCGGTGGTCTTCCTTACCGACGGCGAGCCTGACCCGGGACCCGGCCTCCGCAGGAATAAAGCCTACATGGAGGGCTACATGGAGGCCCTCTGGAAACTGGTTGCCGACTTTGCCCTGCACCGCTATCCCGTCTACACGGTAGGTTTCAGCGAGGAAATCGATCCCGGGTTGATCAGCAAGATCTCCCTGGATACCCTGGGGGAATCGTACCGGCTGCAGGATCCCGGGGAGCTGATGGTTACCTTTTTTACCCTGCTGGGGAAGCTGAAGAACCGGAACCTGCTCCTGGAGGAAAGGGGCATAACCGGGGCGGAGCGTTCCTTTACTTTCCGGGTGGATGATTATATCCGGCAGGTCAACCTGGTGGTGGCCGGGAAGGCCGGTAGTTTCAAGGCCGCCCTCTATACCCCCCGGGGCGAAGAGGCCCGGCCGGGAGAAATTAAGGGGCTTTCAGCAATTGAAGAGGAGGGGAGCACCCTTATTGTTCTGCACCAGCCGGAAGCGGCTCTATTTGGCGATTGGCGCTTTACCGTCTCCGGCGGCGGGCCCGTGGATGTAATGGCCGACAGCGATCTCTTTTTGAAAGCCTGGCTTAAACAGCCGCTGCCCTCTTCCCAGCATCCCCTGCATGAGCCCCTGGAGTTTGAAGTGGAGGTTACCCGGGGGGGAGCCCTGAAAGATTTACCTTTTAAGGTTGAGCTGCTCCTGACCAAGCCGGGCCGCTCTTCCCCGGAGGTGATTCCCCTGGCGAAAGGCGAAAAGGGTATTTTCCGGGGAAGCTACCAGCAGGTGGATGCCATGGGGGCTTACCAGCTGCTGGTGCGCTTGCTTTTGGAGGGCAAGGTAATCAGCACCTCCGCCGCCACGGTCTACGTCAAGCTGCTGCCGGCTTTGAGCACCGATTTCCGGCCCGGGGATGATTTCCGGTTGGGGGAAGAGGTTATCGTCTCCGCTTCCCTGGAGTTGGCCGGGCAAAGGATTGCCCAGGGGCGGGAACTGAAGGTGGATAATTTTCAGATGGTTATGAACTATGAGGACGGCTCCCGGGTATTCCTTCCCCTGCATGACAGCGGGAATTTTGAAGAACACGGCAATGTTAAAGCCCAGGACGGGATCTGGTCCAACCGGCTTGTTTTTGGCCGGGAAGGAGCTTTCGAGGCTTTTATCCAGGTGCGGGGCGAATTCCGCGGCACGGAATTTTTCCTGGAGAAAAGGCTGGGCTTTTTCAGGGCCTTTCCTCCCGGGAACATAAAGCTAACCCTGGTCCCCGGGAACAGGTATTTTGCCTTAAAGGGCGGCCGCATCTCTTACCCCGTCGCCGTGGAGAACAACTCTTCTTTCCGCGAAGAGCTGTACTTAAACGGCAGCAGCAGCGAGATCGGCACTCTCCGCCAGGCGAAATTAACCCTGGAGCCCGGTGAAACCGGGACCTTTACCCTGGAGCTGGATCTTAGCGACAGCCTGGAGGCGGGCAGCTACATCATGCCCCTTTACCTTGCCTCCGAAAATGCCCTGACGACCATTGAGCCCTCCTTGCTGGAGCTGCCCGTGGAGATTGTAACCCGGGGCGAATATGCGCGGAGGTGGCTTGAGCTCCGGGGCCGCCTCCTGGCAGCTGCGGGGGGGATAGTACTGCTGCTGGCGGCCTTTTTCTATGCCGGCGGGCTGATCCTGTACCGGGTTTATGTTCTCCCCCAGAACAAGGTGGAGGGCTCCCTCATTTACTGGAAGGCAGCAGATCAGGAGGAGAGCGTGATCGCCTCCAAAAAGCTCCCCTTGTGGAAACTGGGCAAGGACAAGGTGCTCATTGCCTTCCACGAAGATCAAAAGGCCGATTTCCATCTTGAGGGCGCCGACTACCGGCATAATTACCACTTTACCATCAAGTCCTATCTCAACTTGAAGGGGCCCCGCTTTTTGCAGGGGTGGAAAGGGCTGTTCCAGCGGCAAGTCCCCGTTAGCTTTGTGCTGCAGTGCAGCGAGCCGGGAGTAATCGAGTTTGAGGGAGCCTTGTACACCGGCAAGGAACTTTTCCACGAGGACACTTTCAAGTCCGGGGGCTTTGTCTTCCGCTATATCAACTATTACAGCACCCGCTGGTTTAGAGGGAAGGGCGAAGGGGTAAATATCCTGGCGGGAAAGGTCTTGGAAGAATGAAGACGCAAAGGGTGCTGAACCTCTCCAAGGGCTGCGTGCTCCTGGCCAGGGCCCAGGTGGCCGACAAGCTGTTCCAGCGCCTGAAGGGGCTGCTGGGGCGGCGGGAGCTGCCGTCGGGAAGCGGGATGATTATCAAGCCCTGCCAGTCCGTCCATACCGTGGGTATGTCCTTTCCCATCGATGTGGCTTTTGTAGACCGGGAGGATACCGTCTGCTGCCTTATCCGGGAGATGCCCCCCTTCCGCTTCAGCCCTTTTGTCAGAAAAGCCAGCTACGTAATTGAGGCCCCCGCCGGCACCTTCCGGGAAACCGGCACAGAAGTGGGAGACCGGCTGAAGCTGGAGGAGATTTAGCCGGCGGCGGGGATAATTTATCTACGGGCCAGTCTCCGGGAGGTGTTCCCCTGGGGCGGCCCGGTTTATTTTTTGCTCAAATAATATTTGCAGAAGTAATAATAACAAATATAACTGGTTTGTGATTAGCCTGCTACTTCGCTGTCACCGGCCGGTGTTATAGTTCTATTGTCGAGCAAGGCAATGCAGGCCAAGGAGGCTAAAGGATGAAGAATAAATATCCTCTGGTAATCTCCCTGCTGGCGGCGGTGCTTATAACCGCCGGACTGGTTGCCGCCGCAGCCGCGGCTTCGGGCTCGCCGGCCGTCGTCTCGGCTTCCCTCTCTGTTACCTATGATGCAGGTGACGGCGAAAAAGAGCTGGTTCTCTATCCCTCCGTGGAAAACACCTCCCTGCCGCTGCATTTTGAAGTCACCGACAGGGGCGCCTTAATCGACTCCGCCGCGGTGCACATGGTTTATGCCGATAATTCTACCGCCCTGGCGGCCTGGGACAAGGAAAAGGGAAAAGAATGGAACAACCGGTCTGATGGAACTTCCGCCACCTGGCACTGGACTTTAAACAGCGACGGCGACCTGGTTCTGATTTCCAGCGGCAGCTAGCCCATCAATACGGGGTTGTTATATAAGCGGGGCCGTCCCCCGGCCGCGGGGGGACGGCCCCATTTTGCTTTTTACCCCTATAACTCTCGTAATGGGTTGCTCCCGGGCCCGCCGGTTAATCTCGCGGGTCAGAGCAGCTTCTCCCTGAGTTCCGCGGAGATCTCCTGGGGAGTTTTCCCGGCGGCGTTGATGACCACCGCCCGGCTGGAGATATCCTCCATGCCCATCAAGTTGTCATCCATTCCCGAGACGATGATGGCGTCGTAATCTCCCATCCCTTTTTCACTGATCCGGGCGTCGCTTTCCATGTTTACCACTTCGAACCCTTCGTTGTGCAGATACCGTTTAATGGGAGCCAGGGAATCGCTGACTGCTATCCGTTTGGCCATCTCAGATCCCTCCGCCGTTTTTCTGCAGGACTCTCCTGCAGCCATAGTATTTCCTTTTTCCCGGGGAAAAAACAGGATTCTTGGGGCCGGAAAAAGGAGTCAAAGCCGGAAGTTTGCCGGCAGCGGCGCAAAAGCAAGAGGGCCGGAACGCAGGAGCCGAGGTAACCAAGAAGCCCCGCCGGCCATATATTAGACAAGGAAAAAAAGTTTTCCCGCCTTTAACTTTTGGCGCGGCGGCAAGCGCGGCAGGAAAACCTGGGGAGTGGATCCGGTGAAAAATGGCTTAATCCCGCTAAATAAGCTGTCCATCGGCAGCTGCGGAACGGTTAAAATGCTGACCCAAAAGGGCCCGGCCCGGAGAAGGATGCTGGACCTGGGACTGGTGCTCGATACCCCCGTGGAAGCTTTGCGGAAAAGCCCTTACGGGGACCCCACCGCCTACCGGATTCGTGGAGCGGTTATTGCCCTCCGTGCCGAGGAAGCCTCCCGGATATTGGTAGAGACAATTTCCGTTGACGATTAAGGAGCTGGGCTTATGGGGTTGACAGGGCGTTCCACCTGGGTTGGCGCTTTAAAAGAGGGCTTGAATCCGCCCCTCCCCCCCGGGGACTATGTGGTGGCCTTGTCCGGCAACCCCAATACGGGAAAGAGCACCCTCTTCAACCGCTTGACCGGCCTCCGGCAGCACACGGGCAACTGGCCCGGGAAAACCGTGGCCAGTGCCGCCGGCAGATATAGTTTCAAGGGCCAAAATTTTACCCTGGTGGATCTCCCGGGTACATATTCCCTACTGGCCCATTCCCCGGAGGAAGAGGTGGCCCGCAACTTTATCTGCTTCGCTCGCCCCGATGTCACGGTGGTGGTGACGGACGCCACCTGCCTGGAGCGGAACCTGATCCTGGTTTTGCAAATCCTGGAGATCACAAATAAAGTTGTGGTCTGCGTCAACTTAATCGACGAGGCGGAGAGGAAGAAGATCGCCGTGGATTTGCCGGCCCTGGCCCGGGAACTGGGCGTTCCGGTGGTAGGGACCAACGCCCGGGCCGGCCGGGGGCTGGAAGAGCTGAAAACCGCTGTTTACCGGGTTGCCTCCGGCTTGGAACGCCCGGAGCCTCTTTCCCTTTGCTACGATGGGGACCTGGAGGCGGCGGTGGGCGGCCTGGAGCCCCTCATCGCTTCCCCCGGGGGGAGAGGATTGAGCCGCCGGTGGGTTGCTTTGCGCTTGTTGGAGGGCGATCCGGGGGTGATCAACTCTCTTCAAAAGTACCTGGACCTGGGCCTTTCCGGTCCCCTCCGGCAGGCGCTGCTCACCGCCCGGGCCCGGCTGGGAGAGAATCCCGGAGAGCGGGCGGCTACCGCCATTGTCAAGAAGGCGGAAGCTATTGGCTCCCGGGCCATGGCCCCGGCGGAGGGGAGGCATGACCACTGGGATCGTAAAATCGACGACCTGGTTACCTCCAGGTTGTGGGGCTTCCCCATCATGCTGGCCTTGCTGGGGGTTATCTTTTGGATTACTATTGCCGGGGCCAACTACCCCTCGGAGTTGCTGGCGGCGGGCTTTCTCTGGCTGGAGGAGCGCCTAACGGATATTTTTGTGGCTGCCGGCTGGGAGGGTTGGGTTTACGGCCTCCTGATTGAGGGCGTCTACCGGACCCTGACCTGGGTGGTTTCGGTCATGCTGCCCCCCATGGCCATCTTCTTCCCCCTTTTTACCTTGCTGGAAGACCTGGGCTACCTGCCCCGGGTGGCCTTCAACCTGGACGGACTGTTCAAAAAAGCCCGGGCCCACGGGAAGCAGGCCTTGACCATGTGCATGGGCTTCGGCTGCAACGCCGCCGGGGTAATCAGCTGCCGGATTATCGAGTCGCCCCGGGAGCGGATGATTGCCATCTTGACCAACAATTTTGTTCCTTGCAACGGCCGCTTCCCTATCCTGATTGCCCTCTCCACCATCTTCCTGGCCAGGGGGGGCGGGATATGGGAAAACCTTTTGGCCTCCGCCGCCGTCATGGCTGCCGTGGTCCTGGGCGTGGCCGCAACCCTTCTGGTCTCCAGGATATTGTCGGAAACGGTCCTCAAGGGGCTGCCCTCTTCCTTTGCTCTGGAGATGCCCCCCTACCGGAAGCCCCAGGTGGGGCGGATCCTGATCCGCTCCATGTTGGACCGCACCCTCTTTGTTCTCGCCCGGGCGGTGCTGGTAGCGGCGCCGGCGGGCCTGGTGATTTGGCTCATGGCAAACCTGGAGGTGAAAGGCTTGAGCCTGGTTAACCACGCCGCCGCCTTCCTGCAGCCCGTGGGGGAGCTCATCGGCCTGGACGGCTATATTCTCCTGGCCTTTCTGCTGGGCCTCCCCGCCAACGAGATCGTCATCCCCATCATCATCATGGGCTACCTTTCCTCCGGTTCGATAATGGAGCTGGAGAGCTTGGCGGACCTGCAAGCCCTCTTCGTGGCCAACGGCTGGACCTGGCTGACGGCGGTCTGCACCATGCTCTTCACCCTGAACCATTTTCCCTGCGGCACCACCCTGCTTACCATACGCCGGGAGACGGGGAGCTTGAAGTGGACCCTGTTGTCTTTCCTAATCCCCACCCTGGCGGGGTTTGCCGTCTGTTTTGTGGTGGCCCAGACTGTGCGCCTCCTGGGGCTGGCGGGATAAAAGGGCGGAAGCAGGCAGCATTTCCTGGAGCTTTAAGCGGTATAGAAAGGTGCAGGTCCAGGCACCCTTGCTATTAAGGGACTTCCTGGGGAGGACTGGCGTTTTTGACGGCGGGAGAGGGGCGAAATCGACCCTGCTTCTGGTCCTCCGGACCCCGGGGAGGAAAGTTATTGCCCGGAGAGAGCTGGGATAGAACTTTGATTATTCCGGCGGAATAGCAAGGCGGCGGGAACCCGGAGAATCCCGCCGCTTGTGCGTTCTTTCTGGGGGGCCATCAGGGATTCGAACCCTGGACACCCTGATTAAGAGTCAGGTGCTCTACCAGCTGAGCTAATGGCCCAAAAAGATTATAACTGCACCGGGTCCGAAGGTCAAGGCCGACCATGGATATCAATGCGCTGTTTAATTGGAGTGCATTGCATAATTTATTATCCGGCTCCGGTTACAAATTGGAATTTATCAGCCAAAAAAATATCTATACTCGCTGCTCCAAAGCCGCCCATATACTCAAGAAATTTAAACGGGCTATGGGAGGGCACGCCACTGATAGAAGGTATCGGCTTGCGGTAGTATGCCGAAAGGATTAAGCAAAAGTATGACCTGAATTATCGGGGGTCATGAGTAACAAACCTGGCCGGTTTATCATAAACATATAGCATACCTGATAGAAAAAAATATGAAAGGAGTATATAAGGCATGGCAGAAGATGTTTTTCATGAGTTGCCTCACGCCTTCCGCGTGCATCCGGAAACGGGGGAAGAATTAAATCCCGTCAGAACAGGGCCCATCCTGGGCGGCGCCCATTCAAGAAGCTCGACCCGGCCAGTTCCCGCCTTTGTCAGCGAGAAAAATGACCGGCTGGGGATCGCGGAAAATGAGGAGCCGATACCCGTTGAAGAGATGGGCTGGCGGCTGGAAGTTACCGCCTCGGAGGAGGCCGGCCTGATTATAAGCTCCGTTTTTTTTGATAATGTATTTTTTATTTTTAACATGCATATACCCTGGCTGGCGGTGGGCACGCCCTGTGAATTTAAGGAGCAATTCTTCCTGGACAAAAAGATCGCCGGTCCTTTTCTCTTTGTCTTCGAGAACAGTTTTTTAATTTGGGCAAGATACGGATTTGGCCGTTTTGGCACCCTGGATCAGGCCTACTACTTCTTCAGCGACGGGGTCTGCTACCCTTTAATCCAATTGACGACTCCGGCGGCAATAAACTTTGTCCCCCTGTATATTGACTTTGATGTGATCAATACCAACAACACCGTTTTTAACTTTTATCCCCGCCTGTCCGGCGACAAGAATTTTCACCTGGCGGTAACGGACTTTAGCAGAATGGGCGGCGGGGCAACCCCGGAAGGGAAAAGTTATAACATCAAGATCGAGAACAGGATCCCCGGATTGAAGGCATCCGCCCGGGTGAGCTTTAATCCCGCCGACCACCCGGTGCAGTATATAACCAGGTGGCTGGGGTACAACTTGCTGCTCCACCCCTTGTTAAATCTCCGGGGCTTGGAAATAGTCAATAGCGATATTGTCTATGTTTACCTCATGCAGGACCTCTCTACCGGCCTGTTCGGGCCGAAAATAGAGCTGGACCTGGCCAGGAAGAGCTGATTTGCCCGCTTTAAAGATCATCAAGCCAAAATAAATAAATAGGCGAATAGGGCAAACAGTCATTGAACAAAGCGGCCCTCCGGGCCGTTTTTTGCTGGTCTTCCATGTTATAATTATAGCAGCCGTAAGGGGGGTATCGAGCTTATGGCCTACCGGTGGGACCGGTTAAGCATCTTAAACGCCTCCGGGCAAAAAATGGCCGCCCTGTTCTGCCGGGCTGCCGTGGAGGAGGCCCCGGTAATTATCGTTTGCCACGGGTTTACCGGGAGCAAGGAGGGAGGCGGCCGGGCTCTCTCCATGGCCGAGGCCTTGGCCCTTCGCGGCTGGCACACCCTGCTTTTTGATTTCAGCGGTGCCGGAGAGAGCGAAGGCTCGGCTGAGGAGATTACCTTGAGCAGGCAGATTTCCGATCTGGGCGCCGTGGTGGAATGGTGCCGCCGGCAGGGGCTGGGGCCCCTGCTGCTGACGGGCCGCAGTTTTGGGGGAACCACCGCGCTCTGCTACGCGGCTGAGGATTCCGGCATCGCCGCCGTCTGCACCTGGGCGGCGGTGGCCAGGCCGGCAGACCTCTTTTGCCGTTTTGTCCGGGAGTGGCCGGCTCCCGGTCAAAGCAGGGTGGCTTTAACGGGGGAAGAAGGCACCCTCTATATTTCCCGGGAATTTTTCCGCGACCTGGAGAGGCATGATCCGCTCCGGGCGGCGGCGGCCATCGCTCCGCGCCCCCTCCTGGTCATCCACGGCACCGCCGACCAGGTGGTGCCCTGCTCCCAGGCGGAACTCATTTACCGGGCGGCGGGCGCCCCCAAAAGCATTGAACGGATCCCCGGAGCGGATCACCGTTTTTCCAACCACCAAGAAGCGGTGTGGCGCACATTCTTTGCCTGGCTGGATAGAGTTAGGCAGGAAGGCTAGCCTTGCCTTGTCAGCCCAGCCCTTCTGCATCGTAAAGCCTAATTGCCTCCAGGACAATCCTCAAGGAGATTTCAAAGCACTCCTGGTCCATGTTGTTCCAGTGGTCCAGCCGGGTGTGGTAATAGGTTGCCGGAGCCGGGTCCATGGCCGCCAGGGCTCCCGAGGGGATGCCCGCCTGGCTGAAGGCGGCGGCATCGGAGGAACCCAAAAAGATGCTGGCCAAGGGAAGATCCATTCCGCATCTTTTCCCGGCCCGCTGGAGCAGGGAGCATACCCCGTCGTGGTGGCGCACCGTTCCGCTCATGTCCCGGTTATAGACGCTGAGATGCTCCAGGTCCCGGAAAGTCTCCAGGCCGACGAATATGGTTTCCACGCTCTTAAGCTCTTCCCGGTGGCGGCGGGCATAAGCCTTCGCTCCCCGCAGCCCTGCTTCCTCCGAACCGGTGATCAGGCAGCGCACCTCCGTGTTTTGGAAGCGGGCCTCGGTATCATGGAGGTACTTCATCACGGAGAGGGCGGCCCAGGTTCCCGTCAGGTTGTCGTTGGCCCCGGGAGAAACAGTGCGAAAGTCAGAGAAGAAGATCATGGCGATAAAGAAGGGGAGGAAAATCAGCTGGACCAGTCCCAGTATGCGCCAGACGCCCTCGGGGGAGCCGGCGGCCAAACCGGCGCTGATGCAGTAGATCAGGTCAATGATCACCTTTCCAAAGGCCCCCAGCAGGGCGCCGGCAATTACCGCTTTAAGAAGAAAGTGGCCGCCCTTGAAGAAATAGCGCCACTCGTAGGCGGCGTCGACATGTCCGCTGATAATGATTCGCCTCCTGGTTTCGCCCGCAGGCTTCCTGATCCCGATCACGTTGCGGGAGATGCGGTGGGGGAAGAAGGGGTCCAGGAACTGGCGGTAAAAAAGGAACTGGAGCAGGGCGATGAGCAGGGCCAGGGCGGAGAGGGCCAGGGCGGCCCCGGGCGCCAGCCAGTACGCCCCTACGGAAGCCAGGAGGAGCAGCCCGGATACGGGCATGAAGCCCATGAAAGCCTTGGGATGAACTTTAAACTCCTCGATTTTAGTTTCGTCGGTCCAGTTGGCCAGCTGGCCGGCAATGTATTCCTGGGCCTTCTTCTCCCCCGGGCTGCCCGGATCCCGGGGGCCAAAAGAGTCGATAATGTGTCGGATTTGGTCAAAAGCGTAGTTTACATAAGTACCGAGATCGCTTTTGGAAGACAATTCATTTCCCCTCCCTATTTTCCCGGCCTGTAAATGATGGGTTGCTTGCCGGCCGGGTCTTTAAGGTCTCCCTCCTGCCGGTTTTGCCGGCCATCAGTTCATACCTACATCTTATTATTGGAAGGGAAAGGAAGTCAACGCGGCGGGCATAGATATTAAAATTTAAAAATATTAATTGAAGAAATGAAGCAAAAAAGGGGGCCTGAAGCCCCCCAAAAAAAATGGCTGAGGCGGTAGGATTCGAACCTACGAATGCGGGATCCAAAGTCCCGTGCCTTACCGCTTGGCTACGCCCCAGCGCATTAATGGGGTGAGTGATGGGACTCGAACCCACGGCCTCCAGGGCCACAACCTGGCGCTCTAACCAACTGAGCTACACCCACCATATTTGCTTGGACTTTAAAAATTGTAGCATGCGCCCATCTAAAAGTCAACAGGAGACAGGCGGGTTGAGGCAGCTGAAACCGCCGCCCGGCGGGCCTTCCCGGGGCCATCATAATATATCAGGGGGACGGTTCTTCCGACATATATTTTTAGGTGTGCCAAAGCCACTGTCCCCTTGGCTCCCATGGCTGGCAGAAAAAACTATTGTCAGGGTGGTGCATAAAGAGGATAATGGGTTTACCAATAAAAAGGAGTGAAACTGATGCGCAGTGGACGCGTGCTGCTGGGTTTACTGATGCTGGGGCTGGGCGTGGTAATAATACTGGATAAGGTAGTCGGGATAGAGATTAACCTGGCAGTCCTGATAGATTACTGGCCGGTGATTCCCCTGATTTTTGGTTTGAACAGCCTGGCCACTTTTTTCGTGGCCGCCTCTGATGAAAGGCGGAGAGGCATCGCCTGGAGCCGGCTCTTGACCGCGGCGATACTCATCGGTATCGGCGTGGTATACCTGGGGCGCAATCTGGGTTGGTTTATTGTAGATACCGGTCTGCTCTGGAGTATTGTTTTTGCCTTGTTGTTGATCTTTTTGGGTATAAATTTGCTGCGGAGCAAAGCAGCCGGGGAGGGCAGAATTGCTTTTATGGGTGGTGTTACCGTGGGCGGTTCTCCCTACCGATTGAAGAGCGGCAGTTACCTGGCTTTTATGGGCGGAATCGATCTGGATTTAGCCACGGCGGAAATTCCGGAAGGAGAGACGGTGCTGGATTTAACTGCTGTCATGGGAGGAATTGATGTGACCATTCCGCCGGGACTGCCTGTCATTTACGAGGGCTCGGCGGTGCTGGGAGGCATCACTTTCCGGGATCAGGAAGACGGGGGGATCATCACCAGCCGCAAAATTGAGCATAATGTGGGGAAAGGGTCAGGTCCGCTGGTGCGGATACTGGCCCGGGCAGTTATGGGCGGAGTAGAGATCAAGGAGAAGCAAGGCTAAGTGCCGGCCACCCGGTTCTGCAGGGCCCGAAAGACCGTCTCCTTGTCCAGGTAAGGGCGGGCCCGGCACAGCTGCTCCAGGGCCAGGCGGGCTCCGTGATCCATGCCCTGGCATCCGGCCAGCAGCAGGACATCTCCCGGCTTGACCAGCTCCAGGCCGTGGGCGATGGCGTCGGGGAGCTCCTGGTAAAGGAAGACCTTCAGGCCGGCGGAGGCCATGACCTTCTGGAAAACCTGGACCTCTTCGGGAGTTACCCGGTCTTTTTCCGTGACGTGACCGGCGCTGCAGGTGGCGATAACCTGCTTTAAACCCAGGCGGGGCGCCCAGGAGGCCAGGGTTTCGGCGTTTTCCCGGTTGACGGTCACCCCACGGCTGCCTCGGATGGCATAGACGATGTGCAGGCTGCGGTAGGACATATGCTGCAGGGTTTCCAGGGTTACATTGATGTTCCCGCTGTTGGCAAAGTGGTCGTCGATAATCATGAAATCGTTCTCAAAAATGAGTTCGAAGCGCCGCTCCACGCCGCGGAAATCTTTGATGGCCCGCTGAATGGTGGCCACGGGGACGCCGCAAAGCAAGCCGGCTAAAATGGCCGCCATGGAGTTGTAAACGCTGTGCATCCCCAGGACGGAGAGCTCCACGGGGAACGATTGCCGGGGGATGGTGCCGTGCTCCAGGGGGATCTCCTCCCGCAGTTCGACCTCAAAGCGCGCCCTGCCGGTGCTGAGATCCAGTCCGCGGACCAGGCAGTCGGCTCCGGTGTTCTTTATTCCATAGGTCAGGGTTTTTGCTTTTGTCTGATCCAGCAGGGAGGCGGCATAGGGGCAGTCCAGGTTAAGAATGGCCCACTGCCGGGGAGCGGCCCGGCGAATGAGGCCGGCTTTTGCCGCGAAGTAGGCTTCAAAGGAGCCGTGCAGGTCGATGTGCTCCCGGCTAATATTGTTTAAGACCACGATATCGAAGTCCACGTTGCCGACCCGGTTCAGGTCCAGCCCCGAGGAGGATACCTCCATGGTGGCATGGGTGACTTTTTGCTTTACCATCTGGTAAAAGAGGTAGTGCAGGTCCAGGGACTCGGGGGTGGTTAGCTCCGCCGGGCGGACGGTGTTGCCCACCTTGGTGATCACCGTGCCGATGAGCCCTGTTTTCAAGCCGTGGGCTTCCAGGATGGCGTCGGTCATAAAGGTGGTGGTGGTCTTGCCGTTGGTGGCGGTTACGCCGATCACCTTCAACTGGCGGGAGGGATGGCCGTAGAAGGCGTCCGCCAGGGCGGCCAGCGCCCGGCGGCTGTTGCCGACCTTTACCTGGGGAATGGGTACTTCCTCCTGGAATTCTTCCACTACCGCGGCTACGGCGCCCCGCTCCGCCGCCTGGGCCAGGTAGAGGTGGCCGTCGGTCTTGTGGCCCCGGATGCAAACAAAGAGAAATCCCGGCTTAACTCGCTGGGAGTGATAGGCCAGGCCGGCTACGGTGCCTTCCAGGTTCCCTCTGACGGCGTTGTAGTCCAGATTGGCCAGCAATTCCTTTAGTTTCAATTTCCATTCACCCCGCTGTATGCGAAGGCTTATTCGCGATTGCCGGGATTAAATCCTGCCTGGGGCCCGTCTGCGGGCCGCGGCATTAATAACCATAATACCCATTTGGTGGCCTGTTTAACCGTTCATGTTAATTTGGTCATACCTAAATCCGGCAGGACAAGTTTCTGATCACTTCCCGGGCCCGCAGTGTGAAGGTTCATGCTAATGCATTCATCAATCCGGCGGCGCCGGGAGGTAAAGGAGCGGCCCAAAAGAAGAAAGGGCCTGCTGGGCAGGCCCTTTTGGTTTCAGAAAATATTGGCCAGTCTACTCGCTGATTTCGATGGCCTCTGTGGGGCACTCTTCAGCCGCTTCCCGGCACTTGTCTTCATATTCGGCCGGAACCGGGTTGACTTTTACCTCCGCTTTTTCATCCCCCAATTCAAAAACCTCGGGGCAGATGTCTTCGCAGACACCGCATGCACTGCATTCATCGCTGACTCTGACTTCCATTCCGCTTGAACCTCCTTGATATATTATGGAGTTACCGATTCCCCAATGAATATTCGCTAAGGAAATCGTTTTCCCTCTTTTCCAGGTTGTTTTTTTGTGCTTCTTTTGGGGGGAGAGCAGGAGTTATAATGATAGAAGAGTTATGGTATTGACTGAGCAAACTTTATCCGGGGGAGGGCAGAATATTTTGCCGCCCAAGAGAAGAAAAATACGGAAGAGAGGCAAGTCCGGACGAGGGGGCAGCTTGATTCTTCTGGTTCTCCTGGCGGTGGTAGTCCTGACCTTGTACCAGGGCTACCGCTGGACGGTGGCTGACCTTCAGGAGAGCGGGGAAAAATTCTTGGCCCGGGTGACGGCGGGAGACAGGGAGGGCGCCGCCGGCCTGGCCTCCGTCCAGGAGGAGGAGCTGCAGAAACTGGTTGCTTTTTTTAGGGAGGAGGAAGTAGCTTATGCCGGCATCGGGCGGGTGCGGTTAACCGGTCTTGGCCGGGGAGAGATAAGCTTTAACTTCAACGCCGGCGGAGATCAATTTTCGGCCCCGCTGCTCCTTAAGCGCCGGGGCCAGGTATGGAGGGTGGACGGCCTGCCCCAAGTTGAATTCCTGGAAGGGGCCCTGGTTAAGGAGGTGCAGGGAGACCGGCTGGCGGTTCTCTGGCAGGGCCGGGAGCTCTTCCTAGAGCCGCCTCCCGGCTCCAGTTTGAAGCCCGGGGCTGTATTTGGCGGCTGGTCCGTAGAGAAGCGGCTGGTTTTAGCCTCCATGCTGGATGAACTGGTCTTGTCTCGCTTAATCCTTCGCAGCGGCACGACGATGGAGGGGGAACGGGAGGGGAGACTGCCCCTGCGCCCCAATTACAGCGTCTACAAGGTTGACCGCGGGCAAATCGCCCCCGGCACCCCGGGGGATCTGGTCGTAGGGCAGGAGCAGGTTGCTTTGTACCTGGTCGACGGAGAGGTGGTGGCCGCCAAGCTCCAAAAGCCTTATTCTCCGGAGCAGATCCGCGTCAACCTGAGAGCGGATATCGAGGACCTGTCCCGGGAGTCCCTTTACCACTCCTCCCTCCGCTGCCGCGGCAGCCGGGGGCTTACTGTGGAGGACCGGCTGGCGGGCCGCAGCTACAATTTTCCGGCGGGAGAGATGCTCATCCTGGAACCCCAGGGAGAGGAGATCCTGCTCCGTTCGGGAGGGGGGACGGAGCTCCTCTTCAAGCACCGTATTTATATCTCCTCCCCTTCCGAAGGGAGAATCATATTGAGCGGCATCCGCCGGGCCGGCTGGGGAAGCGCGCCGCCGGAGTACCGGGGCACCCTAGAGGTATCCAACCTGGAGGGTTCTCTGGTACTGGTCAATGAACTTCCCCTGGAACAGTATCTTTATACGGTGGTCCCCAGCGAGATGCCTTTGGCTTTTGGCCTGGAAGCCCTTAAAGCCCAGGCCGTAGCCGCCAGGGCCTTTGCGTACGCTTCCATGCTGGCGGGAGAATACAGTTCTACCGGGGCCCATGTGGATGACAGCGTGCTCTCCCAGGTCTATAACAATTTCCGGGAGTATCCCTTGTCCAGCCGAGCGGTAGAGGAAACCGCCGGCCTGGTACCCTTTTACGGGGGGCAGGTAATCCAGGCCCGGTTCTTCTCCACCTCCTGCGGCCATACCGCCAACGCCCATGAAGTCTGGCCCGATGCTACCGCAGGGGAATTCCCCTCCCAGCCGGTGCCCTACTTGACGGCCCAGAGCCAGATCCCCGGGGTGGCGGTACAGCTGCAGGGAGAAGACCAGGTCCGCCAATTTTTGCAGATCAGCAGCTGGCCGGCTTACGACCAGGCCTCGCCCTACTTCCGCTGGGAAGTGGATATGGCGGCGGAAGAGCTGGAGGAGAGCATAAATCGCAACCTGTTGGAGCGCTACCGGGAGCAACCCCAGTTCGTGCTGACCAAAGTGGGAGAAAAGGAGTTCCGTTCCGAACCCCTGGGCCACCGCCCCCTGGGACGCCTGCTGGACATCAGGGTGGTTGAACGGGGAGAGGGCGGGAACTTGATGATCCTGGAGGTGGAAGGAACAGGAGGGACGTACCGGATTGTAACGGAATACAATATTCGTTTCACCTTTCGTCCCGTTCAGTACCTGCCCGGCCGCCCTCCCGTAATCTTAAAGTGCCACGACGGCAGCCAACGGGAGAACTACCCCGTCCTTCCCAGCGCCTTTGCCTGCTTTGAGTTGAGCCGGGACGGAGAGGGGCAATTGAGGCGCATAAAAATTATTGGCGGGGGGAACGGTCACGGTGTGGGCATGAGCCAGTACGGAGCCCGAGGGATGGCGGAGGCGGGATTTAATTTCCGGGAAATAATTCAACATTTTTTTCCCCATGTCACTTGGGTCAATATTTATGAACAGTAACTTTTCTTCATAAGCGCAGGATTATTATGTTGACCTCAGTGTGAAAACTGTTAGTAACTCTTTAAATGGTGGAAAACTGGCCCTTTTCCTGTGGATAACTCTGTGGAAAGTGTGAGTTCCTTAAATTAACCATGCCGAAAAATGTGCTTTTATATGGGATGTTGTAAAATTCCGTCATTTTTCTGGTTGACATAATCACTTAACATAGTAACTCAACATAAAATCCGGTGCAAAGAAGGTGTCCCTTTGGAGGGGTTGAGTTTAAAAGATATAGTGGAATTGACCGTAACCGGCATTAACAGCCGGGGGGAAGGGGTGGCCCGCCACCGCGGCTTTACTGTCTTCGTGCCGGGCGCTCTGCCCGGCGACCGGGTGCAGGCTCAGGTAATCTCCCTAAAAAAGAATTATGGTCGGGCCCTGCTGCAATCGCTGCTGGAGCCTTCCCCCCGCCGGGTTAGCCCCCCCTGTCCCCTATTCGGCGAGTGCGGCGCCTGCCAGCTGCTTCACCTGGATTATGCCGCCCAGCTGGAGTACAAGCGGGAACTGGTCCGCCAGGCCCTGGACCGGATTGCCGGTCTGCCCGAGGTGCCGGTGTTGCCGGTGGTGGGCATGGAGCGCCCCCTGGCTTACCGGAACAAGGCCCAGCTGCCCGTGGCGCGGCAGGGGGACCAGGTGGTAGCCGGCTTCTATGCCCTCCGCTCCCACCGGATCGTGGACTGCTCCGGCTGCCTGCTGCAGCACCCTTTGAACAACGCCGCCTTGGAGGCGGTCCGCGAAGCGGTGGGCGAACTAAATATTCCCCTTTACGATGAAGCCACGGGCCGAGGCCAGCTGCGTTATGTAGTTGCCCGCACTTCCTGGAGTCGGGAGGAGCTAATCCTGGTCCTGGTTACCGCCGGTTCCCGGCTCCATCGTTCAGAGGAGCTGGTGGGGCTGCTCCGGGAGCGGCTGCCGGCTCTAAAGGGCGTTGTCCAGAACATCAACCGGAGCCGGGGCAACTACGCCTTTGGCCCCGAGAACCGCCTTCTCTTTGGAAGGGACCGGCTTACCGAGGAACTCCTGGGGCTGACCTTCCAGCTGTCCCCCCAGGCTTTTTTCCAGGTCAACCCCCTGCAAACGGAGGTGCTCTACCGCCTGGCCCGGGAGGCGGCCTCCCTTTCCGGGAAGGAGAGGGTGCTGGACCTCTTTTGCGGGGTGGGCACCATCGCCCTGGTTATGGCCGGGGAGGCGGGCCAGGTGGTGGGCGTGGAGGTCAACGATGCGGCGGTGGAAGATGCCCGGAGGAACGCTCGCCTTAACGGCATCACCAATGCCGTTTTCAGGTGCGGGGATGCCGCCGCCGTAGCGGAGGAGCTGGCGGAAGCAGGAGAAACCTTCGACGTGGTTGTCCTGGACCCCCCGCGCAAGGGCTGCGAAGGGCGCCTTTTGGAGAAGATCCCGGAGCTCAAGCCCCAGCGGATGGTTTACGTCTCCTGCAACCCCTCCACCCTGGCCCGGGATCTTAAAATCCTGGCCGGCCAGGGCTACCGGGCGCACTATGTTCAGCCGGTGGACATGTTCCCCCACACCTGCCACGTTGAGACGGTTGTATTGATGTCACGCACAAAAAATTGATTGGGCTGAAAACCCTTATATATCAATGCTTTTCGCACATATGGGTACG